>Ga0207419_1000525_pt1 | contig 33189 bp, 33 predicted proteins | sample ElkSloMetagenome_4_FD_184723 | JGI IMG/M metagenome (GOLD analysis project Ga0207419, IMG submission 184723) | Hot spring microbial communities from Elkhorn Slough, Monterey Bay, USA - MD2A (version 2) | ecosystem: Environmental > Aquatic > Marine > Intertidal zone > Estuary: Microbial mat ... | reverse complement strand
TGAAACATTCTATACCAAGAACATTTTGTTGAACGAAGGGATTCGCGCCTGGATGGCTCCCGTCGATCAACCTCACCAAAACTTTGTATTCCCTGAGGAAGTTCTACCACGTGGTAACGCACTGTAAGAGTAGGAAATCTTCTCACGGTTTGAAACGAGTTTAAAACTCGGATTATAAATAAAGCCCCCTCTAAGTTAGCAGGGGGTTTTAACGTTTACAACGCGATATTGATCTCGAAAAGTTCGTTAGACTTAGGACTGAAAAACGGCTCGAATGGTTTCAACTCGATTCCGATTAACCCCTAAATCAGACTCTCCTAAACGGGAAGCTGAACGCACATTAATAATTTGATCCGCTTCCGAAAGATTAAATTCTACATCATCTACAAATCCCATAATTGCTGAAGTAAATTCGGCATAAAGATAATCCTGTTCCTCCCGAATGATTTTGGCATTATCCAGATTTTGAATAATCATTTTTAGCCGCTCAAACGCTTCAGTAGCAGAGTCTTCATAAACCAAGGGAGCGATCTGATGAACCGCATCTGTACTTTGGCTAGAGACACAGTTGGGTGAATCCGGACAATTCGCTAACTGACCTGCTTGAATCCCTAGATTATTGGGTCGAGTTCCAGAAAAGGAAAAAAGACTGGCGATAATGGGAGGAGGTGAAGTCGTAAGCGCCGCCGCAGTGGGAATAAAACCAACAAAACTGGAGATCACCAGCACTATAGCCCCAATAGAGGTGAAAATATTAATCTGAGAAAGTTTGAGAGAGAAGATCTTCATGTGATGATTGGATGGGTATTGTTGAAGGGTTCTACAAAGACGTGAGATAGATGCAACACAGATCGCGCTGTAGGGATCTAAATTCCGATATGATAAGAGCAACAGTTTAGTCAACGATGAGTCTGAGATTATGCCCAAAACGGTCGCCGACATAATGACATCGAACCCGATCTTAGCTAGGCCTGATATGCCTCTCAAAGAAGCCATCCAGATTTTAGCAGAACACCAGATTAGCGGCTTACCTGTCGTTAATGAAGCTGGTAAATTAGTCGGTATGATCTCTGAAACTGACATCATTTGGCAGCAAAGTGGCGTCACACCTCCAGCTTATATTACTGTTCTCGATAGTGTGATTTTTTTAGAAAGTCCTGCCCGTTACGAAAAAGAACTTCATAAAGCTTTGGGTGAAACCGTTGAAGAAGTGATGACAAAAAACCCAATCGCCACAATTACCCCGAGTCAATCTCTCTCGGAAGCCGCCCGTTTACTCAATGAAAAGCAAGTCCATCAATTACCCGTATTAGATGAACAAGGACTTGTGATTGGTATTCTTTCCTGTGGAGATATTATTCGCATGATGGCAGCCGGTTAAGAGTAGTCTGTCCGGGTTGAGGCAAGAATTAACACAGGCTAGCTATCGGTTCTTGAAGATGATAGGATTTTAAGTCTAAACTCAATCCTGGAATTGATCACAACAAACTTCTAATAAAAACACCTTTAACAACATGAGCATTACTCCTGAATCCGTTCAACAATTGCTCAGTTCAGAAGATTTGGGCGATCGCTTACGGGGAGTGAATCAATTACGTCAGCTTGAACCTAAAACAGCTTTTGAACTGATTCAACCCGCAGTTATTGATCGCGATACCCGAGTCCGCTACGCCGCAGTTAGCCAACTTTCAAGTTTGGGTGAACAAGATCACGCCCTGGCTTTGGAATTGTTACGTGAATGTTTACTTAAAGATCCAGAAGCGGATGTTAAAGCCGCTGCCGCTGATGCCATTGGAGCGCTCAAATTGCGCGAAGCGTTTGATGATTTGCACCAAGTCTATCATAATACCTCTGAATGGTTGATTAAACTCAGTATTGTGGCTGCCTTGGGAGAACTTGGAGAACCTCGGGGATTTGAATTGCTAGAGGATGCTCTCCAAGGAGATAATGATCTCATCCGAACGGTAGCGATTGGGGCAATGGGAGAACTCGGAGATCAAAGGGGAATTCCCCTACTGCTTCCGTTTGCCTCTAGCCCAGACTGGCAAATTCGGCATCGAGTGGCTCAAGCCCTGGTTCATCTGGGGGCGACTCAAGAAGCAGAAGAAACTTTACAAAAACTAGCAAGCGATGATGTGGAAACCGTTGCCCAAGCCGCTCAAAGAACGAGACAGGGGGAACAGTAAGTTCAACGGGAACGCTCACTCAACCTTATAGATTTTGGGCGGGAAGTGGACAATGTTTTGAGTTGTCTTGACTTGTTCGAGGGGATTGAGAATAACGGTTCCCGAGAAGGGGCAATTTCTGGTAGCTTAACTATATGAGAGTCAGTTTAAGGTTTGTATCAGCTCTCATGGCTTGTTGTCTTTACTAACTTGTTCGTTTGGGAGAACACAATGTTAACAATTTTGTTTCAATTCTTTTTAGCGGCTTTGGTTATTCTCTCGTTTGTCATGGTCGTTGGCGTTCCCTTTGCCTATGCTTCCCCTCAAAACTGGAGTCAATCTAAGCCTCTATTGTTCGTGGGTTCAGGACTTTGGATCGCTTTAGTTCTGCTGGTGGGAGTCTTAAACTATTTAGTGGTTTAATCGATTCTGTGGGGGTTAGAGGTTAAACTTACCCAAAGATTAACCTCTGACCCAAATTCAACTGAAATTTAAAACTATCAGTATGGCTGTTTTTGAAGGAAATTTTACTCAAACCGACTCCCTCCAGTTTGCAATCGTCATTGGTCGCTTTAATGATCTCATTACGACTAAGTTGTTAGAAGGGTGTCAAGATTGTCTCAAACGACATGGGGTCAATCCTGATCCTCAAGGAACACAAGTCGATTATGTTTGGGTTCCGGGTAGTTTTGAGGTGCCTCTGGTTGCTCATCAGTTGGCGTTAACTCAGCGTTATGATGCAATTATTTGCTTAGGGGCAGTGATTAAGGGACAAACCCCTCATTTTGATTATGTCGCCTCCGAAGTCTCAAAAGGAATTGCCGCAACCGGATTTCAAACCGGAACTCCCGTGATCTTTGGGATTGTCACTACAGACACCATGCAGCAAGCTCTAGAACGGGCGGGAATCAAGAGTAATAAAGGATGGGAATATGCAATGAATGCTCTGGAAATGGCGAGTCTGATGCGACAAATTAAAGCCATGTCGGTAGACAGTTCTGGGAATCATGCAACGGGTTATTCTCCTGGAATGTTATCTGCCAGTCCGAGTCGGGCAATTGCATCGGAAACGGATAAAAATAAACAAGAGCAATCCTAAATTTCTTCAGGTCAGCAGAAATTTCTCAAAATTGTCTCAAAATTTTCTAGAAGTACCTTGACAAATTGATCTTTTTATGAGACTCTAGAGAGAGTCAGGTAAAACTGCGGGTGTAGCTCAGTGGTAGAGCGCAACCTTGCCAAGGTTGATGTCGTGGGTTCGAATCCCATCACCCGCTTTGATACAAAGAGAATAAAGATTCAGGTATTCACCCAACAACAGTGACTCTGTTCTTGACCTTTTCCCTCACATTTCCCCAAAATTTTGCCAACCGAGATTAAAGGCAATTTGTTGAGTATACTAAAGAGTGAACTGAATGAGTATCAATAGGATTGACCCTCAAACCTCTCTCCACTGTGACTTTACCCTCAAATCTCCGTCTGATCGCTAGTGATGTGGATGGAACCCTCACCGAAGGGGGAAAATTCTCCCCGAAATTAATCACGGCTATTGAAAGTTTAACTCAAGCCGGGATTGAGGTAATCTTAATTACCGGGCGATCAGCCGGATGGGTACAAGCGTTAAACAATTATCTTCCGGTTTCCGGGGCGATCGCTGAAAATGGCGGACTTTTTTATGGGAGTAAAAATGATTCTCCTGAATTGTTAGTTTCGGTTTCTGATCTCAGCGAACATCGCCAACAATTAGCCGAAGTTTTTAAGCGTTTAAAATATCAATTTCCGGATCTCAAAGAATCAACAGATAACCGCTTTCGGCTAACAGATTGGACGTTTGATGTCGGGGGCTTAAGTCCATCGCAACTGCAAACGTTAGCTGAGATGTGTCACGAACAAGATTGGGGTTTTACCTATAGTACCGTTCAATGTCATATTAAACCCCAAACCCAAGATAAAGCCACGGGACTGTTAAAAGTTTTATCACAATATTTCCCCAAACTGTCAACCGAAAATATTTTAACCGTGGGTGATAGTCCCAACGACGAAAGCTTATTTAACCCCGAAAAATTCCCTTACTCCGTCGGTGTTGCCAATATTTTACATTATACCGAATATCTCAATTATAAACCCACTTATGTAACGATAGCAGAAGAAGTGAATGGATTTTGTGAACTAGCAGAATTACTCACCAAAAATACACCCTAAACTCCCGGTTTATTGGAGAAACCGGGTTTTTAAGATAAATTAGATTTCCACAACTTCAATTAAACCAATACTATTAAATTCAGCAACCGAAGTCGTTTGTAATATCGCCAGCGTTTCACCCGTTGAAATCAAATTAATTAACAAACTACCATTATTAGCACCCGTTCCATCCACAAGCGTTATACTACCCGCAGTAATTCCATCGATCGCATCAAAAACAATACTATCACCAGCACTATAATTAATAATAATATCTGTTCCATCTCCCGGCTTGAAAACAAATTTATCATTACCATTTCCCCCAAACAAAGTATCATTCCCGCCATCTCCAAACAATCAATCATCACCCAAACTTCCCGCTATACTATCATTTCCCTGACCGCCAAATAGAGTATCATTATCATTGCCCCCATCGAGAGTATCCTCAGACTGATTCCCAAAAACTAAATCCAACCCGTCGCCACCAAAAACTTGATCGCTATCGATATCACCAAAAAGAGTATCATTACCTCCCAAACCATCAAGGCGATCGCTTCCTTTACCCGCAAAAAGATAGTCATCACCCGGAAAACCCGTCACCGAGTTGGCATTATTTCCCGTTAACGAATCATTACCAGGCCCACCAAAAAAGTTAATCCGACTCCGTAACCTGTACGGTGAAACTAACTTTAACCAGAGGTTCGAGTTTAATCGCGATCGCCATACAGCCAACGTCTTTTAAATCTCCCCCCAGGTTAGAGAACTTCAATTCAAATTGAGATTAGTTTGGAAGAATTAACTTCTGATAACAGCGAGTGGTAATTAAATAGGGATGAAAAACTTCCAGAAAATGACGTTGAATTGTTTGAAAAAATAGCTCAATTTTTTGAGGATCATCTAAGTGAAAGGGATATTCCTGATTTTCCCCTTTATAAAAGTACCAATTGAGAATAATTTTTCCCTGATCAGACATCAATTTATGAAACGTGAGTAACTGTTGAGAGGGAGCGGGTAAATGTTCAATCACATCAAAACAAAGAATCGTATCAAACTGATTTTCTAATGAAATCTCAGACTGAATCTTAACTTTATCACTCAGTCCTAATTGTTCCACCCGAAACCGCACAAACGCTTGATTAATGGGGTTAATATCGCAATAAATCACCCGTTCGACTTGAGGAGATAAAGCAGAGGCGATCGCATGAGTTCCAATTCCTCCCCCAAAGTCTAACACCTTACCCCGAGCATGATCACTAATCATTCGTAAGGTATTCCCAATATAGTCTTGACTGGTGAGATGCCAAGCGCCCAACTCAAATAAATAAATTTCACCGACTTTTTCACGGTAAAATAGAGAAGCATTTTCCCAGTCAAAATCCCGATGACCCAGTTCAGCGAGTAATTCTAGACTAGACTCTAGTTGGGTTTCAAGCGTAGATTGATCCAAGTTTAAATAATCTTGTAAGTGCTGTTTGAGAGCAAAGGCATCCTGCTCATAGCTCTGTAAAATAGTAGACTTTGAAGATGATAACATGATCTAGAAAAGACTCAGGTAGTTTTCAGACTCAAATCTTACCATGCTCATCTTCTCAGCGACTTTTTCCGTTTTTCGTCATGGGTTGAAAACCTGGGGAGTCATCCTCCTTAGTCTTTGCTTACTAATCTGTGGAGGTTGTCAAACTCAAACCCCAACGGAACCTGGAGTCACTCATTTAACACTTTGGCATGGAATTAATCCACCACCCAATCGAGATGTCTTCCAAAAATTAGTTGATCAATTTAATCAAACTCATCCAAAAATTCAGGTTGATGCTTATTATGTGGGTCAACCCGATCAGCAAATGCCGAAAATATTAACGGCTATTGTCGGAAACGCCTCACCCGATATCCTTTGGTATGCACCACAAATTACAGGTCAACTTGTTGAACTCGATGCGATTCAACCCCTAGAAAACTGGCTGGATGAGTCCCCCCGAAAAGCCGAAATTGATCCGGCTTTGTTTGAAGCGATGGAACTCAACGGACACACTTGGTCAATTCCGATGGCGACGAATAATACAGCGATTTTTTATCGTCCCAGTTTGTTTGAAAAAGCGGGAATTACTAAACTCCCTCTCACCTGGGAAGAATTTCGAGTCACCGCCGGAAAACTCACCTCAGATCTCGATGGAGATGGAAAGCTAGATCAACATGGGATCGTTTTACCCCTCGGAAAAGGAGAATGGACGGTTTTTACCTGGCTACCTTTTATGTATAGCGCCGAGGGTGAACTGATTGACCGCGATGAGGTAGACTTAGTGAATCCCGGTGCGATCGCTGCTTTGCAGTTTTGGTCAGATTTAATCACTGACGGTTCGGCGATTCTCTCTGGTCCAGAACGAGGCTACGAACAGGATAACTTTATTTCCGGTAAAGTCGCCATGCAAATTACAGGGCCTTGGACGTTAGGATTTTTGCAGTCTGCGGGAATTGATTATGGAGTGTTTCCCATTCCCGCCAAAGACCAACAAGCAACCGTTGTCGGAGGTGAACATCTGTTTGTGATGAAAACCACTCCCCAACAGCAAAAAGCCGCCCTGACGTTTTTAGACTATGTGTTGAGTGAGGATTTTCAAACTGAGTGGAGTCTGGGAACGGGATATTTACCTGTAAATTTGAAAACTCGTCAAAGTCAAAAGTATCAAGATTTTTTATCTCAACAACCGAGTTTACAAGTCTTTCTCAAACAGATGGCCTGGGCGCGAACGCGGCCAATTATTGCCGGATACCGTCGTCTGTCGGAAAATTTAGGTCGGGCGATTGAAGCGTCTTTACTCGGAGAAAATCCCCAAGATGCGTTAAAACAAGCGGAAAATCGTCTTAAACTGATGATCTAAAACTTCTGTGTCTGTCTCCTATACCCTATCTCTCCCGAAGTCTATTAATAATTTAACTATCTTAAGGGGGTAGGCAGTTGAATGTACGGAAAGTTAGGGTGTAGAAAACTCGACGTGTCTATAATTAAGGATCAAGACAATGACTCAAAGAAATGTTGCTATATTACTGTTTAATGATGTCGAAGTTCTAGACTTTGCCGGGCCATTTGAGGTTTTTTCTGTGACCTCTGAGTTGAATGAAGATAAACCGTTTCTAGTGTATACCGTTGCCGAAAAAAACGGCTCTATTCAGGCTAAAAATGGGTTGAGTGTTAATCCTAAATATACACTGACAGATTGCCCCTCTCCTGATATTTTAATCGTTCCTGGCGGAAAGGGTAGTCGAGAAGCAATGAAGCAATCCACGATTTTAGATTGGATTAAAACCTGTTCTCAAGATGCTGAGTTAGTGTTGTCGGTTTGTACAGGTTCTTTAATTTTAGCAAAAGCAGGTTTACTTGAGGGGTTAAGGGCAACCACTCATTATCAGGCTGTTGACTTACTCCGAGAAATCGCACCCAACACCGAGGTTGTGGAAAATCAACGGTTTGTCGAACAAGACAAAATCATCACTTCGGGGGGAATATCTGCCGGAATTGATTCGTCGCTTTATGTTGTGGCAAAATTGTTGGGTCAAGAAACCGCGATAAAAACGGCACAATACATGGAATATCACTGGACGCATCCCCTTTAAAATTCAAGGTTCCAATCGAACGGAATTATGAATTTAAAAAGGATTAATTCTCGGAATACCGGGTAGATGCAACTTCGTGTCTTCGTGCCTTTGTGGTTTTTCTTCGGGAAACAAGATGGTGCAGTTTATCGATATTTTAATCCTTTCTAACGGCCCCGGAGAACTCACAACTTGGGTTCGTCCGGTGGTAGAAGCATTGAGAAAACAGTTAGGAGATCAAACCGAGAAAGTTAGAATTTCCCTGATTCTTTCGCCTTGTCCTCATGCAACGGGAAAAGAAGTTGCGATCGCCCATTCTTATCCGGAAATTGATCGGGTTCAAAGTTCTGACTGTTTTTGGCAATTTCTATTAACCGGAAAAACGGCAGAAAATTGGGATTGGTTTTCTCAAGGAGTGGTTGTTTTTTTAGGGGGCGATCAATTTTTTACGGTAATAGCCGCCAAACGGTTGGGTTATCGCAGTGTTATTTATGCAGAATGGGATGCGCGGTGGTGGCGGTGGATTGATCGTTTTGGGGCGATGAATGCTAAGGTAATTGAGGGAATTCCCGAGCAATATTCTGCTAAATTTCAGATAGTTGGGGATTTAATGGCGGATGTACAGTTGAGGCAAAATCAACACCAGAAATTAGAGTTTTTAAGCGATCCAAATATTGAATTAATCGGTTTGTTGCCGGGTTCAAAACCTGCTAAACTCGCTCAAGGTGTTCCATTAACCTTAGCGATCGCTCAATATTTAAACAATAAACGACCCCAAACCCGTTTTATGATTCCCGTTGCCCCCACGTTGGAGTTATCAACTTTAGCGCAATTTGCCAATCCACAGTTTAATCCTATTTTAGCACAAATTGGTGATTTTAAGGCAACTTTACATCACGCTAATCCGCCTTATTTTCAGTTAGAATCGGGTTTAAAAATTTACTTGTGTACGGAAACTCCGGCTTATGGTTTGTTGTCTCAATGTCGGTTATGTTTAACAACAATTGGCGCGAATACAGCAGAATTAGGGTCTTTAGGAGTGCCGATGATTGTATTGCTTCCTACCCAACAATTAGATGCGATGCGGGCTTGGGATGGCATACCGGGGCTATTAGCGAATTTACCGTTAGCAGGTTCGTTGTTTGCGAAAACGATTAATTGGATCGTATTAAAACAAGGGAAACGGTTTGCTTGGCCGAATATTTGGGCGAAAACAGAAATTGTTCCCGAGTTGGTGGGGAAGTTAGACGCAAAAATAGTGGCAGAATTTACATTAGATTATTTACAAAATCCAGAGAAATTACAACAAATTCGCGATCGCTTAATTCAAGTTCGAGGAAAACCGGGGGCGGCGGAAAAGTTAGCAAAAATGGTGTTAGAACAAGTCTTTTGAATTATACTCTATTCAAGTTCCCTCGTAGACTAACCCTGATGTTCTACAGTATCGGGCATTTGTTGAATTATTTCCATTGTTTTGACGCTAACAGTGCAGACTCTTTGCAATAGATCTATTACTTGTTCTTTGTAGTCGGCAAATTTGTAGGTGTTGAATTTTTCGCGGATGGTGGGGTGGCGGGGTTTCTTTTCTTTGTATTGATCGAGTATCCATTCTAAGGCTGAACGGTTGCCAAGTTTGTACTCCCAGGCGATCGCCGGAACGCCGGTGAGTAGCGTAAAATAAAATATTTTTGCCTTACTCATTGCCACAGCCTCTCAACTTCATAAGCATCAAATTTCTCGTCATTACTGATAATAACTAGCGTTCTGTTAATGGCTTGAGCGATTAACATTCGGTCGAAGGGATCGCGATGATGCAGCTCTAGATTTCGCACTTGCACCGTGTCCGAAAATTCGATGGGTAGCAGTAAAATATCCGATGCTTCCACTTCTGCGCCAATCAGTTCATAATCTTGGTGGAGCGATAGCTTACCCAATTGTAGCTTGATGGCAATTTCCCACAGGCTGGCAATACTGAGATAGACCGTTTCTGCTGTATCGATTGTCTCTCTCAGAGTTTCTGGCAGGCTGGGACTATTAGCTGTGAGCCAGATGAATGTGTGAGTATCTAATAGGAAAGCCATCACCACATATAATCCTGAAAATCTTCCAGGGGTTCGTCAAAATCATCGGGTAATGGTAAAACAAACATCCCCTGCAAAATGCCAGAACGTCGTTTTTTGTCGGTGCTATTCTCGGAAGTCTTGCGATCGCCGTACTCGGATAGCAAGTAGGTGGCGTAGTTCAAAACCTCTCGTTTGAGTTCTTCTGGCATCTGGGATAAGGTTTGCTCGATCGCCGCATCAACAGTCATCGTTTTCCCTCCTGATTTTTAACCAAAAACATCACCGCAATTCCAGTTTTAATCCCAAAAACATTATTTTTCGTACCCGATATTTTGGGATTGTTTCTGACATCAGACTGAGTATCGACAATATAAACGGAGTCAAACTCTCGCTCGATGCACTTGCGAAACCCGTCAAACGTTTTTGAGTCGATAAACGATCGATTCGTTATAAAGGCGATAATGCCGTTCTTGCCCAGCCTATCCGATGCCCAGCGAAAAAAGCGGGTGTACATATCATAGACGACAATCTGGTTTTGGGCGGTTCCTTCCTTAATATAGCTTTCTTTGATGGCTTTATCAATACCTTGATAGGGACGGTTGGCGTTGCGTTGGTTAAAGTTTTCCTGGTGGGCGTTGTCAGGTGGATTTCCAATAATCACAGAAATTGTCCGACTATTTTGTTCTTTAATTCTGGCTGTATTTTGAACACTCATGGCAAACAGATCAAGCTGCTTTCCCGCCAAGCCCGCCATGATCCAAAGTATCCACCAAACAAATATTTTCAAACTCCTCGTATTTCCCTATCTTTTGCTGGTAGGTAAACTCGATATTCAAATTAGCAATATAATAGGGTAAAATCGCCACTTCATTACAGTGAATTTCATGCTTATACTTATGCTCCAACTTATCGGCTGGTAAATATTCAATCAATTCCGTCACATAAGTACCCGTACCCGTACAAGGATCGAGAATCTCCACCCCCGGATCGCTCAACAACTTCCCAAAGTGCTTGTGTACCAAATAATCCGCACTTTCAATCATAAAGCGGACAATTTCATTGGGCGTATAAACAATCCCCAACCGATCCGCCGCTTTCGGATTATACGCCTTGTAAAAATTCTCGTAAACCGCCTTAAGAAACTTCTGCTTTTCGTGGTGGTTGGCGATATTTTCCGACTTGCGGCGAATCACCGCATAGTAATGTTCGATGCTTTTGAGCGTGTTTCTGCGGGTGGCTCCGGTGAAAAAAGTGTTGACAATCTCCGAGATTTCTCGGCCAATATTATTTTCCCGATGAAACTGCGACTCGTGGAAAATATTGGTAAAAATATCCTCCGTGAGAATGTGTTGAATCAGCATTTCATGGATGTCAAAAATCTCAATTTCCGGGTTAATTGACTGGCGACAAACCTCTAAAAAACTGTTGCGGCGTTCCCGAAATTTTGTATTATTGGCTTCCTGCTGTGTTATAATCTGTCGTAAGGCTTCTATAATGTGGGGAATGTCTTCTTTGAATTTGGCGATCGCGGAGCGAAAGTCCCGAACTTCCGGGCGTTCGTAGTCTACAAAGGTTGAGATCAGCCCGTCGAGCGCTTCGGAATCCCGCATCGAAACCCGCAACTGTTCCCGACTGTGTTGAATCAGAACGGCGGTTTGGGAGTCTTCAAAGAGAATATTTTCGTCGGGATAGCCCAACTCCTGTTTTTTCTCAATCTCTTCGTCGAGGTGATCGTACTGGTCTTTGCTTTCCCACCAACCATGCTCCAAGCGGATGGCATCTTTCACCGTACCATCGGGAAAAACGGTGGTGTTGAACTTGGTTTTGAAGTCCAGTTCGGGAATCAGCAGATAGTTGCGGGGTTGGCAATATTCGTTCAGCAGACGCTCAAAAGCATTGCGAATGCTGGTTTCCTTGCGAGAACCCCCATAGCGAATAATTTTTTCAACTTCTGCCTGATATTGCGTTACCAGCAATCTGGACATAAAGCGACTCCCGAAATTATGAAGCCAGGGCTAAGTTAAGGGCTAATGCTCAGTATTCCAGCTTATTTTAACGCACTCGGGCTACTGTTGTTACCTTTTTATTTCAAAATACCCTACATTTACATGAGTTGAGATTGAGTATTAATTTTCTGAGGATTGATTCTCCGCTTTAACTTTCTTTAAAAAAGCAGCCCGACACCAATCAATATCCGGTCCAACTCTAAACATGACATAATCAATATCGTAGGCACTCCAATAACTAATCACCTCTCCTGTTAGTCCTTGAGTGCTATTAATTCGCTCAACGGTACAACCGAGGGGAAATTTTTGAGCGGTGGGACAATCTTTCCACTGTTTGAGTTGTTGGATATATTCCCGTTTCTCCGGGGACAACAACTCCCAAGCTTCCCGTTTCCAGTCGGGGTATGCTTTTCCAAGCGCCTCTATTTCTTTCCAGGTTTGGGCGGTTGTCAGGAGTTCGGCGAGTTGTTGGGGGTTTTGAAGTTCCCAGCGAGAAAGGGGAAGGGCAGCCATAGCTATTTCTACACCATAGATAGGGTTATTGACAAATTCACTTTGCTCAGACTCTAAATATAGCGTGTTAGAGCGGGTGTGAATGTAAAATTAAACGCTGCAATCGGAGATTTCCCCAGAACATCGTTAGATTGGGGGTTCTCTCAGCAGAAATCGGATTTTTTCAGCCTTGAAGGTTCAGGGTAGGGGAAGATTAACTCTGGGCTTCTTCTAGCACCATCCACCCACTATGAGATTGGCCTTGAGCGTGTTGATTGAGAAAGTGTTGGTGTTGAGAGAGCATTTCGGGACCCGGATAAATGGTGCGTTCTCCGGGACGAAGGTATATCCAGCCTAAGTCTTGCAGGCGACAGACTAAATTGGAGATGGTGACGCCCAATTCTTGACGGAGTTCATAGAGATGTGACCATTTCGTCAAGTTTCGGCCGAACCTTTTCTGCTCCATAATGTAACGGGGCATAAGTAGGCAACTGGCGAAATATTGGGCTTGCCATTCAATCGAGGCGATTTGAGTGATGGTCGTCTGGGAGCGACAAACAAAGGGTTCTTCGGGGGCTGTTGTGGCTTGGAGAGTTGCTTGATGGTTGACGTGTAGTACCCAATGACCGATTTCATGGGCGAGGGTAGATTCGATAAACCCTCTTTGTTTGTCAAGAATGTCTTCGTTAATCTCTATCAGTCGTTCTCTGGGTAAAATACGAGCAGCAATTGCCCCTTGTTCGTCGGGTTTGATCACATCCCAAACGATACCTAAATCGAGAAAGTCAGCCACTAAAGAGCCATCAAACGGCCAACTGGGAGCAAAATTTGTTGTCGTTTGCATCTGTTCTAGGATGCGGTTGGCTTGACGTTCAATAAACGCTTTTGTGTGAAAACGATACGGTTTTAATAGGTTCACCTCTGATTTTTCCTCCCCTGCACAAAACATCCATCCGGCTTGAAAACATGAGAAAATTCAACCGGACAAAAATGAGAAAATTGACTCACTTTCTATCTAGAACAATATAAAGTTTTAACTCTTAAAATTTTGTTTCTATTTATTGACAAAAAATCTAAAGAGTCTAGCACAGTTTAACCCCTGTTTACAGTGCAAAGTTGGTAAATCACTGTAATTAAATGAATATATAGTTTGTAACATATTTGCGGAATGCTGTCAAGCAGATTGGCTCGTACCCTTGGTATGATGCCCAGTTGGGGAAGGCTTTGGCCCAAAGCATCATATACTACATTGCTATTACAAATTTCAAAATATTACGGAAGATTGTCCAGCTTCCATCTAAATTAAATTAAAAAAAGTTGAATACAAATTTATTTTTAACTCCAAAGACTTAAACCCTGACAAAAAAAATGTTCGCGGAGAGAATGCGAACGCTTAATTAATCTAAATTATTCTAGAGTCAGAGTTTATGAGAAACTTTGAGCAATATCATCGGTTTTAGCCGCCATAATAAAATCATTACGATGTAACCCAGAAATCGCATGAGTCCACCAAGTCACGGTTGTTTTTCCGTATTCAGTCGTAATTGCGGGGTGATGTCCTTCGGCTTCGGCTGCATTTCCAACTTTATTGGTAAAATCCAAAGCTGTTTTAAAATCTGGAAATTGATAAGTTCGCTGTAAACGAGCTTCTGCTTGACTGTCAATTAAATCCCATTGGGGAATTTCAGGTTTAAGCTGTTGAATTTGTTCTTGAGTGACGGGTTTTGAATCTTTGGTACAGGCTTCACATTTTTGTTGGGTAAGTTGTGCCATGATTATCTCCTAAACTATTAATTTTGTTATTTGTTTTGTTCAAAACACTTGACAAGGCGAGAGTTTTTATTCTCTCTACCTTGTCTTTCAAAGTCAAAAAAATGAATGAGAAAAGATTAATTAATCTGTTTGTTTAAAGCTCTACAGATTACTTTTTTCCTTTAATCCTAACTCAAAGGTAATTTCGTGAACACCGGGAATTGCTTTAACTTCCTTAACAATTTTCCGAGCTGTATTTTTATCTTTAACCGTACCCGAGAGAATGACGGAACCATTCGCTACCATTGCCACCAAATCTTCTTGAATATCAGATTTAATGGTCTTTTTAATTTGGCGATCGCTCAGTGCTTTTGTACGTTTCCAGTCTTTCTTAACGTATTCAACACCACTATATTGACCGCCACCCGGATTCAGTTTTAAGCGTTCATCAAGCTGTTTTTGTTGAGGAGTTTGAAGTACACTATCAGGAGTTCCTAAAGCACCTAAAAGCGGTGTTGCTAGAGCAGACGAACTCTGAGTAAAGGTTATGAGTAAAATACCTAAAACAGTGACAGCAGAGTAAAATAAACGTTGACGTTGCATCAATAGATAAACTAAAAATCCAACGGCAACAATACCTAACAGTAAATAAAAATCCATGAGGATATATCCTCCCATTACAAACAATCAAGAAGTAAATAATTCAGCCGTCAATTCCATTTAATAAGAAAAGATCGAGTGAATAGTTTACTTTTATTTGTTACAGCCCAATAACAATTACAGAAACAAGCCATTCAAAAGTTTAAATTCTGTAATCTAAAATCAGAACTGCACAAATTTAGTCTCTAGGGTTACTTTTTTATCTTTATATTTCCTAAGCTTTCCCATTCAAAAAGCTTAAACTTTAACTTCATCAGTAACCCATTGAGTTCTAGGATAGATCCTCAAAGTACAAATCAGGATCTTCCTAGAGGAACAGATTTTAGGATTTCCAGTCAAAAAATTTTGACGAATATTTAAGCAGGTTGTAGTTCTTTGATGCGTTTAACCATTTGTACCCCTTGGCGCACCATTTGGCTCGCATAACCCCACTCATTATCATACCAACTCATCACTTTAACCAAATCTCCATCAATCACTTGAGTCATGCTTAAATCAACAATAGAAGCGCGAGTATCGCCAATAATATCAGAGGAAACCAGTTCATCCTCTGAAGCTCCTAAAATTCCTTGATATTGTTCGTTTTCTGCTTCTTCTTGGAAAATATTATTGATTTCTTCCACGCTGGTAGAACGTTCTGTAACGAGGGTAATATCAGTAATTGAACCGACGGGAGTAGGTACCCGAACTGCTGCTCCATCAAATTTATTTTGAAATTGTGTTAACACTTGAGTTGTAGCTTGAGCGGCACCGGTGGAAGTGGGGACTAAGTTCTCCGCTGCGGCTCGTCCCCGTCGCCATTTTTTACTCGGTTGGTCAACCAATCCTTGGCTTGCAGTGTAGGCGTGAATTGTAGTCATTGCGGCTTTTTTTACCCCAATTCGACGACCCATAACTTCCATGACAGGGGTAATACAATTCGTGGTACAACTTGCACAAGAAATGATTTGATCAGACTCAGAAATTTGATTGACTCCATTGACAATGGTGGGAATTCCTTCGCTTTTGGGAGGGGCGGATAAAATGACTCGTTTTGCACCTGCTTGTAGATGTTTTTCTAAGTCATCTTTTTTGGTAAAAATTCCGGTACATTCAAAGACGATATCGACATTGAGATCTTGTTTTCCCCAAGGGAGTTGAGTGGGGTCTTTTTCTTGATAAACCGGATATTCTTGACCGGCGATGATTAAGCTATTTTTGGTGCTTTCAACCGTTTTAGAACATTTGCCATAGACAGTATCGTATTTGAGTAAATAAGCGAGTTGATCGGCGGAAATAATATCGTTAATGCCAACAACTTCTAGCTCGGGAGTATCGAGTAAAATTTTGAAAACTGCTCGACCAATTCGACCTAATCCATTAATTGCAACTCTTGCCATGATTCTCTCTCCAATTAACTTAAAAATGCGATATTTTGCTGATAGTTTCAGACTAAGTGTTTATCAAAAGTTCGCCTTCTATCTAGAGGATGAGGTTATTTTTATTGTCCGGTTTTTTGTTCAAGTTGCTGTAATATTTGTTCAAATTCTTTCTTGTATTGACCATATTCTGCCCAATTTTCTTGACGTCGGGCGGCTTCTGCATTTTGATAGGCTTCAATTGCGGCTTCAGTTAAACTGGTAATATCCTCAGAAATTGTAGGTTGAGGTTGAGGTTGAGATAGAGGTTGAGTGGGTTGTGGTTGGGCGGGTTGTTCAACTTCGCCAAAAATTGCGGCGAGAGATTGTTCTAAATTTTCTCGCATCACAACTTCTTTACCATAAGCGACAATGACTCGTTTGAGTTCGGGTAATTCTCCTTGTTCTGCACGTAAATAAACGGGTTCAACGTATAGTAAAGAGTCATCGATGGGAATGACTAATAAATCGCCCCGAATCACTTTTGAACCTTCTTGACTCCAGAGGGTTAGTTGTTGGGAAATCTCGGGATTTTGATCGATGCGGGCTTCGATTTGACTGGGGCCATAAACTAACTTTTGTTTCGGGAATTCATAGAGGAGTAATTTCCCGTAGTTTTCCCCATCTGAACGAGCTGCCATCCAAGCAATCATATTGTCTTTATTCACGGGGGTAAAGGGGAGAATTAGCACAAATTCTTCGCCTTCACCTTCGGGTAAACGTAGGATTAAGTAGTAGGGTTCCATTAACCGTTTGTTTCCCTCATATACCTCGGTGGGGAAACGCCACAAATCTTCCTGATTGTAAAAGATTTGCGGCTCGCTCATGTGATAGGAAAGATACATTTGCGCTTGAATGGTGAATAAATCTAGGGGATAGCGAAAATTATCTTTGATGTCTTCAGGAATGGAGTCTTTAGAAATAAATAATTTCGGGAAAATCTTGCGATATGTTATCAAGACGGGATCGGTTTCATCAACCACAAAAAACCGCATTGTGCCGTCAAAAGCATCAACTGTGACTTTGACAGAATTGCGAATATAGTTAACGTCTCCCCGAGCAATTTGTCGGAGACTTTCGCTATCTAAAATTGTATTGACATTTTCACTTTCCAATATCGGTTCGGCATAGGGATAGCGCTCGCTGACGGTATAAGCATCTATAATCCATTGTAATTTTCCATCAATAACGCTCATATAAGGATCACCATCAAACCGCAAAAAAGGCGCAACTTGATTGACTCGTTCGGCGATATTTCGGTAGTAATGAATCCGAGATTCTGGGGTAAAATAACCCGAAATGAGAAGATTTAAACTACTTAAATCGTAGGCATAGGCGAGTCGTTGCCAAATCGAGGGAAGGGGGACTCCGCCTTTTCCGTCGTAGGTTGTAAAGGCGTTTTCACCACCGCGAGGATAGTCAAATTCTTGAGTATCCATTCCCGTGAAAATGTAGGTGTTTGTTTTTTCTCCGTAATAGATTGCGGGTTCAGTGATCTGAAGGTCTACTTGAGAATCCGGGGGAATATCTTTAATAAATAAAACGGGTAAACCATCCGGTGTGACTTGATTAACCGGACTCATGACTAAACCGTAACCGTGAGTGTATTTTAAGCGTTTATTAACCCAAGTTTTTGCTTTTTCGGGAAGCTGTTCATACACTAACTCTCGGGGTGCTAACATCACTTGTCTGTAGTTTCCATCGAGAGTGTAGCGGTCAATATCAACGTCATTAAATCGATAATAGAGTCGAATTTCTTGCAGTTGGCGATAGGTACTAAGAAGGGGTCGATAATCCCAAAGCCGAATATTACGAATGGTGGCTTCGTTGTCTTGTAATGCTTGACTATCGAGTTGAGTTTCTGCGGGGAAATCTTGCCGTTGTACTCCGGCTAACTGATAGGCACTGCGGGTTAATTCAATATTATATTCAAGGTAGGGTATTTCTTTTTCGAGTTCGTTAGGATTGACGATAAATTTCTGCACAAAACCGGGATAAATTTCGTTGACTCCAATAAATGCAATGAAATAAATTGCAATTCCATAAAGGGGAATAATCAGGGTATTTCGCCAGATGGAAAAGATCGAAAGTGCGGCTAAACCAATCGCCAGAATACTCATTACCCAGTAGGCAAAAATCCGAGCGTTAACATCAGTATATCCGGCTCCATAAACTAAACCATCGGACTCATAAAGAAGTTCGTACCGTCCGAGCCAAAATCCAAAAGCAACGAGAATAGCAATGGCTGCAATTTGCAGGCTAATATGAGTTTTGACTCCATGACTGAGTAGAGTATTCCAGTGACGGAGATTTCTAAAATTACTCTTGAGAATATAGACTAAAATTGAGAAGATTAAACCGATGCACAAAAGTACAATTAACCAATCATGGAGGCCTTCATAAAGGGGAAGTTTGAATAGGTAAAAGCCAATGTCTTGCTGATAAATTGGATCTTCTATCTGAAAATTAGTAGCGTTGAGATATTTTAAAATAGTCTCCCAAGCGGACACGCTACTCTCAGCAGCATTCAACGCAATTAGGAAAGTAACAACCCCTGCAATTGAATTGGCAAAGCTACGGGTATAAGGTTCTAAGTCCGTTCCTTCTAAAAAACGAAACGAATATTTTCGAGTTAAATGTAGAGCTAACCCATAATTTCCTGCTAAAAATAAGGCATAAAGAGCAAAACTTCCGATCCAAATAATCACTTGCCAAGTGAGTCTCGTCCAAAAAACGTCGGAAAAGTCAACACTCTCAAACCACCAGACTTGAGTTAACAGATGTACTAAAGTCTGAGTGAGAGATAAACCGATAAAAAAGATTAAGATCAATCCGATAATTAATTTATTATGCGATTTCATTATTCTCCGCTATCAAATTAATTTTAATGATTAGGTATATTGTATCAACTTCTATTATCAAGATGGCTCATCCTCAAAAAATCTTAATTGTATGTTTGATCAACGTGTAAAAATGAAACTTTTTTATAAAGCCGAACATCAAACTGCCTCTGTGTATTCAGTGCGTGAATACTTTTGATCGATCTAGACTAAAGATATACTTCACTCAATCTATACCTTAAGAATAAGAGTTACAGAATGACATCTTTCGAGAGATAGAGTTTTATATCCAATAGCCAAAAAATAGAGAATGGCTCATTTAAAATCTATCTATAGGAACAAGGATTAAATGATAATCAAATGATATCCTAAAATTAAATAGAAATAATAGGGGGTTTGTGTGGATAATACAAATTTAACAACATTGCTAAAGACGCTACAGGAGTTACGGCAGTCTGTTGAACAAGAAGGTAGAGAACTCTATGAAAAATGGCGACCCAATATTACTCAACGATCATTTACAATCAGTGGCTTAAATCTTGCTCATTATCTGATTTTAAGACACCATGACTTACGACCTATTCAACGATCATTAATGCCTTTAGGGTTGTCTTCTTTGGGACGCTGTGAAGGTCGAGTGATGGAAAATTTAGATGCAACAATTGCTGCTTTGGGAACGATTTGTCAAGCCGACCTCGAGAAGTTACCGAAACCTCCTTCTACTCGTACATTTTTTCGCGGAGAACGCTTGCTTGACCGTCAAACTCAAGAACTTTTAGGAAAGTCATCATCGGAACGTCGCGTGCGAATTATGGTAACTTTACCTTCAGATGCGGCAGAAAATTATGAATTCTTTGTCAAAATTCTGCAAGGGGGAGTTAATTGTGTACGAATTAATTGCGCCCATGATAGTCCTAAAGAATGGGAAGCGATGATTGATAACTTGCGTTGGGCTGAATCTGAAACGGGAAAATCGTGTAAATTATTAATGGATTTGGGCGGAATTCAACCTCGCACCGCCGATGTGATTACTCCAGAAAATGAAAATCGCTTACATTTAGGTGATCGCTTATTTATGAGTAAAAATAAGCCTCAACCGAATGGCGAATTTCCCTTTCAAACCCGTTGCACAATTCCAGAAATTCTCGATCAAGTTCGAGAAGGACATACGGTTTGGATCGATGATGGTGAATTGGGAAGTCGGGTGAAATCGGTTCAGGAAGATGGGGTAATATTAGAGGTCATTCAAGCTCGACCTAAAAAGGGAGAAAAGCTCAAAAATGATAAAGGAATGAACTTTCCAGATACGGAAGTCTATTTTGATTCCCTAACAGAAAAAGACCTGCAAGATCTAGATTTTATTGCAGATCATACGGATATTATTGGCTATTCATTTGTACAAGAAGCTTCAGATATTAAGCGATTGCAACAAGAATTAGAAGCGAGAAATCCCGGTCACGAAATCGGTTTAATTGCTAAAATTGAAACTCAAGTTGCCATTAAAAATTTACCGGAATTGATTGTTCAAGCGGCAGGTCATCAACCGTTTGGGGTAATGATTGCTCGGGGTGATTTAGCCGTTCAAATTGGCTATCAACGTTTGGCAGAAATGCAAGAAGAAATTATGTGGATGTGTGAAGCGGCGCATATTCCAGTGATTTGGGCGACTCAAGTTTTAGAGCATTTAGCGAAAACAGGAATTCCTTTACGTTCGGAAGTTACAGATGCGGCGATGGCGCAACGGTCTGAATGTGTGATGTTAAATAAAGGGCCGTTTATTGAGGAAGCAGTAACAATTTTAGATGATGTTCTGACCCGAATGCAAGCCCATCAGATGAAAAAGACTCCCCAGTTGCGAGCTTTACATTCTTGGGAGTAATTAACAGTTTCAGAGGATAAATAGAGGGAAATAGAGGGAAATAGAGAGTATACCGAGCGATTTAAAATTTATAGAACTTAAGATAGATGACAGATTTTAATAAATCGTAGATACTCTCTAAAGTAGAGTCAAACTTGATAAAGCTATGATTTTTTTAGAAAATAAACAAACTGGAAACTTAGTTAAAGTTCTAGATGTAACTGCATTAGCTGACCCGAATAAAAGTCAGATTTCAGGCAGAGTTCAAGCCGGAGAAGAAGAACAACCTCCTGAGTTTATGGAGAAAGAAAAACTTGTTTTTCCTTCCGGTGAAAGTTTACCTCGTTGCTGGGTCGATGCTGATTATCGTCATTCTAACTAGAGCTTTTTTAAATAACAAACTCTTTATATGGCCTAGAGAATACATTTAATTGGAGGTTGCGGGTCGATTCCCCCCATCGTCTGCTTCCTCCTGTTGCTGTTGTTTAGAGACAATTTTTTCCTGATCGGCAACGGCTTGATGATGGGCTTGTTCTCCTGCAAAATTCGCTCCCCGTTCGTCGAGTTCGGACAGCAAAGGTAAGCGACCATATAAAATTAAAGTATCACCGGGACGAAGACAAGTTTCAGCCCGAGGTACGCCGACATAACAACCATTTTTCAGATGAATTCCTAATACTGTAACCCCTTATTGACGTAGATTTATTTATTTCAAGATTTACACTTGTATTTTGCTAACAGAATTAAGACTCTGAATTTTCGACTTCTTCTATCGCTTCATAAAGTTGCGACTTATCCATTTTGCTGCGTCCTTCTATGTCTAATTCTTGTGCTTTTTGGTAAAGTTCTCGCTTGGTGAGTTGAGAGTCATCAGAGTGTTGAATTTCGCGCATGACTCGCTTGACTGCGGTCGTCCATTGTGAATATTGTTCTCCTTGTTGAGAAGCGGACTGCTTTTTTTCTTCGACTTCTTGCTTTTCTTCCTCGCTCAAACGTTCCCAAACTTCTTGGGGTAAATACCGTTTAGTTTTATTATTTTTTCGGGCGTTTTCATCCCCTTCTTGGGTTTGCCAATTTTGCTCAGTCCACTTTTCTAAAGAATGAGCCGCGTCATCTTTTTCACCTTGATAACCTCCGCCCCGTTTTTCATATTCCTGTACGAGTAACTGACTTTTTCTCGCCGACCATTGTCCGGGTTTTCCGCCTTTGTCAGACTCCATGATTTCTTGTTTGATTTCACGCCGTAAGTCCGGCTTAGTATATTTTTCTTCGTAGTTTTTATTGCTCATTTTGGTGAATTGATTGCAGTTATTCCATCTAGCCTAAAGAAAATATGCTCTTAAGAAAACTGACTGGGGATAGATTCATTTACAATGCAAACCACTTTTGAGGAAGGATCGCTTTGAGTATCTGTCCGAGGACTAACGGAATTAAACTTCCTCCTAAAATGAATCCCCATCCTTGCAAACCGGGATTAACTATTTTCAACACATTTGCTAGGGGAGAAAAATAAACAGCCGTCAACAGTAAACCCGTACAAAGTAAAAGTGCTAACCAGACATAACGGTTCGTTGTGACTTCATTTCTTAACAGTCCAGAGTTTGCATCCCGCATATTAAAAACGTGCCACAGGCGACCAAAAGCCAAGGTCAAAAATGAGATAGTAACTGCTTTATCTTCCTCCATTCCTAACCGACTTAAACACAGCCAAAATACCCCCAAAACGGTTAGCGAAATAATAACCCCATACAGCACAATTGCCATCCAATGACGGCGGGGTAAAATCGGTTCACTGCGATCGCGGGGCTTTTGTTTCATCAGGTTGGGACTTCCTTCCCCTACCCCCAAAGCTAACGCCGGGAACACATCGTTAATGACATTTAGAAATAAAATTTGTAAGGGTAATAAAGGTAAGGGTGCGCCCGCCAATGAAGTCGCAGCCACCGCAATAATTTGACCCATATTTCCTGAGAGTAAATACAGCGTAAACTTGCGAATATTCCCAAAGATTGCCCGCCCCTGTTCGACCGCAGCAACAATACTCGAAAAGGCATCATCTTGTAAGACCATATCTGCCGCTTCTTGCGCCACTTGCGTTCCCCTTTGTCCCATCGCAATCCCAATATCTGCTTTCTTTAATGCGGGTGCGTCGTTAACACCATCTCCCGTCATCGCAACAATAGCATTGTGCTGTTGATGTAGGGTCACTAAATTTAATTTCTGTTCGGGACTAACGCGAGCAAAAATCGGAACTTGTTGTAATTCTTGCTTTTGTTGTTTGGATAAATTGTCGAGAGATTGAAGTTCCTCACCCCGTCTAGCTTCGGCTTCTTGTTCGGTGGTTAAACCCACAGCCAAGCCAATATTACGAGCGGTAACGGGTTGATCTCCTGTGACCATAATCACTCGAATTCCTGCATCGTGGCACGCTTTTAACGACTTTTTAACCTGTTCTCGGGGGGGATCGAGTAATCCGACTACGCCTAAAAGGGTTAGATTTTTGTAGGGTTCGGCTTCCGAATCATCTGTATTTTTAGAGGCAAAGGCAAGAATTCTTAATCCTTCTTTTGCCAATTGATCGCAGCGTTCCCGCCAAGCGTTTTTGTCATCTTCGCTTAAATCTTCAACGCCTTCTGAGGTTAATTGTTGAGTACAAACATCAAGAATTGACTCAGGAGCGCCTTTAACTGCAAAACGATAACCGTCTTCGTCTTCGTGAATAGTTGCCATCATTTTCGTGTCGGAATCAAACGGCACGTCCCGCACTTCAGAATAGGTTTCTAATAGTTCTTGGCGGCGAAGCTCTGCTTTAGCTCCGGCAACTAATAAGGCGACTTCCATCGGATCACCAGTGGGTTTATCTTTGTGTTCATTAAATTGAGGTAAGCTGGCTTTATTACACAAAACTCCCACTTCTAAGAGGGAGCGCAAACCGTCATTTTCTTGGGGATTGATTGAGTCTTTATCTTGGGTAAATTTACCTTCAATTTCTAATGCTTCTCCGCTGACTTTTACGATGCCAGAATCTAACGCAATTTGCGCTAGACTCATGCGATTTTCGGTTAAAGTTCCGGTTTTATCAGTACAAATAATATTAGTAGCCCCCAGAGTTTCTACGGCTGATAAACGGTTGATTAAAGCGTTGCGTTTTGCCATGCGCCACATTCCTCGCGCTAAGGCGACGGTTGCCACAATTGGAAGTCCTTCGGGAACCGCAGCTACAGCTAAAGCAATCGCCGTTTGAATCATTAAAAATAATTCTTTCCCCCCAATAATTCCCGCCCCCGCCACCAATGCAGCAACTGCTAATGTTACCCAAATTAAATTTTGACCGAGTTTATCGAGTCGCTGTTCTAAGGGAGTAGATTCTTGTTCAGCTTGTGCCGTCATTGAGGAAATATGACCGAGTTCGGTCTTCATTCCGGTTGCGATCACAACTCCTTCACCCGAACCCCGTGTAATTGCTGTTCCTTTAAACAACATATTTGTACGTTCAGCTAGGGGAAGATCGCCTTCTAATGCTTCTGTTGTTTTACTGACGGGAACCGATTCTCCGGTTAAAGCCGACTCATCTGCTTGCAGTTTTGATGCTTCAAAAATTCGCACATCTGCCGGAACTAAATCCCCACTTTCAAGAACAACAATATCTCCCGGAACCAATTCTTCCGCCGTAATTTCTTGAACTTTTCCATCCCGTCGAACGTTGGCTTTTGTATGGCTGAGTTCTTGCAGAGATTCCATCGAATTGACGGCTTTTAATTCGGTAAAAAAGCCAATCACAGTGTTTAAAAGTATCGCGATAATAATGGCAACCCCTTCCACCCAATCTTGAAAGGAAAAGGAGAGAATGGCGGCGATCGCTAATAACCCAATAATTGGACTTTTAAATTGATCGATGAAGATTTGCCAAGCACTGCGATGTTTGAGTTTTTGTAAACGGTTAGGGCCGTATTTTTCTTGTCTTTTTTTGACCGTAGAACCGGAGAGTCCCTGGTTAGTTTCGACGGAAAGTTTGTTCAGGTTTTCTTCTGCTGAATGGGAGCTTGTCCACCGAAGATCTAACTGTTCTTGCTGTTCTTGAGTTTGGGTCATTTGGGGTTAACCTAAAAAAATAGAATGTGAAACTTTTGACTGTTATGAGGCTAACTTTTGAGAGGGATAAGAACGGTTGTTTTTTTGGGAAGTGAGGGATTGGGGACTAACTTTTGTGATCGCAACTAAAGCTGAAGGCTGATAGTTGTATTTTTCGACTAAAAAGTCTGAAAATGTTTGCCGACAGTCTAAGCAAAACCAACAGATTGTGTGCTGAAAAACATGACGAGTTAATTCTCCCGAACAGATCGGACAGATAATCATTTTTAAAAAGGATTGAATGAACAGGTTTAAGTGAACTGGAGAGCTAAAATAACTCTAGATGAGAAAATATTAATCAGATTTTTGATTCATTTCTGATCTTTTGTATCGTTGGTCGTTATAGATTTTAGGGATAACTTTTATTATAAATTTCTTAATCGTTATATTTTTATACCTCCAGATAGAGATTTACCTAATACTTTTGGGGGATTTTTTTTAGATCAAAAATCAATACTATTGAATATAACTTTTATTTTCTTTATCTAAATTTATCATTTTACGGGTAAATTTGCATCTGTAAATAGGAATATTTTTTCAATCCACTCTCATTTTATAGAAAGAGATAGATCTCCATCTTGTGATAGAAGATGTTACTTGTTTTTGATGTTAAATTTATAAACAATAGATTTTTAAAAGTTTTAGCAAGTCAATGCGCTGAAGGTATGCACGATAGAAAAAAGGTTTAATATTATGAGTTATCATAAAGTATTAGCTGCATTAGATCGATCTTCTCAAGGAGAAGATGTATTTGAAGAAGCTTTAAATATTGCTCACACTCAAAAAGCTGAATTACTGCTGATTTTTTGTACACAAAGGTGGACACAAATGCCAGCTGTACCGCCCGTTGAAGCACCAACAGGAACCAGTTTAAATCCCATGATGAGAATGTATCCTTCCATGACGGAAACAGAGGTATTACAAGCGACTGAACAAGAGATAAAAAAATCGACAGCAGAAGCAGAGAGCTGGCTACATAACTATCAAACTGTAGCTGAAAAACAAGGAGTTTACGCTCAATATAGATGTATTCCATCTCGGGGAAATCCCGGCGAACTCATATGTAAAACAGCTCAGGAATGGAATGCAGATTTAACTGTTGTGGGTCGTACAGGTCGCACAGGTTTAGAAGAAGCTTTTCTCGGAAGTGTGAGTAATCATGTCGTTCACCATGCACCTTGTTCGGTGTTAGTGGTACAAGACAAAAACTAACTTAATGATCTTTTGTAAGAAGTGAAAAGTTGGTTAAACAATTGACAAAATAGGAGAAAATTAACTATGGCTACGAATCATATTGCAGAAATTCGCCAGTATAATCAAAGCATTTGGATGGATCATCTAAATCGCAGTTTAATTGAATCAGGAGAACTCGAAGATTTAATCAAACATCTCAACATTCGAGGAATCACTTCCAATCCGGCTATTTTCAAGTCGTCTATCATGGGAAATGAAAGTTATGATGCTGATATCAAAGCAGGGATTGAGAAGAACCAATCTGTAGAAGAAATTTGCACTCACTTAATTTTTGACGATATTCGCAACGCTTGTGATACCTTTCGTCCCATATATGATGAAACTCAGGGATTAGATGGTTACGTTAGCATCGAAATCCCACCCAACCTGGCGCGAGATACTCAAAAAACAATTTCAGAAGCTCGACGGTATTTTAACGAAATTAATCGCCCGAATGTAATGATTAAAATCCCGGGAACTCCCGAGGGAATTCCGGCGGTAGAACAGGTTATTTCTGAAGGTATTAACGTTAATGTGACGCTGTTATTTTCTGTAGACAGCTATTTAGAAGCTGCCCAAGCTTATATTCGGGGACTAGAGACACGAGTTAAGAATAATCAACCCATTGACTCAATTGCTTCAGTAGCCAGTTTCTTTCTCAGTCGAATCGATGTGAAAGTTGATCAGTTAATTGATGAAAGAATTAAAAAGATTGGGACTGAAAACTTAAACGAAGAAGCACGTTTGAGTCAGTTAAAAGGTAAAGTTGCGATTGCAAATGCTAAAATTGCCTATCAAAAATTCCTAGAAATTTTCGGGAGTGAACGCTGGAAAGCATTAGAAGAAAAAGGTGCAAATGCTCAACGCTTACTGTGGGCGAGTACCAGTACCAAAAATCCTGAATACAGCGATGTCATGTATATCGATGAATTGGTGGGAAAAAATACAGTCAATACCGTCCCTCTCGAAACCCTAAAAGCTTGCGCCGATCATTGTCATCCTTCTGAGGATAAAATAGAAACGGATGTGGATCAAGCTTATCAATTGATGGAAAGTTTGCAAGAGCCTGATATTGATATCAATTTAGATCGAGTCATGTCTGAACTCCTAGAAGAAGGAATTGATAAGTTTGTTCAGCCTTATGATGAGCTAATGAAGTCTCTCAAAGATAAGACGCAACAACTCGCCACGGTCTAGAAACAAATAAATTTCAAGTGATCAAAAGATATTAAGATAGGGAGGTTATCAATAGCCTCCTTGTTTTTTATGCAAGCTCAAATTAAAGATCGACAGGTAAATCTTGACGGGGTTTAAACGCTTCAACTTGGCGTAATTTTTCATACAATTCTCGTTCTTGAGGACTGGGATCTGGAGGAAAAACGATTTTCAGTTCGACTAATTGATCGCCTCGTTTTCCGGTGCCGGTCGGATAACCTTTATTGGCTAAACGTAATCGTTTACCGGATGTTACACCCGGAGGAATTTTCATTTTTACCCAACCATCTAAAGTCGGAACTTCGATTTCACTTCCTAACACGGCTTCACTGGGAGTAATCGGAACTTCACAAAAAATATCGGAGCGTTCGAGTTTAAAATAGGGATGAGGGACAACATTAATTTTCAGATATAAATCCCCTCCTCCAATACCTTGATTTCTCAAACGAATACGTTGACCTGTGATCATTGCAGAAGGCATATTAACCTCTAAACTGCGCCCATCTTCTAAACGAATGCGTTCAGTTCCGCCTGTATAAGCTTTTTCTAACGGTAAAGTCAGTCGGGCTTCAATATCCCGTTTTGCTTCGCGAGAATCTGCCTTATAAACCGCTTTCGTGCGGGGAGAACGATAGGGATCAGAAGAAGCCACCCGAGGCGCGTCTGCGTTAACCGTTCTGACTTCTCGTCGTCGTCCTAATAATTGATCAATAAAAGCATTAAAATCGGCATAGTCTCCGAAATCAACCTCTTGAGTTTGAGTGCGACCATTGGTTGATTTATTTGCCCAAGTTTTCAAACCCGAAAAAGGAGAACGGGTGCGACCTTGAAATCCTTTTTGTTTCCAGAATTGACTATATTCGTCGTATTGCGCCCGTTTTTCGAGGTCAGAAAGAATGTGATAAGCTTCCCCAATATCTTTAAATTTTTCCTCAGCTTCTTTATCACCAGGATTGAGATCGGGGTGATATTGTCTGGCGAGTCGGCGATAGACTCTTTTAATTTCTTCTAAAGTTGCGTCTTTGGGAACGCCTAAAATTTGATAATAGTTACGAAAGTTTTGCATGATTGGGTTGATTAAGTTTTGCGTTTAAAGTTGAGAGTATCGACCGAATTTATTCCTCTGAAAAATTTTAGAGCCAATCATCTTCTTCTTCATCCCAGTCATCACTTTGGTAATAACGTTTGGGGGATCGACGTGTGTCTAAAGGTTCTGAACGAGGTGGATAGTCGCGGTAGTCATATCGTTCTTCTCGGCGGCGATCGCTTCCTGAAAATGTTCGCCGGATCGAACCAAACAAATCATCTTCGTCCTCAGCGCCCATTGCAGCCACTTCTCGATTGATTTCATACAGAGCATCTTGTAAGTCCGCCCCAATTTGATCAATGCCGCGATCATCATCTCGTTCCAGGCTATCACGCAAAGCCCGAATTAAGGTTTCAATCCGTCCTCGCTGACGTTGGGCAAATTGCATTCCGTAGTCTAGGGCGACTTCTCGTAGTTGTCGTTCTGCTTGATAAGTCAAGGCTTGGGCGCGGTTGCGTTTTTCGACTCGTTCACGTTGTAGTCGGTCTTGATCGGCAAATTGTTCCGCTTCTTGGATCATGCGGTTGACTTCTTCTTGAGAGAGGGTGGATGCGCCTTGAATGGTGACACTTTGTTCGCGTCCAGTGGTTTTATCGAGGGCGGTGACGAGTAAAATCCCGTTGGCATCGATATCAAAAGAAACCTGAACTTGAGGAACACCTCTTGGGGCGGGCGGAATTCCGGTGAGTTTAAATTTACCCAAGGATTTGTTATCGCTGGCTAATTCTCGTTCTCCTTGTAAGATATGGATTTCGACTAAAGTTTGGTTATTTTCAGAAGTGGAGAAAATATCTGAACGTCGCACAGGAATGGTGGTATTACGAGGGATGAGTTTTTTCATAACCCCGCCAATGGTTTCTAAACCAATAGATAGAGGGGTGACATCCAACAGTAAGATATCTCGCACTTCTCCGGCTAAAATTCCGGCTTGAATGGCAGCGCCGACTGCTACGACTTCATCGGGGTTAACGCCTTGATTGGGTTCGCGATCAATCAGACTGTAAACCACTTGTTGCACCATCGGCATTCGGGTTGAACCGCCCACTAATACAACTTCATCAATCCGATCTGGACTGAGATTGGCATCGGCTAAAGCACGTTTGATCGGACGACGCAGACGTTGAACCAAGTCGGCACATAATCCTTCAAATTCGCCTCTACTGAGTCGATAGTCGAGATGTTTCGGCCCTTCTTCGGTGGCGGTAATAAACGGTAGGTTGATTTCAGTGACACCAACCCCGGAAAGTTCAATTTTGGCTTTTTCGGCGGCCTCAGTCAACCGTTGTAGGGATTGGCGGTTGCGTCTGAGATCGACTCCTTCTTGTTCAAGAAATTGATCGGCCAACCAATCAACGATTTTTTGGTCAAAGTCATTTCCTCCCAGTTGAGTATCGCCACTGGTTGCCTTGACTTCAAATACACCATCGCCGACTTCGAGGATAGAAACGTCAAAGGTGCCTCCACCTAAGTCAAAGACGAGAATGGTTTCATATTCACATTTTTCCATTCCATAGGCAAGAGAGGCGGCAGTGGGTTCGTTGAGGATGCGTTTAACATCGAGTCCGGCGATTCGTCCTGCATCTCGGGTGGCTTGGCGTTGGGAGTCGTTAAAGTAGGCAGGAACGGTAATCACAGCCCCGGTGACTTCTTCGCCGAGATAACGGGTGGCTTCTTCGGCTAACTTTCGCAAGACCATTGCTGAGATTTCTTCGGGTGCAAAGTCTTTTTTCAAGCGAGGACAACGAATTCTGACATTGCCGACTTCATCGCGACGAACGGTATAAGGAACTCGTTTGGAGGCGGGGTTGAGGTCAGTGTATTTATTCCCCATCAACCGCTTCACCCCAAAATAGGTGTTTTGTGGATCTAAAATCGCTTGTCGTCTGGCCATCTGTCCGACGATGCGTTCCCCTTCTCGGGTAAAACCAACGACGGATGGGGTTGTCCGCATTCCTTCAGAATTGGCGATCACGATAGGTTTTCCGCCCTCCATGACAGCGACCACAGAGTTGGTTGTCCCCAGGTCAATGCCGACTACTCTACCCATGCGTTGGTTTTCTCCTTATGTGCTTCGATTTGGCTTGGTTGTCCGATCATCTATTTTATCGTGTCAAGTCAGGCAAAAGGCAACAGGCAAAATCTCCCCATCTCCCCATCTCCCCACTTCTAAACTCCCCACTTCTAAACTCCAAATAAATCTACACCTTGAATGTAACAAGATGTAAAGTATAATGAGAACAAAACACAAGCACATAGACTATAAGGTTATCAATGCGAGTTGCGATCGCCGGAGCAGGTTTAGCAGGCTTATCTTGTGCCAAATATCTCACGGATTTGGGTCATACCCCCATTCTTTTGGAAAGCCGAGATGTATTAGGTGGCAAGGTGGCTGCATGGAAAGATGAAGACGGGGACTGGTACGAAACGGGTTTGCACATTTTTTTCGGTGCCTATCCGAATATGTTGCAGCTGTTTAAGGAACTCGGGATCGAGGATCGGCTGCAATGGAAAGAACACTCAATGATTTTTAACCGGCCGGAAAAGCCAGGCACCTATTCTCGGTTCGATTTTCCCGATCTGCCTGCTCCAATTAATGGAGTGATAGCGATCCTGCGTAATAATAATATGCTCACCTGGCCGGAGAAGATCCGGTTTGGTTTGGGATTGATTCCGGCGATGATTCAGGGGCAGAAGTACGTTGAGGAAATGGATAAATACTCTTTTTCCGAGTGGCTAGAACAGCAAAATGTTCCGCCTCGGGTTGAGAAGGAAGTGTTTATCGCCATGTCAAAAGCTCTTAACTTTATTAACCCGGATGAGATTTCAGCAACCATTATTCTGACGGCTCTCAACCGCTTTCTACAAGAGAAAAATGGCTCTAAGATGGGGTTTTTGGATGGTTCACCCACCGAACGCCTTTGTCAGCCGATTGTAGATTATATTACGGAGCGAGGGGGTGAAGTCCGACTCAACTCACCGATTAGAAAGTTTTTATTGAATGCCGATACTAGCATCAGTGGCTTTCAGATGGGCGGATCAGACGAGATACTGACAGCCGATGCTTATGTTTCGGCGATGCCCGTTGATCCGCTGAAGTTGATGTTACCTGAACCTTGGCAGCAATTGGATTATTTTCAAAAGCTAGAGGGTTTAGAGGGCGTTCCGGTGATTAACGTACATCTGTGGTTTGATCGCAAGCTGACTGATATTGATCATCTGCTATTTTCGCGATCGCCACTTCTGAGTGTGTACGCAGATATGAGTAATACTTGCAAGGCTTATTCTGACCCCAATCGTTCAATGTTAGAGTTGGTTCTAGCGCCGGCTAAAGACTGGATCGGCAAGTCCGATCAGGAGATTGTGGCAGTAACGATGGCAGAATTGGAAAAATTATTTCCGGAACAAATTCCCCATCAGGCGAAATTGTTGAAGTCTCATGTGGTGAAAACGCCTCGTTCGGTGTATAAAGCCATTCCAGGCGCTCAGGCTTGTCGTCCGTCTCAAGTTACACCGATTCCCAATTTCTTTTTAACTGGGGATTATACGATGCAACGATATCTGGGTAGTATGGAAGGTGCTGTACTTTCTGGTAAACTAACAGCGCAAGCTATTAGTCAGGACTCAGCCTTAATTGACAAGCAAGCCCAGGCTGCTGTGGTTGATTCTACTCTGGATGGAAATTCACCCACTGTCAATTCCCAACCCCGCACCCCTGTTACGCAATAACCAACCGATTTACGGCTGATAGCGACAGAGCAGAAAAACGACGAATGCTACAACTGTCTAAGTCCCTCCGGATGAGAACTCTGGCTTCCTTGGAAGACTCCTACGAACTCTGTCGTCAGATTACTGCGGAGTATTCCAAAACTTTCTATATGGGAACTCAGCTTATGCCATTCGCCAAACGTCGGGCGATCTGGGCAATTTATGTCTGGTGTCGCCGTACCGATGAATGGGTTGATGGGCCATTAGCGAGTTCAACAACGGCTGAAACTTTGGATCATTGGGAAAAACACCTCGAATCTATTTTTGCAGGAGATCCCATTGATGATGAAGACGTGGCTCTAGTGGATACTCTCAGCCAGTTTCCTCTAGATATTCAGCCGTTTCGAGATATGATTGCGGGTCAACGTATGGATCTGTACCGCAGTCGATATGAAACCTTTGAAGAGTTGAAACTGTACTGCTATCGGGTGGCGGGTACAGTTGGGTTGATGTCTATGGCCGTGATGGGTGTTGCCCAATCTGACCAAAAGGCTCCCTGGGATCAGGAACAAGGTTTTGATATCCCGACAGAAGAAGCGATCGCCCTTGGAATTGCCAATCAACTGACGAACATTCTCCGAGATGTCGGTGAGGATGCTCGCCGAGGTCGTATTTATCTTCCCCTAGAAGAGTTAGCCTTGTTCAACTACACGCAAGACGATTTATTGAATGGAGTTGTCGATGATCGCTGGCGAGAACTAATGCGCTTTCAAATTCAGCGAGCGCGTAAATATTATACTCAAGCCGAGCGCGGAA
>Ga0207419_1000524_pt1 | contig 33288 bp, 31 predicted proteins | sample ElkSloMetagenome_4_FD_184723 | JGI IMG/M metagenome (GOLD analysis project Ga0207419, IMG submission 184723) | Hot spring microbial communities from Elkhorn Slough, Monterey Bay, USA - MD2A (version 2) | ecosystem: Environmental > Aquatic > Marine > Intertidal zone > Estuary: Microbial mat ... | reverse complement strand
CCGGCCATCCGCGTTTGCCGTCAGGGCGTCGAGCATACTGTCGATGTCCAGCCCCACCTCGGCCAGACTGCCCTCGATGTCGGTGATGCGGGTGCGGGCGACCGCGCCGAAGTGCTCCAGCAGAGCCGCCTGGGCGGTCTCCATCTCGATGACCAGATCTTCCAGGTCGGTGACCCGGTCTGTCAGGGCTTGGTTCTCCTCCAGCGCCAGATCGCGCTGCAGCACCATCTTGCGCATCTCCAGTTCGAAGTCATCGAACTGGGTCAGGAGTTGGTGCGCCTCCGACAGCTCCGCCATGCCCTCTTCCATTTCGGCGAGCTGCGCGAGCAGGGCATCACGGGCGCGGCCCGCCTCCTCCTCCCAGGTGGCGAGATCGGGCTCGGCGTCCCCATGGACCTCGCCCCCGGTCTTTTCGGCGTCGCCCGTATCCACGTAGCGCGAGATGACGGCGTGATTGTTTTCCAGCCCCCGGGTGACCTCGGCGATCTGATCGCGGTACAGGGCCACCTCGGCCAGAAGTTGCTTGTAGCTGTCCTGTGCTTCCTGGACTTCCGCCTTTTTCGCGTCGATCACGGTGTCGACCCAGATCACCATGGCGAGGCTGTAGGTCACGATGCCCAGAAGAACGACACCGACGGTGGCCGTGATCGCCTGTGTGAGGCTGCCGAGACTCAATGACTGGAACCCGCCGGAATCGGTGCGGATCATCACATGGCGTTCGGGGAAAGCCCGCCGCAGGGCTCGTTTCCAGGGGGGAAGATTGAGATGCTGAGGGTCAAACTCTGACATGTTGTCCTGTCTTTCCAGTCAATGGCCAACCTGCTTGGCGACGCGGCGCCGCCCGCGCTCCCGAGGCTGTCGCGTCCAACGCCGATGACCTGGGCCGGTCCTGGCCTCGCAGCCGCAGAATGCTTACCTGCTTCGCGTGGACCCGACCATGCGGGGCGTCACAGCGGCTGACACCGGCGCGCAACGCCACGCTTATGGAACCCGCCATCCTCGTCCGCACGCCAAGGCGCGCGCCATGGAACGAGTGTCATCGTGTCGCATGATGAGCGCCAGCCCTCGACTCGGCGCCGTGATCCACCGACCTGACACGGCTCGGCCCCGTTCCCTCCGCTCGTCGCGGGGTCCGACTCCCCACGGAACGCATATGAATAAAAATGACCGCACGCAAGCCACACACTGAAGTGCCTTCCGCTGCTGGGACTTCACCGCCCCATCTTAGACACATTGTGGTAACAATTCACAAACTGTGGGGCCGAATCGAGTGCGCCTGCGAACAATCACGCCGCGCCGTTGCCAAACTCACCGGCGGACGTCATGGTCGGGCGATGATGTCCTATCACGATCCCCCACCAACCGACACACCCAAAGGCGTCCGACACCACATGGTTCGCTGGTTGGCCACGTGGTTCGGCAGCGGGCTCAGCCCCGTCGCGCCGGGAACGGCGGGATCCCTGGCCGCCCTTCCATTCGCCTGGCTGCTGGCCTGGGCGGGAGGGGCCTGGACGCTACTGGGCGCCACGGTGATGGTCTTCGGCGTCGGCGTCGTCGTGAGCGAGGCCTACCGCCAGACCGCCGGCCGCAAGGACCCGTCCGAGGTGGTCATCGACGAGGTGGCCGGGCAATGGCTCACCCTGGGGCTGGTGCTGCTGGTTTGGCCAATGGACAGCCTGATCGTGGCCCTGTCCTTCCTCGCCTTCCGGATCGCCGACATCACAAAGCCATGGCCCGCCAACGCCATTGACCGCAGGATGGATGGCGGCCTGGGAATCATGCTTGACGACATGGTGGCCGGCCTCTACGCAGCCGGGGCCGTGTTGATCACCCTCATCGGACTGCGGAACGGGATTGTCGCGTCATGACCGCCCTCGCCAAGGAGTTGGAAGAGCACGCCCGCGCCGTGCTTGCGGTATGCCGCCAGGAAGGCCTGGTGGTGGCCGTCGCCGAGTCGTGCACCGGCGGCCTGCTGGCCGCCAGCCTGACCGCCGTTCCCGGCTCCAGTACCGCGTTCGACCGTGGTTTCGTCACCTATTCGAACGAGGCCAAAACGGACATGCTGGGGGTCGAGCCCGAATTGTTGCAGTCGGCCGGTGCGGTTAGCGAGGATGTCGCGGTGGCCATGGCGCTGGGCGCGCTGGCGGCCAGCGGCCAAAGCCTGAGCGCCGCCATCACCGGCATCGCCGGCCCGGACGGCGGCAGCGACGCCAAACCGGTCGGCTTGGTTCACATGGCCGCCGCCCGCCTGGACGGCCTGGTGCGTCCGAAGCGGTACGTGTTCGCCGGTGGTCGCGACGACATCCGCCTGGCCAGCGTCCACGCTGCCCTGGACCTCCTGCTGGAACTGGCGACCCTGCGCGACGACGAGGACGAGGACGAGGACGACGGCGAGGGAGCGGCCAGGACCACGCCGGGCGACGCAACGCCCGAGGCCGGGCGGTGACACCGCCCCCGAACCGCACCCGATCCTCGACCCGCCGGTCCCGCCGCGCCACTCCGTCCCCGTCCCGGGTCCAGTGGACCGGTCCTGACCGCGTGCGCGTCCCTGTGACGGACCTGGGCGCCCACGGCCACGGCTTGGCCCGCCACGACGGTCAACCGCTGTACATCCCGGATGCCCTGCCTGGCGAGACCGTCGAGGTGCGGATCGTCGACCGCGTGGGCGATGGCTGGCGCGCCGAAGTGCTGTCGCACCTGGACCCCTCCCCGGACCGGGTGGAACCCGTGTGTCCGCACTTCGGGCCGTGTGGCGGCTGCACCCTGCAACACCTGCGCCCGGCGGCCCAGGCCGCGTGGAAGCGTCAGCAGATCATCGACGCGGTGACCAAGCGGGGCCTGCCGGTGCCGGACGTCGATCCGGTGGTGGCGATCCCGCCGGGGCACCGCCGCCGCTGTACGCTCGGCTGGCGCCGGACGGCCCGGGCGGTCCTGCTTGGCTTCCACGGGCAGGACAGCCATCGCCTGGAGGACGTGCACACGTGCCCCATGGTCGCCTCCGACCTGTTTGTGCTGTTCGCGTCGTTGCGGGCGCTGCTGGAGGACATCACGGGCGCGGGCGATGCGGGGCAGGCCATTCTGACCCTGACCGACACCGGCGCGGACTGCACCCTGACGCTGGACCGCCCGCCCACCCTGGCGATTCGCGAGCGGCTGGCCGCCTTCGCCGAAGACGCCGATCTGGCCCGCCTGGGGTGGTTGTCCAACGGCACCGTGGAGCCGGTCGTGGAACGGCGGCCGCCGACGGTGCTCATGGCTGGCACGCCCGTCCGCCTGCCGCCGTTGGCCTTTCTCCAACCCTCGCGGGAGGGCGCGGAGGCCATCATTGAAGCCGTGCGCGCGCGCCTGCCGGCCAGCGATGGCGCGGCGCTGGACCTTTATGCAGGGATGGGGACGGTCACGTTTCCGCTCGCCGCCGAGGGCCGTGCGGTCCACGCGGTCGACGAGAACGCGGACTCGATCGCGGCACTGTCCGCCGCCGTGGCCCCGGGACAGCCGATCACCACGGCCGTGCGAAATCTGGACTCGGACCCGGTTGGCGGCGCCGCGTTGCACGCCTTCGAGGCGGTGGTGTTCGATCCGCCACGGGCCGGCGCCCGCGCCCAGGCCACAGCCCTGGCGTCGGACGGACCGCCTCACATCGTTGCCGTCTCGTGCCGACCGGCCACGTTCGCCCGCGATGCCCGGATCCTGGTCGATGCCGGCTATGCGCTGGGCCGTATCACGACCATCGACCAGTTTCCCTGGGCGGCCCATGTGGAACTCGTCGCCGGCTTTGAGCGTCGCCCTGCCGCCGCCCTCTCGGACTGATCTGACTGACGTCAGACCGTCTGGCGGATCGAAAACAGGGTGTCGAACCGGGCCAGGTCGAGCATTTCCCGAACGGTCCCCTTGGGGTCGGCCAGCACGACGGCGCTGCCGGTCTTTTTCGCCTGCTCGCGCAGGGTCAACAGGAACCCGAGGCCGGCGGAATCCATGTACGTCAGGCCCCCGAAGTTGACCTCGACCTGCCCGGGACGGCCGGACAGCGTCTCGCCGACGACGCGATCAAAAGTCGAACGATCGCTGTGGATGAGCTGATCCGACAGGTACAGGACGATTTTGCCACTCTCTGATTTCACTTCGTACTTCAAGGCCTCTCCTCCTTGTGGCGGTCTTTGAGCCTGAACAAACCCCTAGGCTGGCGCCAGATACCGAACACCTGCTCGCCTTGCGCGCCGGAGCATTCCGAGACGACATGGAGACATCCTGCGATCACACCGGATCCCAGCCCCGCATTCTATCCGAATCTATCCGCACGTTCATTGTTCGAATTTGGGCCGCCCCTTGGATCACAGGCCCTTGGATTACAGGAAAGCGGGGCTTGGCCAGCGATCGAAGGCACGGACGGCCGCGACCGATCTAACGCCGGTTGCCGATCATGCCATTCAGCCCATCCTGCTGTTGGTCGTTCAGTTCCAGGCGGATGTGTGTGGCGTCGTCGGTCTTGGCGACGATGGCACCACTCACAGTCCCAAGACCCGGGATATCGATCTTGAATTCCTGACCCCGCTCGCCGTCCAGCGCCCGATCGAGCGTGCCCACACCGCTCCGGGCGAGATCGTGCAACAGGGCGGACTGTTGGCCGCGCCCCGGGATCTCCAGGGTCACGGCCAGGTTGACCGTATGCAGTTCGCTGTCCAGACGGTCCTCCTCCGACCCGCTGCGCATCAGCTTGTCGAGCGCGGCCTGCATCTGGTGCACGCGGTTGCGCACCTCGGCCGCCGCCTGCTGGACCGAGTTGGCGTGTTGGCCGGTCTCGGTGCTGCTGCTCGACACCTGGCCGATGTTCTCCGAGGAGTCCTGCGTGCTGCGCGAGGCCTGCTGCGCATTCTGGCTGATTTCCCGGGTGGCGGCGGTCTGTTCCTCCACGGCCGCTGAAACGGCGGTGGCGATCTCGTTGATCTCGGCGATGACCTTGGCGATCCCGTCGATGGCGTCCACCGCCTCGCGCGTGGCGGACTGCATCCCGCCGATCTGCTTGGCGATGTCCTCGGTCGCGTTGGCCGTCTGGTTGGCCAGCGTCTTGACCTCGTTGGCGACGACGGCGAAGCCCTTGCCGGCCTCCCCGGCCCGCGCGGCCTCGATCGTGGCGTTGAGGGCCAACAGGTTCGTCTGCTTGGCGATGTCGCTGATCATGTTGACGACTTCGCCGATCTGGTTGGCCGCCTGGGCCAGCCCCTGGATCCGCTCGTTGGTCGTCTCCGCCTGTTCCACCGCCCGATGGGCCGTCGCCGCCGAAGCGCTGACCTGCCGGCTGATCTCGTCCACCGAGCTGGCCATCTGTTCGGCGGCGGCGGCCACGGCATCGACACTGTGCGCCGCCTCCCGCGACGCGGACGCGGCGGCATCGGACCGGTTTTCCGTCTGCCTGACCGCGTCGGCCATCTGTTGGGCCAGCGTATGCATGGTCTCGGCCTGCTGTTGGACAAGGCTGATGGCGTTGCGGACCTCCTGGTCGAGGGCGTTGGTCATGGCGAACATCTCGGCCTTGACCTTGCGCGCGTTGCGCCGGTGCATGGCCTCCTGCTCCGCCGCCAGTTCCTTCAGCTTCAGGCCATTGTCCTTGAACACCTGAACCGCGCCCGCCATTTCGCCGATCTCGTCGGAACGCTGACGCCCGGGCACCTCGACGGTAAGGTCGTCGTGCGCCAGCCGTTCCATGGCCTCCGTCATGCCCTTCAACGGACGGCTGAGCAGCCGGCGCAGCATGAGGACGATCAGCCCCATCACACCCAACGTGGCCAGCGGGTTGACGACGGCCTGCACCGAGGTCGACCGAAGCTGCACCTCCTCCAGGTGCTCCACCCGATCGTGCAACCGATCGGTCTCCGCCTGAGATGTCTCGCGCACCTCTGTGCGCTGCTTCTCGGCGGCCCGCATCAACTCGGCCAGTTCGCGCTCCTGGGCTTCCTCCAGGGTTTGGATTTTCTTTTCTGCCCGCTCCTCAAGCGCGATCAGGGCCGCCCGTGTGACGGCCACCTCGAGAACGCCGCGCGGCTCATCGCCGCTTCCGTGGCAGCCCTGGCATTCCATGTCGTTGGTCAGGGTGGAGTAGGAGAACAGAACCGGCTGCAGGGCGCCGTCGTCGTCCTCGACCTCGCCCGGGTGTGTGGCCTTGCCATCGCCGACCGCCAACGCGTCGTCCAGACCCGCCTTGCGGTCCGCCGGAATCTCCACCGGATCCTCGCTTGACCGGGCTTGAAAATACGTCGTGCCCAGACGCTCGTTCACCTCCATGATGGTGGAATTGTCGGTGAAGGCCTCCACCCCTGTCGTCCGCCACAACCGGATCGACATGACCCCCGGAATCTCGGACAGGGAGAACATGATGTCCTCGGCGGTGGAGGCTTCGCCGCTGAGCATCGCGGAGCGGATCATGCTTGTCGCCGACGACGAGATCCCCTGATGCATCCCGGCGATGAACCGCCGTTCGATCTCGGTTTCGCTGACCGTCTCCGTCTCGACCAGATCATGGTGCGCCTTTTGGCGAGCAATCTGCGTCTCGACAACCTCATCGACCGTGTTTTCAATAAACTCGTCTTTCTTCGCAATGACCCCGTCAACGTCTTCAGAAAACGCCTCTGTCTCGGACCGGACAACAGTTGAAAAGTAATAAACCAAGGCTATATTTACGATGGCAATAATTGAAACCAAGGCCACGACAACGGCCGTAATCTTAGCATTCAGCGACTTCATCATGCCCATTTCTCGCCGTCCTGACGTTTTGCCTTGACCCAGGCCTCATGCACAGCCATGCCGTGTCATAGTGGGCCGGGGACCGCGAACGCACGACCCCGGCACACGACTCACGACCCCATCGGTTCGAGGCAGACCACCGGTCCCCCGCCGACACTGTTTAGCATCGAATCTCTACCGAATCGCTAATCTCGTCTGTTCTGTTTGCCGAAACGTTAATCGGATCAGCCGGGACGGCGCATGGCAGCCGCGCTAGCCCTGCATGTGAAAATCACGCGAAGTGAATTGAACACGGTCAAGTATCATCGGCCCGCCGACACACGAAGCGAGCGGTTAGGCAACACGAAAACGACGCCTTGCCAGCCGCAAGGCGCGCCATGATTGCCTCTCATCAGAATTCAGGCCGTTACACCAACAATAGTGAGTCGGATATTGTGCCGTCCGCCCACCCTCTGTCAGGTCGCCGACTCGTCCTCTTCGACGCGGCCACCGGTGACGATAATGGTGATCGCCATGATGACAATCGTCAGGGCCAAAACCAGGTAGATGACCCACCATTGCTGGAAGATGAATACGGCCAAGTAGGCCAGCAGGCCCGCGAGAGCGACAGCAAGGATGAGACTCAACTTGACGGTTACCATGGCCGGCCTCCCTTCCGTTTCAGATGCCCGGTTGCGGCCCCGCCGCCACTGACCGGCGCCGCCGCCCTCGCCGCCTCAAAAACGAAGGCTTTCGAGACGGTATTGTTACGTTTTAGATATAGCAGTTGGCATTCGTTGTCCACCCAATCGCCCCACCCAATCGCCCCCCAACGCCCTGGATCCGCCCGTCCCGTCCGCTGCTCTTCCGGCACCCCTGCATTGACAGGCTCCCGGGGTGCCCCCACGTTCTTGAGTACTATCGTGGCTTGTGTGATCGCCGCGGTCGCCTCACTCTCCGGACTCCGCTCATTCTCGCGGCGGTTCGCCCCTTTCCGCCCACTGTCGAACTGTCCCCCCAGGCATGATCACGCCCTTCCGATCCTTTCTCGGACTCATCCTGGGTGCGCTGCGCGATCTGGCGCCGATCATCCTGGTCATCAGCTTTTTCCAGATCGTCGTGCTGCAGCAACCGTTTCCGAACCTCGGGCCGATCATCGTCGGCTTGCTGCTGGTGTTGCTGGGGCTGGCGCTGTTCATCCAGGGGCTGGAGATGGGGTTGTTTCCCCTGGGCGAGTCCATGGCCCATGCCTTCGCCCGCAAGGGCAGTCTGTTCTGGCTGCTGGCGTTCGCCTTTGCCCTCGGCTTCGGGACCACGGTGGCCGAGCCAGCGCTGATCGCGGTGACCGGCGAGGCGGCCGAGGCCGCCGCCAAGGCCGGCCTGATCGCGCCGGGACCGGACAGCAAAGCGACCTATGCGGTCGGGATGCGCTACACCGTGGCTTTCGCGGTTGGCATCGCCATCCTTGTGGGGGTCTTCCGCATCATCAAGGGCTGGCCGGTGCAGATCCTGATCATCGGCGGATACCTCATCGTCGTGGCGCTGACCTTCATCGCGCCGGCGGAGATCGTTGGCGTGGCGTACGATTCCGGCGGCGTCACCACGTCGACCATCACCGTGCCGCTGGTCACCGCGCTGGGCGTCGGGCTGGCCTCGATGCTGCGCGGCCGCAATCCGTTGATTGACGGCTTCGGGCTGATCGCCTTCGCCAGCCTGACGCCGATGATGTTCGTCATGCTCTACGGCCTGCTGTACTGACCCGGAAGGAACCGCGCCCCGTGGCCACGCTGATCCAGCTTGTCGATACGCTCTGGACCACCATTCTGGACGTGGCGCCGATCCTGCTGATCCTGGTGCTGTTCCAGGTGATGGTGCTGCGCCAGAAGGTGCCGCACCTGCGACGCATGATCCTGGGGTTCATCTACGTGGTGCTGGGGCTGGACCTGTTCCTGGTCGGGCTGGAGATGGCGTTGTTTCCCCTCGGCCAGATCATGGCCGGGCAACTGACCGACCCGGCATTCATGGGCGTCTCCGAGCAGGGGGCCATCGGGGCCAACTGGCGCGACTACCTGTGGGTCTATGCCTTCGCGGCCGCCGTCGGCTTTTCCACCACCATCGCCGAGCCGGCGCTGATCGCCGTCAGCCTGAAGGTGAAGGAGGTCTCCGGTGGCGCGGTGAAGGCGTGGGGCCTGCGGGTGGCGGTGGCCGTCGGTGTGGCGGTTGGCGTGACGCTCGGCGCGCTTCGCATCGTCACCGGCTGGTCCTTGCCCCTGCTCATCGTCATCGGCTATGTGATCGTGATCATTCAGACCCTGATCGCGCCGCGTCAGATCATTCCGCTCGCCTACGATTCCGGGGGAGTGACCACGTCCACCGTCACGGTGCCCCTGGTGACCGCGCTCGGCCTGGGCCTGGCCTCGAACATTCCCGGGCGCAGTCCCCTCATCGACGGCTTCGGGCTGATCGCCCTGGCCAGCCTGTTTCCCATGATCACCGTCATGGGCTACGCGCAGGTGGGCGACCTTCTCGCCCGTCGCGCCGCCCGCCGCAAAGCGCGTGAGGAGTCATGAAGTTCAAGTTGATCATCGCCAGTGTCCCGGACACGACGACCGACGCCATCGTCGACGCCGCCCGCAAGGAGGGCGCCACCGGCTGCACGGTCCTGACCAACGCCCGCGGCGAGGGGCTGAAAAAGGCCAAGACGTTCCTGGGCCTGGACCTGGCGGGCGGGCGCGACCTGGTGCTGATCATCGTCGAGCAGCATCTGGCCCGGCGCATCCTGGAAACCATCGACGCGGCCGGCAAGTTCGACACCAGCCCCGGGGCCGGCATCGCCATCATGATCGATGTCGAGGACGCCGTCGGCCTGGGCAGCCAGATTCACACCATCCAGACCGAGATCGAGGACGAGGTATGAGCAGCAGGCCGTATAAGCCGGTCCGGCAGGTCATGTCCGACACGCCGTACCTGATCGAGGGCATGGCCACCGTCACCGAGGCGGTGGCCATGATGAAAGAGAAGCGCGTCAGTTCCCTGGTCATCCGCAAGCGCCACGAGGGCGACGAATACGGCATGGTCGTCATCCAGGACATCGCCGACAAGATCGTCGCCCAGGATCGCTCGCCCGACCGCGTCAACGTCTACGAAATCATGAGCAAACCCCTGATCGCCGTGCAGGCCGACATGGACGTCCGGTACGCCATCCGCCTGCTTGGCCGGTTCCGCCTGTCGCGGACCATCGTGATGGACCAGGGAGAGCTGGTCGGCATCGCCACCCTGCGCGACCTTGTCCTCGCCTACCTGACGGGCGACGATCAAGTCCCGCCCGCCCCAACGGAGACATCGTGACATGCTCACCGCCGTGGTGTTCTTGATCCTCGGATTCGTCCTCTTGCCTGTCGGCGCCAACATCCTGGTCAGCGGCGCCGTCGCCCTGTCGGAACGCCTGGGCGTCTCGCCCCTGGTGGTGGCGTTGACCGTCGTGGCCTTTGGCACGTCGCTGCCGGAACTGGTGGTCTGTCTGGACGCCGCGCTGGGCGGCGCGCCGGGCATCGCCATGGGCAACGTGGTCGGCTCGAACATCGCCAACGTGCTGTTGATCCTGGGGGCGGCGGCCCTGATCATGCCCGTCGCCTGCGGCGAGCCGCGCGCGTTCCTGCGTGACAGCCTGATCATGCTGGCCGCCACGGCCCTGTGCGTGGGCGCGGTCCTGTCGGGTGTCATCCCGCGCTGGCAGGGCGGCGGGATGCTGGTCCTGCTGGTGGTTTTCCTGGTGTACTCCTATTGGCGTGACTCGACCGACAAGGACGCCGCCGAGTCCCATCTGTCAGAGGTCGAGGAGTTCGAGGGCCTGAAGGACCGGCCCTGGGCGATCATCATTGGCGCCATCGTGCTCGGGCTTGCCGGGGTGGTCGGTGGCGCCCACCTTCTGGTCGAGGGCGCCGTGGTGGTCGCGCGCGGCCTGGGTGTGTCCGAGGCGGTGATCGGTCTGACCGTTGTGGCCCTGGGCACCTCGCTGCCGGAACTCGCGGTGGCCGTCGCGGCGGCGATGAAGAAAGAGCCGGATGTGATCGTCGGCAGCATTGTCGGCTCCAACATCTTCAACATCCTGGCCATCCTGGGCGCCACCGCGCTGGTGATCCCGATCGAAGTGCCGGCGCAGGTGGCGTCGTTCGACATCTGGGTCATGGTCGCCGTCGCCGTGCTGTTGCTGCCCGTCATGATGAGCGGGCGCCGCATGAGCCGGGTTGAGGGGGGCCTGTTCCTGACGGCCTACGCGGGGTACACGGCGATCCAGTACGTCGGCGTGGATCGTGTGTTGATGCTGTCCCCGGTGTCTTGAGGCCGCCAACCATGGTGCACGCCATCCCGCCTTTCGCCCTGGTGACCGGAGCGGGCCGCCGGATCGGCCGTGCCCTGGCGCTGGAATTGGCGGACGTCGGTTTCGCGGTGGCCGTGCACTATTTCGGCTCGGCCGAGGCTGCCCACGAAACCCGTGCCTTGATCGAGGCCCAGGGCGGTCGCGCCGTCACCGTGCGCGCCGACCTGGGGACCGAGGACGACGCGGCGCCCCTGGTGCGCCGCGCGTCCGAGGCGCTCGGCGGCCCCATCGGCGTCCTGGTCAACAATGCCTCGACGTTCGACTACGACGCCTGGGACACCGTCGACCGCGAGAGTTGGGATCGGCACATGGAACCCAACCTCCGCGCCCCGTTCGTGCTCGCCCAGGCCATGGCCCGCGCGTTGCCGGCCGAGGCTGAAGGCTTGGTGCTCAATATGATCGACCAACGGGTCTGGAACCTGACGCCGCACTTCGTCAGCTACACGGTCAGCAAGGCCGGGCTGTGGACCCTGACGCAAACGCTGGCGCTGGCGCTGGCCCCGCGCGTACGGGTCAACGCCGTTGGCCCGGGGCCGGCGCTGCCAAGTCCGCGCCAGACACAGGCGCAGTTCGATGCCCAATGCGCGGCCCTGCCCTTGCGGCGGGGAACCTCGCCCGAGGAAATCAGGACCGCTCTCCGGTTTGTCCTTGCGGCCCGCTCCATGACCGGGCAAATGATAGCGCTCGATGGGGGTCAGCATCTGGCCTGGGCGTGGCCGGCCACGGGCGGTCTCGCCAAGGCGCCCGAGGAGTAGGCCCCCGGCACGCCCGACATCCAATCGGCCCCCAGCCTTGGCCCGTCTGCGGCGCGTCATGTCCGCGCCCCTGCTGTTCCTTCTGGCAAGGTGGGTTCATGAGCCCTCGCTCCAAGCTATACACGACCACACCGTCAAACCCGTTGGCGGATGCCGAGGCTGGCCTGCGTCATGTGTTTGTCCGCGACCTCGTGCTGCCGGCGCGGATCGGGGTGCACACGCACGAAAAGACCGGCCCGCAACGAATACGCCTGAACCTGGACCTGGGCGTGCGGGAGGGCGCGGTCGCCCTGGAGGATCGGCTGGAGAACGTGGTGTGCTATGAGTCGGTGCTCAACCGTGTTCGCGCCATCGTCGCGACCGGCCATGTGAACCTCGTGGAGACACTCGCCGAACGGATCGCGCAGACGTGCCTGGAGGATGCCCGGGTCCGGCGCGCCGTGGTCCGGATCGAGAAGCTCGACGTCTTTTGCGACGCCGCAAGTGTCGGCGTCACAATCGAACGGCTCAATCCGTTTGGATGAGGCCACGGGGGCGCCCGCTGGCCATTTGCACGCGCCGCGCTCCTTCCTCCGCACTGAAGGTTTTCCTCAAATCCTAGACGTTCGGCATAGGCCGAGTCGGATGAGCCGAATGTGCCGGGAATGCACGGGATTTCTGTCAATTCCTGCTATGCAACGAGTTGTGCACAGGGCCATCGCCGTCACAGAACCGACGCACCCCTGTCAAGAAGCATCACCCGGACCGCCTCCAATTTGTCGATCGGATGCTAATCTACTTTAAAAACAGCGACTTACGAAAATTGCCCAAAAGTTAATCAGGGTGACGGATTCCCCGGATTTCCAGGGAGTCGGGGAGCCGGGCCACACATCACCCACAGAGTTATCCACAGCTTTCGTGGATACATTGGCCCTTGCCAATCGGCCAAACATATCACAGCCATGCGATTCGCTGGTGTATGAAACAACTGTTACAGCCTTCCATCCTTTGGAACAGAGCCGATGGGCGTGACGCACCCGACCGTCCGATATACTGTCCCCCCTATGAACCATGATCGGACACTCCGTTTCGGCGAGGCCATAGGTCGATGGAACGGGATCCTCCTGTGCCCAGGAGGGAGCGGCCGTGATGGCCGATAACCGCCCCGACCTTGATGCTCCAGAGGCGCCGTCGGCGGTCCCCGTGCCGACCGGCGTCGGCGTGATCGCCGCCGCCGTCCGCACGCTGCCCAACACCCCCGGTGTGTATCGGATGCTCGACCGGTCCGGCGACGCATTGTACGTCGGCAAGGCGCGCAGCCTGAAGAAGCGGGTGGTCACGTATACCCACCCGGAGCGACTGCCCACCCGGCTGCAGCGCATGATTTCCGCCACGGCGCGCATGGAGGTGGTGACCACCCACACCGAGGCCGAGGCCCTGCTGCTCGAATCCAACCTGATCAAGAAGCTGAAGCCGCGCTACAACATCCTTCTGCGCGACGACAAGTCGTTCCCCTATATCCTGATCGCCGATGACCACGCCTGGCCGCGCGTGCTGAAGCATCGTGGCGCCCGCACCCGGCCCGGGCAGTACCACGGTCCCTATGCCTCCGCCGGCGCGGTCAACCGAACGCTGGTGGCTCTTCAAAAAGCGTTTCTGCTGCGCTCGTGCTCCGACAGCGTATTTGCCAACCGCACGCGTCCGTGCCTGCTGCACCAGATCAAGCGCTGCTGCGCGCCGTGCGTCGGCCGCGTCAGCGAGGACGAGTACCAGGGGTTGGTGGAGCAGGCCCGCGCCTTCCTGGAAGGCCGCAGCCAGGACATGCAGCGCGACCTGGCGACGCGCATGGAGGACGCCAGTGCGCGGCTGGCGTTCGAGGAAGCGGCCATCTACCGCGACCGCATCCGCGCCCTGACCAGCGTGCAGTCGCACCAGGACATCACCCTGCCCGGCCTGGGCGAGGCCGACGTGGTGGCCGTGCATCAGGCCGGCGGGCAGACCTGCATTCAGGTGTTCTTTTTCCGCGCCGGCAACAACCACGGCAACCGCGCCTACTACCCCAGCCACGCCCGCGAGGACGAGGCCGGCGCCGTGCTGGAGGCGTTCCTGGGACAGTTCTACAGCCGCCAGATGCCGCCGAAGGTGATCCTGCTCAGCACGGACATTCCCAACCCCGAGCTGGTGGCCGAGGCGCTGTCGATCCGCGCCGAGCACAAGGTGACACTGCACGTCCCGCAACGCGGCGCCCGGCGCAAGGTCGTGGACCACGCCCTGACCAACGCCCGCGAGGCGCTGGCCCGGCGCATGGCCGAGACGTCGGCGCAACAGACGCTGTTGGAGGGGCTGGCCGAGGTTCTGGGCCTGGAGGGGCCGCCCGAGCGCGTGGAGGTCTATGACAACTCCCACATTTCCGGCACCAACCCCATCGGCGCCATGATCGTCGCCGGGCCGGAGGGCTTCCAGAAGACGTCCTACCGCAAGTTCAACATCCGCCACGCCGAGGCCACCGCCGACGACTACGCCATGATGCGCGAGGTGATGGAGCGCCGCTTCGCCCGCGCCCTGAAGGAGGACCCCGACCGCACGCGCGGCCAGTGGCCCGACCTGGTGCTGATCGACGGCGGCCAGGGGCAGGTGAGCGCGGCGGCCGGGGTGCTGGAGGACCTGGGCATCGAGGACGTGCAGCTGGTGGGCGTGGCGAAGGGACCGGACCGCGACGCCGGGCGGGAGCGGTTCTTTGTTCCGGGCCGGCCGTCGTTCCTGCTGCCGCCGAACCACCCGGTGCTGTATTTCGTGCAGCGCCTGCGGGACGAGGCGCACCGCTTCGCCGTGGCCGGCCATCAGGCGCGGCGCAAGAAGGCGGCGGCGGCCAATCCTCTGGATGCCATCCCCGGCATCGGCGCGGCGCGCAAGAAGGCGCTGATGCACCACTTCGGCTCCGCCAAGGCGGTGTCACAGGCCGGGCTGGCCGACCTGGAGGCGGTGGAGGGGATTAGCGAGGGATTGGCACGGAAGATTTATGAGAGGTTTCATGGGGAGACATGACGCGGCTAGAGTGCCGGTCTCAATCAATGTGACCCAGACCGCAATGCCATGCCACGCCCATGACCGACACCGACACCCTTTATCACCGCCTGTTCTCCCATCCGCTCATGGTGGAACATCTTGTGCGCGACTTCGTGCCCGACGCCATGGCGGTGGGCCTGGATTTCACCCACATGGACCGGGTCTCCGCCAAGTTCCATGGCGACCGCGTCAGAACCCGCCGGGAAGGCGATATCATCTGGCGCATTCCGGCCCACGAGGGACCGGACATCTACCTGCACCTTCTGCTGGAGTTCCAGTCCACGTCCGACTGGTGGATGGCGGTTCGGGCTCAGGTCTACGAAGGCCTGCTATGGCAGCATCTCATCAAGGAAAACGACCTGAAGGACGGAGACCGACTGCCGCCGGTGTTGCTGGTGGTGATCCACAACGGCGCCCGCGCCTGGACGGCACCCACCGACACAACGGACCTGATCAATCTGCCCAAGGGCTCCCCGTTGTGGCCTTGGCAACCGCGACTCCGGTATCATGTTCTGGACATGGGACGGGTGCCCGAGGACACTCTCACCGGCCGGGAAACGCTGACGTCCCTTCTGGTGCGCCTGGAGCGGCCGCAGGAACCCGGGGCGCTTCGGCACGTCGTTGACGGCGTGATTGCGTGGTTCCGGGCGCATCCGGACTATACGGATTTGAAGCAGCTGTTCACGGCGTTGGTCGGACAGGCATTGCGGGGCTCGGGTTTGCCGGACCGGATCCCCGACGATCTACGGGAGGTGCGAACGATGCTGGAAACCCTCGGCGAGGAATGGACAAAGAAGTGGCGGGCTGAGGGCCGGGCTGAGGGCCGGGCTGAGGGCCGGGCTGAGGGACAAGTTCACATGCTCGCCCGGTTGATCGAACACCGCTTTGGGCCTCTGACGGATGATCAGCGGACACGCATCCTGTCGGCTGATGAGGCCACGGTGGCACTTTGGGAAAAGCGCTTGTTCGAGGCTACCTCCATCGACGATGTACTGTCCCAGCCACATTGATGCGGAACCGAACCTCTTCGGACTCACCAGCTCCGCCCATGCTCTCCTCTCTCCCCAACGCCCTCACCGTGGCCCGGATCGCTGTGGTTCCGATCATCGTCGCAACGGTCTTCATCCCCGGCCCTGAAGCCCGTTGGGTGGCCGCCGGACTGTTCGCCGTGGCGGCGGTGACGGATTACCTCGACGGCTGGCTGGCGCGGGCGCTGAAGGTGGAATCCGACGTCGGCCGCGCGCTCGACCCCATCGCCGACAAGCTGCTGGTGGCCGCCGTGTTGCTGATGCTGGCCGGGGTGGACCGCCTGAGCGACCTGGGGGTGGTCGCCGCCGTGATCATCCTGGCACGCGAGATCCTGGTCTCCGGCCTGCGCGAGGCCCTGGCCGGGCACAGCGTCGTCATGCCCGTGACCCGGCTGGCCAAGTGGAAGACGGCGTCGCAGCTCGTGGCGCTGCCGTTGCTGCTGGTGGGAGACGCGGCCTACGTCATCGGACTCTCGCTGCAATGGCCCGGCGAACTCCTGTTATGGATCGCGGCGGGGCTGACGGCGCGCACGGGCTATGACTATCTTCTTCAGGCGCTCGCCCATCTGCGGAAGGATTCGTCGTGACCGTCCCCACCGACCCTGTCTCCATCGACGATCGCCTGCTGCCGCTGGACGAGGCACTGGAGCGGCTTCAGCGCGAATTGCGCCCGGTGGTCGCCCCCGAGCGCGTCCCGCTGCGCGCGGCCGCCGGGCGCATCCTGGCCGCCGATGTGGTGGCCGCCGTCGATCATCCTGGCCATGCCGTCTCGGCCATGGACGGATACGCCGTGCGGCACGCGGACCTTTCGGCCGATGCGCCGGTGACGCTGCCCGTGTCCGGGCGCGCGGCGGCGGGCCATCCCCTGCCCCACCCACTGGAGCCGGGCTCGACCGCGCGCATCTTCACCGGCGCGGTGATGCCCGAGGGGGCGGACACCGTGATCATGCAGGAGGACGTCACCGAGGCCGGCGACGGGGGCGTCACCCTCCCCGCCGGCGCGTCCCATGGGCGCCATGTGCGCGCCGCCGGCAGCGACTTTCACGCCGGCGCCACGGTGCTGGCCGCCGGGCGTCGCCTGCGGCCGCCGGATATCGCCCTGGCCGCCGCCGCCGGACAGGCCCACCTGCCGGTGTTCGAGCGCTTGCGCGTCGGCGTCTTCTCCACCGGCGACGAGGTGGTCGAGCCGGGCCAGCCGTTGCCCCCCGGCGGGCTGTACGACAGCAATCGCCACGGGTTGTTGGCGCTGGTGGAGGCGATGGGCGCGGCGGTCACCGACCTGGGCAATCTGCCCGATGACCGCGCCCGGATCACAGCGGCGCTGGACCGGGCCGCCGAGGAGCACCATGTGCTCATCACCTCCGGCGGTGTGTCGGTGGGCGGCGAGGACCACGTGCGCGACGCCGTGGCGGCGCTCGGCACCCTCCACTTCTGGCGCCTGGCCATCAAGCCGGGCAAGCCGACCGCGCTGGGCAGCATCCGCGACACGACGTTCATCGGCCTGCCCGGCAACCCGGTCTCGGCCCTGGTGACGTTCCTGCTGGTCGCCCGGCCGGTGCTGCAACGCCTGGGCGGCGCGCGGGTGGTCCCGCCCCGCCGTTACCCCGTGCCGGCCGGGTTCTCGCACGAAAACACGGGCCACCGCCGCGCCTTCCTGCGGGCCTGGGTCGAGGACACGGCCGAGGGACCGCGCGTACGGCTGTTCCGCTCGCAGGACAGCGCCATGACCACGTCGCTCGGCGCCGCCACCGGCCTGGTGGACCTGCCGGCGGACACGGACACGGTGGCCCCGGGCCAGCCGGTGGACTACCTGCCGCTCACCGAGGTGCTGTCATGAAGGTGCTGTATTTCGCCTGGGTGCGCGACTTTGTCGGCACGGGTCAGGAGACCGTGGAGCCCCCAGCCGAGGTCGCCACCGTCGGAGACCTCATGGGCTGGTTGGCTCAGCGCAGCCCGGGACACGCGCGGGCGTTTGCCGACCCAGCGGTCGTCCGCTGCGCGGTGGATCAGGACTTCGCCGGTGCCGAGGCCCCTATTGCCGGCGTGTCGGAAGTGGCTTTCTTCCCGCCGGTGACCGGAGGCTAGGGCCGTGATCCGCGTGCAGGCCGAGGCCTTCGACGTCGGCGCCGAGATCGCCGCCTTCACGCGCGGTACGGGGCGGGTCGGCGCGGTAGCGACCTTCACCGGGCTGGTGCGTGACTATCTCGGCGACAGGCCCGAGGGCGCGCCGCCTGTGCGGGCCATGACCCTGGAGCACTACCCGGGCATGACCGAACGCCAGTTGGAGCGGATCGAGGCCGAGGCCCGAAGCCGCTGGGACCTCGCCGACGTGCTTGTCATTCACCGCGTCGGGCGGATGGAACCGGGCGAGCCCATTGTGCTGGTGTGCACGGCGTCGGCCCATCGCGCGGCGGCGCTGGACAGTTGCGCGTTCCTCATCGACTGGCTGAAGACCCAGGCCCCGTTCTGGAAACGCGAGGAAACGCCGGACGGTGACCGCTGGGTCGAGGCGCGCGCCAGTGATGATGACGCGGCCAAGCGGTGGAATCAGTGTTCGTAGGGCGGGTTCGCGCCTTTAGCGCAACCCGCCATGGGCACTTTGCTTGCGGCGGATTGGCCCGCTGCGCCGGCCGAATCCGCCCTACCCGTTCGACGACCGGTCCCGCTCCACCCCCGCCGACCGACACGCCGCCTCCACGGTGTTGTCGAGCAGGCAGGCGATGGTCATGGGGCCGACGCCGCCCGGCACCGGGGTGATGGCCCCCGCCACCTCCTTCGCCGCCTCGAAATCCACGTCGCCGACCAGCCGGCCCTTCTCCTGGCCCGAGTCCGGCGGCAGGCGATTGATGCCGACGTCAATCACGGTCGCCCCCGGCTTGATCCAGTCGCCCTTGACCATCATCGGCCGGCCGACGGCCGGCACCAGGATATCGGCGCGGCGGCATTCCTCGGCCAGATCACGGGTGCGCGAGTGGGCCATGGTCACCGTGCAGTTGGCGGCCAGCAGCAACTGCCCCATCGGCTTGCCCATCAGGTTGGAGCGGCCAATGACCAGCGCCCTGGCTCCCGTCAGGTCACCCAGCACATCCCGCAACAGCATCATGCAGCCCTTGGGCGTGCACGGCAGCAGCGCCGGCGCGCCCGAGGCCAGATTGCCCACGCTCACGGGGTGCAGCCCGTCCACGTCCTTGGCCGGGTCGATGGCCTGCACCACGCGCTGCGGGTCCAGCCCGGCGGGCAGCGGCAACTGCACCAGGATGCCATGCACGGTCTCATCGCCGTTCAGGCGGCCGATCAGGGCGTCCAACTCCGCCTGGGTCGTTTCGGCGGGCAGTCGGTAGGCGGTCGAGACCATGCCGGCCTCGCGCGCCATGCGTTCCTTGCTGCGCACATAGACCTGGCTGGCCGGATCCTCGCCCACCAGAACCACCGCCAGACCCGGTACCAGACCGCGTCCGGCCAGCGCCGCAACCTCTTCGGCGACACGGGCGCGCAACGCGGCGGAGAAGGCTTTTCCATCAATGATACGGGCGGTCATGGCGGCTCCGGGACGGGACGGGGCGGAGGAACGGGCGGCGGGACCATACGCCGACATCCCCACAGAGGAAAGGCGTTTCCCGACCGCGAAACCCTGTTACGGTGCGTGCACTTGGCCCCTCGATATCCTCGGACCGCCCGCCATGAACGCTGATCCCAATGTGCCCTACATCCTCACCATCCAGTGCCCGGACGGCCTGGGCGTCCAGGCCGCCGTCATGGGATTCCTGGCCGGCCACCAAGCCTTCATCACCGAATCACACAGTTACGGCGATCCACTCACCGGCCGCTTCTTCATGCGGGTGGTATTCCGCGCCGGGCATCCCAACATGCCCGACCTGGAGACCCTGCGCTCGCACTTCCAGACGGTGGCCACCAACTTCGGCATGGACTGGGGCCTGCACGACGCCACCGAGCCGCCGCGCGTGCTGATCGCCGTGTCCCGCTTCGGCCATTGCATGAACGACCTGCTGCACCGGTGGCAGTCGGGGCAGCTCGGCATCCGCATCGCCGCCGTGGTGTCCAACCATACCGAGATGCGCGGCCTGGCCGAGTGGCACGGCATTCCCTACCACCATCTGCCGGTCACCCCGGACACCAAGCCCGAGCAGGAACGCCGCGTCCTCGACCTGGTGGAGGAGCAGGAGATCGATCTGGTGGTGCTCGCCCGCTACATGCAGGTGCTGTCGCCGGAGATGAGCGCCGCGTTGTCCGGGCGCTGCATCAACATTCATCACTCGTTCCTGCCCAGCTTCAAGGGCGCGCGACCCTACCAGCAGGCGCACGGCCGCGGCGTGAAGCTGATCGGCGCCACCGCGCATTACGTCACCGAAAACCTCGACGAAGGGCCGATTATCGAGCAGGAGGTCGTGCGCGTCGACCACACCCATACGGGCGAGGAACTGGTGCGCATGGGCCGCGACGTCGAGACGGTCGTGCTGGCCCGGGCGGTGCGCTGGCACTGCGAGCGCCGGGTTTTCATGAATGACAACAAGACGGTGGTGTTCAAGTAGAGCTTTCTTGTCCACGCCCAGGGCCACGTTGTGGCGCCCCGGAACAGGGCGCCGGTCGCACGGCGAGGCCCGAATGCCTTGCTCTTGCTCTTTGGTTTTCCTCAAAAAACCATCACCTGCACACAAATTGTGCAGAGCCCACCTTGGCCGCCCATAAAATTGTCATGGGCTGTCGCGCGCGGCCCGCCCAAACGGCCGCTCCGGCCTGCGCCACGCGCCTAACCCCCTGAATAAAAGCCATTTTCTATCCTCTCGGCCACTTGGCACGGTGCTTGAACACCGTAGTCCACGACGCCAGACCGCCCTGATCCAATGATGGGCGGGGACCCGGGCGGCGAGACACCATCTGGTTGATTGGGGGTACAGGCTATGAAGTTGATCATGGCGATCATCAAGCCCTTCAAGCTCGACGAGGTCCGCGAGGCCCTCAGCGCGCTGGAGATCCAAGGGCTGACGGTCTCCGAGGTCAAGGGCTTCGGACGACAGAAAGGCCAGACCGAGATCTATCGGGGCGCCGAATACCAAGTGAACTTCCTTCCCAAGGTGAAGATCGAGATCGTCGTGGCGGACGACATGGTCGAGCGCGTGATCGAGGCCATCCAGAACTCGGCGCGCACCGACAAGATCGGCGACGGCAAGGTCTTTGTCCTGGACGTGGAGAAGTCGGTGCGCATCCGCACCGGTGAAACCGACGCTGACGCCCTGTAGGAGGACCGAAACCGATGATTCGCACCAAAACACAGCTCGCGCTCGCCGCCAGCGCCGCCGTGATCGCCGCGGCGATGGCCGAACCCGCGCTCGCCCAGGACGCCGCCGAGGCCGCCCTGCCGGTTGCACCGGAGACGTCCTTTATTTTCAACTCGTTCTCGTTCCTTGTGCACGGCTTCCTGGTGATGTGGATGGCCGCCGGCTTCGCCATGCTCGAAGGTGGCTTGGTGCGCGGCAAGAACACCACCATGCAGATGACCAAGAACATCGCGCTGTATTCCATCAGCGGCCTGATGTACTGGGTCATCGGCTACAATCTGATGTACAACGGCGTTGACGGTGGGTTCTTCGGCATCCCCGGCCCCTGGAGCGCCAGCGACCCCATCGTCGACGGCGCCTTCGAGGGTGATGCCTCCGGCTATGCGGCCGCGTCCGACTGGTTCTTCCAGATGGTGTTCGTGGCCACCGCCGCGTCGATCGTCTCCGGCACCCTGGCCGAGCGCATCAAGCTGTGGCCGTTCCTGATCTTCATCGTCTGCCTGACCGGCGTCATCTACCCGATCCAGGGCGCGTGGCAGTGGGGCGGCGGCTGGCTGGCCGAGGCCGGCTTCAGCGACTTCGCCGGGTCGACGCTGGTGCACTCGGTGGGCGGCTGGGCCGCGCTGGCCGGCGCGATCCTGCTGGGCGCGCGCACCGGCAAGTACGGCGCCGACGGCAAGGTGCACCCGATCCCGGGCGCCAACCTGCCGCTGGCGACCCTCGGCACCTTCATTCTGTGGCTGGGCTGGTTCGGCTTCAACGGCGGCTCGCAGCTGGCCCTGGGCAGCGCCGCCGACGCCATCTCCATCGCCACCATCTACATGAACACCAACCTGGCCGCCGCCGCCGGCGTGGTCGTGGCCATCCTCGTCACCCAGGCGATTTACGGCAAGGTCGACCTGACCATGGCGTTGAACGGCGCGTTGGGCGGCCTGGTCTCCATCACCGCCGAGCCGCTTACGCCGTCGCCGATGATGGCGGTCCTGATCGGCGGCATTGGTGGCGTGCTGGTGGTCCTGACCGTGCCGCTGCTGGACAAGCTGAAGATCGACGACGTGGTCGGCGCCATCCCGGTCCACTTGGTGTGCGGCGTCTGGGGCACGCTGGCCGTCCCGCTGACCAACAGCGGCACCAACTTCGGCTCGCAGATCCTCGGCATTGTCTCCATCGGCGCCTTCGTCTTCGTGGTCAGCTTCGTCATCTGGTTCGTGCTCAAGATGGCGATGGGCATCCGGGTCTCCGAAGAGGAAGAAACGATCGGCCTCGACAAGGCGGAACTGGGCCTGGAGGCCTACCCCGAATTCGGCCGCGGCTCGCAGTCCATCCTGTAAGCGGTCGTCCGAATGGTCGGCCCGGCGTCCCCTCGACCCGGGGGCGCCGGGTTGCCCTCCCCGCCCTTTTGGGCGCGTTCCTAACTCCGACTGGCCCCGGGGCGTGCTGCCCCGGGGTCTCTTTTGTGCCACGCCGCGGACGCCGTGTCCCGACCGCCGGGGGACGGGCTGAAAACGCTTGGGCTCCGCGGGGGATTCGCGCCTATACTCCCGCACGCTGTGATGACGGATGAGGGGGTCGCGCGGGGTGGTGCGAGGCGTGTACGGCGACGGAAGCGGGACACCGTGTGCCAGGGTCTTGGCGGGTCTGGCGGCCATGTGCGTTGTTGTGGTGTGGAGTGCGTCACCGGCCCTGGCCCTCAGCGCCCGAGACCTCGCCGGGACCGGCGAGGGGTTCCGTGATTTCGACCTCGGCGCATCGGACCCGACCGCCAGCGGCGCCGTCTCCGGCGGTGTGCTCGGCGGTTTGGCGGCGCCGTCGGCGGCGGCGCCGGAGGTGCGCCTGAACCCGGTTCCGTCCGGCACAGACGCCCGCGACACCCTGCCGACGCTGCCGCGCCTGCACACCCCCGTGTCACCGGCCGTACCGACGCCTCGGTTGCGCCCAGTGGTGGATTCGCTGCAAGCCGTCGATCCCGCGCCGGCGCTGGCGCCCTCCGTCTCATCCCCGGCGCCCGAGACCCCGCCAGCGGCGGCGCCACCAGACACCGCTCCCACCGATCCGGCGACCCTGATTCGGGCCGACGAACTGCGCTACGAACGCGACCTGGGTCTCTACCGGGCGCGCGGCAACGTGGAACTGACCAACGGCGAGCGCGTGGTCATGGCCGACGCGGTGTCCTACAACGAACGCACCGACACCCTGACCGCCAACGGCAACGTGCGCGTGGTGGAGGCCGACGGCACCACATACTTCGCCAACTATGTCGAGTTGTCGGCCGATTTCCGCGACGGGTTCGTCCGCGACATGTCGGTGTTGCTGGCCGATCGCTCGCGCATCACCGCCGTCTATGCCACCCGCACGGCCGGCGAACGCAAGGACTTCTGGAAAGGGGTGTACACGGCCTGCGACACATGCCCGACCGACGAAGGATCGCCCTGGCCGACACTGAGCGGCAACCAAGCCGGCACCCGCGAGCGCCAGCGGCCCCTGTGGCAGATCCGCGCCGCGCACGTCACGCATGACGAAGTGGCGCGCGACATCATCTATCGCGACGCCACGCTGGAGCTGTTCGGCGTTCCGGTGGCCTACACGCCGTATCTGACCCAGCCCGACCCCACGGTCTACCGGCGCACCGGCGTTCTGGCGCCGACGTTCGGGGTGGACGACACCATGGGCTACTGGACCGAGGTCCCCTATTACGTCGTCATCGACGATCAGCAGGACACCACCCTGCGCGTGCGCGCCATGTCCGAGGAGGCGTGGCTGTTGCACCCGGAATACCGTCTGCGATTCGGCAGCGGCGAGCTCTATCTTGACGGCAGCCTGACCAACGATGGCGCGGAGGGCCTGTCGGGCCACCTGACCAGCCGGGGCCGCTGGCACATCAATGACGTCTGGCGCGCCGGCTTCGACAGCGCGGTGGCCACGTTCGACGGGTATCTGGACCGCTATGACTTCCCCAATCCCGACTGGCTGACCAACCACGCCTATGTCGAGGCCTTCTCGGGCCGGAACTACGCCGCCGCCGAGGCCTTCTCGTTCGACGATACGCGGGTCGATTACGACGACGACGCCAACCCGATCGTCCTGCCCCTGGTCACCTACGACTACGCCAGCGAGCCCGTGATGCTGGGCGGGCGGATGGCGTTGAACGGCAGCGTGCAGGGCATCCACCGCGAGGACGGGGCCAGCAGCACGCGGGTCTCCGGTTCGGTCGGGTGGACCCGGGCCGGCACACTGAACGGGGGCCTTGCCTATGACGTGAATGCGTTCCTTAACAGCGACCTGTACGTCGTCGACGACGCCAACCAGACCGATGGCGTGCCCGGGTCCGGCTACGATGGCTCGGTGGCCCGGGTCTATCCGTCGGCGCGGATGCGCCTGCGGTATCCGATGGTTCGGGTGGCGCCCAACCATCGCCAGATCCTGGAGCCCATCGTCACCGTCGCCATGGCCCCGCCCGACCTCAACACCAAGCGCATCCCCAACGAGGACAGCCAGGACCCGCAGTTGACCCACGTCAACCTGTTCACCGGCGACCGCACGGGGGGGCGCGACCGGGTGGACGACGGCCTTTCGGTCAACTACGGTCTGCGTTGGACCTACCTCGACGCCGATAACGGATCGGTCGCCGTCCAGTTCGGCCAGGCTTGGCGGCCGTTCGAGTCCGATTTTCTTCTGTCCAGCGCCGGCTATGGCCAGGGGCTTTCGGATTTCGTCGGCAGCCTCGACGTGCGGCCGCACCCCTACCTGGACCTGTTCTACCATTTCCGGCTGGACAGGGACGATCTGACGCCGAACAGGACCGTCCTGGGCTTCCGGGCGGGACCGCCGGTCCTGTCCATCGGCGGCACCTATGTCCGGGTCGGTGAGGCAGGGGACGTCTACGACAGCGGCATCCCCGACCGCGAGGAAGTGGTCGCCTCGGTGAACACGGCGTTCAGCCGATACTGGAGCGCCTACGCCGGCGGCCGCTACAATCTCGCCAGGAACCAGACGGTGGACCTTTGGGGCGGCCTGACCTACGAGGACGAGTGCCTCGCGCTGGCGCTTGATTACACATCCAACTACAACGAGGTCAGCGGCGAGGACGAGGGACAGAGCCTGGTTTTGCGTATGACACTGAAGACGTTGGGTGAGATCAGTTTCTAGGAGTTGTGTTGATGGGCGTGAACGCGGTGTTGAGCCGATCCCGGAGTGCCGTCCACCGGGCCTGTTTGTCGATCACGGTCGCCTTGTTCATGGCCCTGGTGGCGCCCCTGCTGGCCCCTGCGCTCCCGGCCCAGGCCCAGCCGGCGGCCGACATGGTGTTGCGGATCGCGGCGGTGGTGAACGACGACATCATCTCCGTCTATGACATCGAGGCTAGGAGCGACATCCTGATCGCCTCGGCCGGAATGCCCGATACGACAGAAACCCGCGCGCGCATCCGCGATCAGGTCCTGCGCGCCCTGATCGACGAGACCCTGAAGCTCCAGGAAGCGCAACGCCTCGACCAGACTGTGACGGAAGAGGAAATGACCCGGGCGGTGCGGCAGGTCGAACAGCAGAACCGCATTCCTCCGGGCGGATTCGAGGACTTCATCCAGGCCACGGGCGTGGACCGAGAGTCGGCCCTGCGCCAGATCCGCGCCGAAGTCGCCTGGATCAAGAGCATACGGGTCCTGTTCGCCAGCCAGGTGGACATCACCGACGAGCAGGTCGACATCGTCATGAACCGGCTGCAGGCGGCGCGCGGCAAACCGGAGTACCTGGTCAACGAGATCTATCTGCCGGTGGACAATCCGACCGAAGAGGCCCGCATCCGCCAGAACGCCGAGCGGCTGGTCGCGCAGTTGCGCGAGGGCGCGGCGTTCCCGCCGCTCGCCCGCCAGTTCTCGCAAAGCCCCTCGGCGGCCAAGGGCGGCCAGCTGGGCTGGGTCCGGCAGGGCGACCTGGACACCGCCCTGGAACAGGCCCTGCAGGGGATGCCCGAGGATAGCGTGTCCGACCCGATCCGCACGGTCGGCGGCTTCCACATCCTGCACATGCTTGACCGGCGCCGGACCGCCGAACCGGACCCCGACGCCGCCCGGCTGAGCATCAGCCAGTTGGCGCTTCCCTCCAGGGGTCCGAAGGCTCTTTCGCGGGCCACGCGTGAGGAAATCAAGACCGTGGTGCGCCAGAACGTCGAAACGTGCGAGGACCTGAACGCCTTGGCCGAGGAGATGGACGTGCCCAACTCCGGCGCGGTCGGGTCGGTCCCGGTGGCGCGCCTGCAAGGACCGATGCGCGACATTCTGCTGGGCCTGGGCGAAAACCAGGCATCCGAGCCGCTGCGCACCCCGAACGGCGAGTTGATCCTGATGGTCTGCGACCGCGAGGTGCCGGGTGGAATGCCGACCCGGGAAGACATCCGCGAACGGCTGTATCAGGAACGCCTGGACGCCATTGCCAACCGCCATTTGCGCACCTTACGCCAGCAGGCGCTGATCGATATCCGCATCTGACCGGACAGCCCCGCCATGCCCGCCGCTCCAGCTGCCTCCACGTCCCCCCCTCTGGCCCTGACCATGGGCGAGCCGGCCGGCGTCGGCGCCGAGATCACCCTGGCCGCCTGGACCCGGCGGCGCGACAGCGCCGTGCCCCCGTTCGTGCTGCTCGACGACGTCGACCGGATCGAGGCGATGGCGCGCCGACTCGGCTGGTCCGTCCCGGTGGCGCGCGTGGACCATCCGCGCGAGGCCCTGCCTCGGTTCGCCGAGGCACTGCCGGTGCTCCATCGGCCCTTGCCCGTTCCGGTCGAGCCGGGTCGGCCCGACCCCGCGAACGCCGGCGCGGTGCGCGACGGCATCGCCGAGGCGGTGACCCTGGTCCGACAGGGCGAGTGCGCAGCCGTCGTCACCAACCCCATCAACAAGGACGTGCTGCAAGGCGCCGGGTTTGTCTTTCCCGGTCACACCGAGTTCCTGGCCGAACTGGCGGGCGGCGAGGGCCGGGCGGTGATGATGCTCGCCTGCCCCGGCCTGCGAGTGGTGCCGATCACCGTTCACATTCCGCTGTCGCGGGTTGCCGCCACGCTGACCACCGAGGCCATCGTCGACGCCGGCCGCGTCACCGCCCGGGCCCTGGCGCGCGATTTCGGCCTCGCCGCGCCCCGGCTGGCGGTGGCCGCGCTCAATCCGCACGCCGGCGAGCACGGGCGCATGGGCGACGAGGAAACCCGGATCATCCAGCCGGCGGTGGATCTCCTGCGAGCCGAGGGGCTGGCCGTCTTCGACCCATCGCCCGCCGATACCCTGTTTCATGCCGGCGCCCGCGCCGGCTACGACGCGGTGCTGTGCATGTACCATGACCAGGCGCTGATCCCGCTCAAGACCATCGACTTCGCCGGCGGGGTGAACGTCACGCTGGGCCTGCCGTTCGTGCGCACCTCGCCCGACCATGGCACGGCGTTCGACATCGCCGGCCAGGGCCGCGCCAACCCCATGAGCCTGATCGCCGCGTTGCGCATGGCGGCCGTCATGGCCGCGCGCCGTGGCGCCACCGCGCCATGACGGACGTAAAGGCGCCCGACCTGCCGCCCTTGCGTGAGGTCATCGCCCGCCACGGGCTCGACGCCCGCAAGGCGCTGGGGCAGCATTTCCTTCTCGACCTGAACCTGACGCGTCGCATCGCCCGCGCCGCCGGCGACCTGACCACCGGCACGGTGATCGAGGTCGGTCCCGGGCCGGGCGGGCTGACGCGGGCGCTGCTGGAGCAGGGCGCGCGGGTGGTGGCGATCGAGAAGGACCGCCGCTGCGTCGCCGCGCTGGAAGAGCTGGGTGCCGCCTTTCCCGGCCAGTTGTCCATCATCGAGGGCGATGCGCTGGAGCAGGATATGACCACCCTGGGCGAGCGACCGCGCCGGGTGGTGGCCAACCTGCCCTACAATATCTCCACCGCGTTGCTGCTGCGCTGGCTGCACACCATCCAGGCGTTCGATCTGCTGGTGCTGATGTTCCAGAAGGAGGTCGCGGATCGCCTGTGGGCGCGCCCGGGCTTGCGCGGCTACAGCCGGCTATCGGTCATCACGCAATGGCTGTGCGAGGCCAAGCCGCTGTTCGACGTCAACCCGCGCGCCTTTACGCCCCCGCCCAAGGTGAACTCGGCCGTGGTACGCCTGACGCCCCGGCCCGAACCGCTGCTCGACGTGCCGATCGGCGCCGTCGAGCGGGCGACCGCCACCCTGTTCGGCCAGCGCCGCAAGATGGTGCGGGTGCCGCTGAAGGCTCTCGGCGACCCCGAGGCCATCTGCGCCGCCTGCGGCATCGACCCCACCCACCGGGCGGAACAGATTCCGGTCGAGGACATTCTGAACGTGGCCCGGTACGTGGACGATTGAGCCGCGCCCTACTCTTCCCCCCGCATCGCATTGACGAAATCGACCATGCCGATCTGGCGGTCGCGGCGCAGGCGTTCGGCGGTGAGGATGGCCTTGACCCGGGCGATGGCCTGATCGACATCCGTGTTGACGACGATGTAGTCGTACTCCGCCCAATGGCTCATCTCGTCGGCCGCCTTGGCCATGCGCCGTTGCACCACGTCCTCCGGGTCCTGTGCGCGGGCGCGCAGGCGGCGTTCCAGTTCCTCGGTCGAGGGCGGCAGGATGAACACCCGCACAAGATCGCGCGCCACCTTGTCGGCCAGTTGCTGCGTGCCCTGCCAGTCGATGTCGAACAGCACGTCGCGGCCGGCGCTGAGTTCATTCTCGACCTGCTGGCGAGGCGTTCCGTAATGGTTGTCGAACACGCGCGCGTGTTCCAGGAGTTCGTCCCGCTCCACCATCTCCCGGTACCGTTCGAGAGAGATGAAATGGTAGTCGCGCCCGTCCACCTCCGCCGCCCGCTTCGGTCGTGTGGTCACCGAGACCGACAGCCGCAACTCGGGATCGTCCGCCAACAACGCCCGGCTGATGGTCGACTTGCCGGCGCCTGAGGGCGAGGACAGGACCAGCATCAGGCCGCGCCGGCGGATCGGCCGGCCGGTGTGATCGACGTTCAAGGCAGCTCCGGCGGTCAATGCGGTCATGGCGGCCTACTCGATGTTCTGAACCTGCTCGCGGAACTGGTCGATGGTGGCCTTCAGCTCCAGGCCGATGGCGGTCATCTCGGCCTCGGACGCCTTGGAACACAGCGTGTTGGCCTCGCGGTTGAACTCCTGGCAGAGGAAGTCCAGCCGCCGCCCGACCGCGCCCTCGGCGGCCAACAGGTCGAGCGCCGCCTGCCCGTGCGCCGCCAGACGGTCCAACTCCTCGCGCACGTCGGCCTTGGTGGCCAGAATGGCGGCCTCCTGCACCAGCCGCTCCTCGAAGGCGGCGCCGGGCGGCGCCGGCCACGCCTCCAGCAGGGCCTGCACCTGCCCGCGCAGGCGTTCGCGCAGCGCCTCCGGCTGGGCCGACGCCAAGGCCGCCGCGCGATCGCGCAAGCCCGCGATCCGCGCGAGGTTCTCGCGCAGGACCGGGTCCAACCGCGCGCCCTCCTCGGCTCGCGCCGCCACCAGGGCCGACAGGGCCACATCGAGCCCTTGCAACAAGGCCGCATCGCGCTCCGCCCGCAAGGCCTCCGCCTCCGGGCCGACCGGTTTCTGCTCGCCCACCTCCAGCACGCCGCGCAACGCCATCAAGCCATCCACACGGGCCGGGGCCAATGTCGGAAAGTGTCGCGCCACCTCGTCCGCCACGCCGGCCAGGGAGTCCAGGAGATCCCGGTTGATGGTCGGCACTGCGGAGTCGCGGGCTGTGTCCAGCGACAAGGCCATGGTCACGCTGCCCCGCGTCAGCACCCGTCCCGCCGCCGCCCGCGCCGGCCCGTCGAGCGACTCGCAGCCTTGCGGCAAACGGACCCGCACGTCGAGGCCGCGCCCGTTGACGCTACGCACCTCCCACGTCCAGACCCCACCCAGGGGACCGTCGATAGACCCTTGCGACCGGGCAAATCCGGTCATGCTGGCAACACTCACGGGCGACTCCAGGCTGTTCGGGCGGCCGGTCCGACCGCCGGGCGGTTATAGCCAGCCCGCCCGCGCCGGAGCAACCACGCCCTGACCGATGCCCCCCCGACAATCCCGCGGTCGCGGCGGCGCGCGCGCGAAACGACCGCTTGCGTCGCGGCGCGGCAGGTCCCAGGTTCTTGGCTCCATCCCCCGTACCCCCGGGAGCCGCCTCATGGCCCAAGGACCGGCCGCGTCGGCCAGCGCGACCGACGACATTCAGCCCTGTGTGGAGATGATTCGCCACCTCGTGGGCTTCGACACCACGTCGCGCGACTCCAACCTGCCGCTGATCCATTTCGTGCGGGACCACTTGGCCGCCCAGGGCGTCGCGGCCACCCTGGTTCCCAACGCCGACGGCACCAAGGCCAATCTCTTCGCCACCATCGGACCGGCTGTGCCAGGCGGGGTCGTGCTGAGCGGGCACACCGATGTCGTGCCGGTGGATGATCAGGCCTGGGACAGCGATCCGTTCACGCTGACGGAGCGCGACGGCCGCCTGGTCGGGCGCGGCACGGCCGACATGAAGAGCTTTCCGGCGATTGCCCTGGCCCTGGTGCCGGAGATGCTGGCGGCCGGACTGAAACGCCCGATCCACCTGGCCCTGTCATACGACGAGGAGGTCGGGTGTTTCGGCGCCCCCGCCATGATCCAGGAGATGAAACGGACCGTGCCGACGCCCCAGGCGGTCATCGTCGGCGAACCGACGGACATGCGGATCGTCGGCACGACCAAGGGGATCGACGTCATCCGCACCACGGTCACCGGGCGCGAGGTTCATTCCAGTATGCCCCACCACGGCGCCAGCGCCGTCATGAACGCCGCCACCCTGGTGCACTGGCTGTCGCGGCGCGCGGCAGAGCGGGCGGCCGGGCCGAGTCCCGACTGCCCGTTCGACCCGCCCTGGACGACCATCACCTGCGACGTGATCGAGGGCGGCACGGCGCACAACATCATTTCCAAGACCTGTACCTTCATCTGGACCGTGCGCGCCGTTCCGGGCGACGACCCGGCCGTCCTGCGACAGGCGTTCCTGGCCCAGGCCGCCCGGCTGGAGGCGGACATGCAACGGGCGGCGCCGGAGGCCCGCATTGCCACCACCATCCTGGCGTCGGTGCCCGCCATGCGCCATGTTCCCGACTCCGAGGCGGAACGGCTGGCGCGGGCGCTGACCGGCGACAACGGCCTGGGCGCCGTCGCCTTCGCCGCCGAGGCCGGCCTGTTCCAGGACGCCGGGTTCCCCACCGTCATGTGTGGTCCGGGGTCGATGGCCCAGGCCCATCAGCCGAACGAATCCATCACGCTGGACCAGGTGCGGGCCGGCACGGTCTTCATGCGTCGTCTGATCGAGCACCTCGCCGGATAGCACGGAGCGTCCCGGATATGATCCCACCCACCGACTACGGCCCAACCGGGGTTGCCACCGACATCTCGTGTGCCGCCTGCGGCACGCCCGTCGATCCGACCGCTTCGCTGGGGTTCCGCTGCCCGGCCGCGCTGTCCGACGATGGCATGGACCATGTGCTGCACCGGTTCCTCGACGGCCCGCGCCTGGGCTTTCCCAACAGCACCGACCGCAATCCGTTCGTGCGCTACCGCACCATGATGACGTCCTATCATGTCGGCCGCCGTCTGGGCCTGGAAGACAGCCAGTACACCGAGATCGCCGAGAGACTGACGCAGGCGGCCGCCGAGTTGCTGGGCGAACCCCTGCTGATGGCCGACATGGCGGAGGTTCCGACCGACACGGCGGACCTGACGGTGCCCGTCTCCCGCCTGGACGCCACAAGCCCGATCCTGCCATGGCCGACGCGCGGCCTGCTGTCGATCCTGCTCCACCTGGCGGTGCTGGAGGCGGCGGGTCACCGGGCGCTGACGGGCCGGGCGCGGACCGCGCCGCTGGTTACCCTGGGCGAACCGGACATGGTCCGCACGGCCGTGGTTCTGGCGCAGTTGTCCGAGCGGCCGTTGCAGGTGGTGGTGCCCGACCCCTGCCCGCGCGAGCTTCTGGGCTTTCTGACCGCCGCGCGCGTCGAGGTCCTGGAGGCCGAGGCCGAGACGGGGGCCGCCTGCCGGGCACGGTTCCATCAGGCCTTGCGTGGCGGCGCCCTGCCGTTCACGGCCTACGGCGCCCATGCCCTGCCGGCCCGCGAGGGTCTGGCGACGCTGGCCTTCGACATCGCCGAGGCGGCCGACGCCCAGGACCAAACGATTGGTCTCGTGATGGTGCCGGCGCATGGCGGTGCCCTGCCCTCCGCCGTGATCACGGGCCTGTCCGAGGCCTTCCTGGTCGGCGGCCTGAAGCGCCTGCCACGGCTGGTGGTTCTCGACAGCGAAGGCGAAAGCCCCCTGCCGGCAGCGATGCGACGGCTGGACGATCGGATGGGTGGCGTGGACGATCCGCGCCCGGAGGTTTTTGTGCCGGCCCTGCGCGAGGCGGCCCGCAACGTCGAAGCCTTCCTTGATCCGAACGAGGACACGGACGACCCCGGAATCGTGCCCTGGCGAGCGGCCCCGCCCGACTGGCTGGCGTGCCTGGACGGTGTGGTGCGGACGCGGGGGGCGATCGTGTCCATCGACTCGCTGGACGGTGACCACGACATCGCGATGGAGGATGACTCCCTGTCGCTGGCGCTGTCGGCGGGCCTGGAAGCGCTGCGCATGATTCCGGAGCGGCGCCCGCTGGAAGACGACTACGAGGACAGCGTCGCCGTGATCGTGGCGTGATACCGGACGACGATAGGAATGACTCGTCCCCATACGCCGGGCGCGGTGCCGAGGCGGGAGATCCCTCGGCTCGCTGTCGCTCGCTCGGGATGACGTATGCTTTTGTTTTTTATAAACTTATCCGTCATCCCGAAGCGTCCGTCAGGACGCGAGGGATCTCCCAAGGTGGCGTGTCGACGGTCTGGGAAACGTGTCACGGTTTCCGTCCCTTGGTATAATACCGGGCGACGATAGGAATGACTCGTCCGGCCAGGGTCACTTCGGGGCGCCGACGATGCGGAGTCTTTGACTTTGTCGCCGCAGCGCCCCTTCGGGGCGCGCGGCTCCGCCGCTTC
>Ga0207419_1000523_pt1 | contig 33327 bp, 29 predicted proteins | sample ElkSloMetagenome_4_FD_184723 | JGI IMG/M metagenome (GOLD analysis project Ga0207419, IMG submission 184723) | Hot spring microbial communities from Elkhorn Slough, Monterey Bay, USA - MD2A (version 2) | ecosystem: Environmental > Aquatic > Marine > Intertidal zone > Estuary: Microbial mat ... | reverse complement strand
AAAGAATATTTTTTAACGGGAGACGAACGCAAGCTTAGGCCAATGATTTTAAAAGATATTGCAGATGAGATTGAAATGGATGTCTCTACCGTGTCTCGAGTTGCAAATTCTAAATATGTAGACACTCCTTACGGAACCAAACTCATTAAGGAATTCTTTTCAGAATCAATGACTAACGACCAAGGAGAAGAAGTTTCGACCCGAGAAATAAAAAAAATATTAGAGATAGTTATTGAAAAAGAAAACAAGAAAAAGCCATTTACCGATGAAGCCCTAGCCAAAATCTTAAAAGAAAAAGGCTATCCTATCGCCAGACGAACCGTTGCCAAATATCGTGAACAACTCGATATTCCTGTTGCAAGGTTAAGAAAGAAGATCTAAGCCAAACTACTTTATGAAAGACGCAATATTCAAGGGCATTTCATTTGTATTTCACCCATTAATAATGCCCTTATTAGGTGTGTTATTTTATTACTCAAAAACGCCTCGTTTTATACCCATGCCCGTAGTTAAGGCTAAGATATTTTCAATCGTAATTCTTACAATACTTATTCCTATTTTATTGTTTTTTCTATTAAAGACGATACGTAAAGTCGAAACTATTTATTTAAAAAGTACTCAAGAACGCATCATCCCATTATTTATCAACTCCATTATCACCTTGTTAATCATTTTGCGGGTCATGCGTCCAACGGAGGCTATGTTGTTGTATTACTTTTTCTACGGCATTTTAATTTCTAATATCCTTTGTTTAATACTGGCCATTTTTAAATTAAAAGCCAGTATTCACATGATTGCTGCATCTGGTTTTTTCATGTTTGCACTTACGGTGGGAATTTATTTTAAAATAAATATTAATGGTACGATTTCATTAATGCTTATTATTTTAGGAGGTATCGCTTCTGCCCGTTTATACCTTAAAGCGCATACCGCTAAAGAACTCGTTTTAGGAGTTGCTGTTGGGTTGTTACCACAACTCTTTTTCTTAGTGTTCTTTTTATAATATGTAAAACATTAAGCCAAGCTTTAACTGAGACATATCCAAGGCATTTGCATTTAATTGCGCTGCACTACTAAATAGTGGATTTAGCCCGTAGTAGACATGGAAATTCCAGGTGCCATAACCAGCACTTAACGTTAAGCCATATTCTAATGTATTGAAATCTTCAATTTGGGTAAGAAGTTCATCAAAACCATCCGCTTTAAAACGATAACGATTGTGAAGAACATACCCCAACTTAAAACCCGCATAAATCCTCCAAAAACTATATTCTGTTGGTGTTGATGTGCGCCAGCGCAATTCTAAGGGTATTTCAATACCGTAAGTGGTTAATTTATTTGTGGTAACATTATTGGCTATATTGGTAGCCAATTCATAGTTGTAACCAGATTCGGCTTCAGAAATATAAATGTTGTGCTGATAGCTATTAAACGACAAACCCAATCCTAGGGCAACGGCTAAATTACGTTGTTTATTAATTGGCATATCTCTTAAAAATCCGAGCTGTATACCTGGGGAAAAACCGCTTTGCGTAACATCAGCGGGCCTATTGATTAAAACATTGTAAGTGACCCCAACGTAGAACTGATCTTCTCTGTAATCTTTATATAACTGGGCCTTGTCTTCACTATTATCATCCTGCGCCATTACACTAATGCTAAGACTTAAACAAACAATGTAACAAATTAGCTTCATATAATAAATGTACAAAAACTTAAAGCACAAAATAAAAACGTCTCGATGTTTATCGAGACGTTTTTAAAAATATTAAGATCAAATTTTATTATTGTTGTGTTGCTGCATTAACAATATACATTACTTTGAGTGTATTAGCTTCTCGCAATTCTTGCTTTATATCTGAAACTAATCCTGCATTGGTTCTTTTATCTACTTTTAAACCCACAACAATTTTACTCTGTAACTCTTCGGTTAAATCTGCTTGAGCTTGTAGAACAGCAGGTTGTATATCTTCGATACCAACAAACACATCGTTTATCTGAATTCTAGGCTCTGTTCCAAATCGCTTAAAAGATTCACTTGGTTTACCAGCATATATAAAGGTGGTTCTATCCTTTTTTAGTTTTTCCACCTGATCTGCTGTAGGAAGTACGTTCTCTATCATAAGCGAGCTATCTCTCATTACCGTTGCTACCATAAAAAAGAAAAGTAACATAAATACAATATCAGGTAGTGACGCTGTTGAAATAGCTGGCAAATCACCTTGCTTTTTGTTTTTAAATTTAGACATAGTGGTTACTTTTAACTTTTATCTGGTTCTGCTTCTGAAAGCTTCATAGGAAACAATTTCTTAATTGTTTCTATACGCTCGTTAAGCACTTCGTCTTTCTTAAACTGATTTTTTTCCTTTTCGGCCAACATTGCTTCAAACACTTTATCCTCGTTCGGATAATACTTGCCGTACAAACGTTTGGCCTCACGCTCTCTTAGATAATTGTAAGCGGCGACAAGCTCATTCTGAACCTCAATGTATTTTTCATAAGAGGTTTCCCTGTCATGTTTCATTGAGATAATAGCCTTGTCTGGATGATCCGATGAGCTCGGATCTCTTTTCCCTTTACAATAATCGCATCGTTCTCCTTCTGCATTAGTTCCTCCACCATTATCTAAGAATTCTATTGCTGCCTGTCTTAAATCTTTTAACTTCATCTCATCTTCTTCTACAAGAAGCTGGTTGTTACGATTTATAAGTACAGTAAATAAATTCTTTTCCTTAATAATTGGCGGCTCTGCATTGGTTTCATCTATTGGGGGTAAACTTCTTAGTATACCTTTATCCTTTTCAATAGTAGTTGTTACCAGAAAGAAAATGAGTAATAAGAAGGCAATGTCAGCCATTGAACCTGCATTAACCTCTGGTGCTGCTCTTTTTGCCATGTTATATTATTTACTTACTAGTTTTTTAACTCCTGAGAATATCATAGTTGCTGCCGCAATAATGATGAGGATATAGAAGGCTGTTAACCCGGCTCCCACCAATTGAGATTGCGATTCTGTAGCATAACCGTCTTCTAACCTGTATTGCATGGTGTCGCCACTAGAGATAACATATGACACTACAAGCACTGCAGCAAAAGCCCCAACACCTATAAGGGTGTTTTTTAAGCCCGCTGTATTGGTAAACAGGTTTTTTAATACAAAGATTAAAACAAATACTAGTATTAAACCTAAGGTTATGTAAGCTACATAGGCCATAGGGTCAACTAATCCTGCTCTTTCTCCACTCTCTATAGCTTCATCACCTGCGGCTATAATTCTCACCAGAGAAACTATACCCACGAGACTTAAAACAAGAGCTACAATTTTTAATATTTTATGTAACATAATAGTTTTTGTCTTTTATTTTTTGTGTCTTACTAATAGATCCATTAAGGTGATCGAAGCATCTTCCATGTCATTTACAATACCGTCAATCTTAGCGATGATATAATTGTAAAATATTTGAAGAATAATAGCAACAATAAGACCAAATACGGTTGTTAAAAGTGCAACTTTAATACCACCCGCTACTAATGATGGCTGCATATCTCCGGCTGCTTCAATCTTATCAAAAGCTTTAATCATACCTATTACCGTACCCATGAACCCAAGCATTGGTGCTAAAGCGATAAATAATGAAATCCAAGAAACATTTTTCTCTAATTGTCCCATTTGAACACCACCGTAAGCTACGACTGCTTTTTCTGCGGCATCGATGTCTTCGTCTGCTCTATCTAATCCTTGGTAGAAAATTGAAGCTACAGGGCCTTTGGTATTTCGGCAAACTTCTTTTGCTGCCTCGATTCCTCCAGATGCTAAAGCTTCTTCTACATTCTTAGTTAATTTTTTAGTGTTTGTTGTAGAAAGGTTTAAAAAGATAATTCTCTCGATAGCTATGGCTAAACCAAGAATTAAACATAATAAAACAATGCCCATAAATCCTGGACCACCTTCAATAAAACGCTTTTTTAATTCTTGATGAAAACTCACGTCCTCTGCTTCTGTAGCATCTTCTTGAGTTACACTTGTTACTGTTGTTGTTGCTAACGTTGTTGTTGCATTGGCATTAACAGTACCGATAGCCATTAAACATGTAATGGCAAGGATAGAAAATAATCTTTTCATTGTTCTTGATCTTAATTTTATTAGTTAACGTGTTAAAGATAAAAAAAATAATGTAACCGCATATAAAACCTTTGCAGAGAGGAAGGGATTCGAACCCTCGAAACGCTTTTGGCGTTTACACACTTTCCAGGCGTGCGCCTTCGACCACTCGGCCACCTCTCTGTTTGCTATTTACAGTTACGGCAGGCAAATAACGAAAAAATATTCAAACTCTAAAATTATAGATGTTATTTTTAGAACATTTCACCTCGTAATGGACGTTCATAATTAAATTTAAATTCTTTGCGATTAAAATTAAAGCTTAAGAGATACATAAGCTTGGTAATTGCCGCTTCTGTAGTGATATCTTTTCCAGAAATCACACCAATAGATTTTAGCTCTGTACTTGTCTCGTAATGCCCCATGTTAACGCTGCCAGCCACACACTGGGTCACATTAACAATATGAATGCCTTTTGCAATGGCATCAATTAATAATTTAACAAACCAATCTGCTGTTGTAGCATTACCAGCACCATAGGTTTCTAAAATAAGACCTCGTAAGTTGTTAGTATTTAATACAGCTTGGACTAACTGCTCTGAGATGCCTGGAAACATTTTTAAAATACCAACATCAGTGCTAAAATTGGTCCTAACTTTTAACTGATGACACAAATCTGCCTTTAACAAGTGCTTTTTGCTCACTTTTAAATGTACCCCAGATTCTGCTAAGTCTGGATAATTAGGGGAGTCGAAGGCCTCAAAATGTTCTGAGTTCATTTTGGTCGTTCTATTACCCCGATAAAGCTTATACTCAAAATACAGGCAAACTTCTTTTATGAGTGGCTCATCTCCTTGCATCAAAGATGCCATTTCTATTGAAGTGATAAGATTTTCCTTAGCATCGGTTCTTAGATCTCCTATAGGCAATTGAGACCCCGTAAACACAACAGGCTTACACAAGTTTTCGAGCATAAAGCTAAGTGCAGAAGCCGTATAACTCATGGTATCACTACCATGAAGCACTACAAACCCCGTGTAATCTTCGTAGTTATCCTTTATTAAATTCGCTATTTGCACCCAATACTTAGGACACATGTTGGAAGAATCTATAGGATCTTCTAACGCCACTGAAGAAATGGTACAATTTAATAAATTAAGTTCTGGAATTTGCTTCAAGAGATTATCGAAGTTAAAGGCCTTTAGTGCGCCAGTTTTCGTATCTCTAACCATGCCAATGGTGCCACCAGTATAAATGAGTAATATATTTGCTTGTTTTGCCATTAGATTCCAAAGATTTCTTTTGAGTTTTCTGTAGTTACTTTAGCTACCACCTCCGGGCTTAAATTGTAAAGTTGTGCCACTTTATGAAGCACTTCGATAATGTAGCCACTCTCATTGCGCTTGCCTCGGTAAGGCTTGGGTGCTAGATAAGGCGCATCTGTTTCTAAAACAATGTGCTTAAGGTCTATTTGATTTAAAAACTGATCTATCTTACCATTTTTAAAAGTAACTACGCCTCCTATACCTAACTTCATATTATAGCTTATTGCTTCTTTGGCTTGGTCCAGCGTTCCGGTGAAACAGTGAAAAATACCGTACAAATCTTTAGACTGTTCTTGTTTTAAAATTTCAAAAATTTCTTTAAACGCCTCCCTACAATGAATTACAATTGGTAGCTTGTGGGCCTTTGCAAGTTTTATTTGGTACACAAAAGCTTTCTTCTGCTGCTCAAGAGTAGAGGTATCCCAGTATAAATCAATGCCTATTTCGCCGATGGCCACGACATTATGCCCAGCTAAGAAGTCCTCTACATGTTGTAATTCTTTCTCGTAATTTTGTTTTACATGTGTGGGATGCAAACCAGCCATGAGTTGCACATATTCTTGATAATCCGCTTTCAACTGAACCATTGCATCTGTATATTCAGAATCAATAGCAGGTACAAAAAAACGACTTACTCCGGCATCTATTGCTCTTTGAATCATTGCCTCCCGGTCTTCGTCAAAAGCTTCACTATATAAATGGGTATGCGTGTCTGTTATAATCATATTGCAAAAGTAACTTATTAAGTTTTATCTTTACGCAAAAACAAGGCATGGAAACGCTCAAATCCTTTTTAATTAATAAGGGTTATTCTAAAATAAAACTGAAATTAACCAAGACCAATCACTTTGAAATAAAAGCCACTATAAACGGTATTAAAGGACGCTTTATTTTAGATACAGGTGCTTCTGGGAGTTGTGTTGGTTTTGAGGCCAAAAAGCGTTTCAACTTAAAAGTTAATGATTCTGATATTAAAGCTGTTGGTGCGGGTGCTTCTAATATGCTAACCAAGGTTTCTAATTCCAATGAGTTAAAAATTGGAAAATGGAAAAGAAAACGTGTAGCCCTAATCTTATTTAATCTTGTTCATGTTAATGAAGGACTTCTAAATCATGAAGCAGAGCCCGTAGATGGTATCATTGGCGCTGATATTTTAAAAAAAGGCAAAGCCATAATAGATTACGAGAAAAAGTATTTATATCTAAAGCTTTAGTGAGATGACCCGCAAACCTTCTATTTTAATAGCAGACGATCACCCATTGGTACTTAAAGGGCTTCATGATTTTTTAGATGAAAAATCGTTTAATGTCATTGCTCGTGCTAGTAATGGAAAGCAAGCGCTTAACCTTATAAAGGCTCATCAACCAGATATTGCTATCTTAGACATCCTTATGCCATTTTACTCGGGCCTAGAAATTGCTGAAAAATGTACTGCTGAAAATTATCCTACCAAGGTTATTTTGATAACCTTAGAAAAGGATGAGCTCATTTATAAAAAAGCTAAAGCACTAAATATTTTTGGATATGTACTTAAAGAATTTGCACTAGATGAAATTGAAAACTGTATTAACGCTGTTACGTTAAATAAAAGGTATTTTAGCCCTCAACTTATAAAAGCCTTACAAACTCATGAAGGTATAGAAATACTAGATCAGTTCACCAATACTGAACTAAAAATAATACAACTCATTGCTAGAAATAACACCGCAAAAGATATTGCCGATATTTTAAAATGCTCACGACGAACCGTGGAAAAACATAAAAGTAATATTATAAAAAAATTAGAGTTAGAGCCATACCCTAATAGTTTACTCATCTGGACTAAAGAACATCAATCTCTTTTTCAATAAAATATAAAAATATACGTAAGGTTACGTATAGTTTATTATTGATTTTTTTCGCAACTTTGTATTGTTGTTAATATAGGGTTAATAACACGCTATTAATTAGTTCTTAGGGATTATTAGGCCTTGGATTATTTTCCAAGGCCTTTTTTTTGATTATACGTAAGGTTACGTATAGCAATGTACTAGGATTTTATTGATATTTGTTATTTAAGAAACCCCAAATCTAGTTTTTAAAAATCAATGAAAAATAATACGACTAATAAAGAGAAGCTTTTTGTTTTTTTACTTGTCGCATCTGTAATAGGAGTCGTATTGGCAAATATCATTGTTAATTTTTTTTAGTTAAGTTAGTTAAAAAAAGGGTCAGATTATCATAACAATCTGACCCTTTTTAATCTTCTATTGCTTTGAGCTATAGCTCTAAGGCTTTCTTAACATCATTATCCATTAACAGCTCAACAGGGTTCTCCAAGGCTTCTTTAACAGCTACCAAAAAGCCTACAGACTCTTTACCATCAATGATTCTATGATCATAAGATAAAGCCACATACATAATTGGTCTTATTTCTACTTTACCATCAATAGCTACAGGACGCTCAACAATGTTGTGCATTCCTAATATACCACTTTGAGGTGGATTAATAATTGGTGTAGATAGCATACTACCAAAGACTCCACCATTAGAAATGGTAAATGTTCCTCCTGTCATTTCATCTACGGTGATCTGCCCATCTCTAGCGCGTATGGCTAAACGCTTTACTTCAGTCTCAACACCTCTAAAGGATAAATTCTCTGCATTTCTTATCACAGGCACCATGAGTCCTTTTGGTCCTGATACTGCAATACTTATGTCCATAAAATCATAAGTAATCATTTCCTTGCCATCAATCATAGAGTTTACCGCAGGATACATTTTTAGTGCCCGCACCACTGCTAAAGTGAAAAAACTCATAAACCCAAGGCTAACATCATGCTTTTGTTTAAAGTCTTCTTTGTATTGTTTTCGTAGATCGAAAATAGGGGTCATGTCTACCTCGTTAAAGGTGGTAAGCATGGCCGTGGTATTTTTAGCCTCTACTAAACGTTCTGCAACTTTACGTCTCAGCATAGACATTTTGCTTTTGGAAGAGCTTCTATTGCCGCCAGAAGGAGTGCCCATAGATGGCACGGCTTTTACGGCGTCATCTTTAGTGACTCTACCATCTTTTCCTGTACCTTTTACATCGGTTGCAGCGATGCCTTTTTCAGCTAAAATTTTCTTTGCTGCAGGACTTGCTGAACCCGTAGCATAAGTACTTTTTTCTTCTTGACTCTTTGCTTCTTTTTGATCTGATGATTGCTCCGCTACTGAGGAAGCATCGTCCTTTTTATCCACTTTGGTGGCCCTACTACTATCACCTTCTGGCTTTTCTGCTGAGGTATCAATTAAGCAAACCACATCTCCTACGGCAACTGCATCTCCTTCTTCTGCTTTAAGTGTAACAACTCCACTAGCTTCAGCTGGTAACTCCAAGGTTGCTTTATCACTATCTACCTCAGCGATAGCCTGATCCTTCTCTACATAATCCCCATCAGAAACTAACCATTCTGCTATCTCAACCTCTGTGATGGATTCGCCTGGTGAAGGCACTTTCATTTCTAAAATCATGTTATGGTAAATTTTTATTTGTATTGCTTAATTGGTTCTTTGATTATTTTGTGTCTTGTCAAAAACATAATTGATTACTTTTTCATGACGACGCTTAGATCGCATAGCACTACCTGCCGCTGGTGCACCGTAAGGCCTTCTACTCGCTACTCTAAAAGATTTAGCTTCATCAAAATGCATTAAAATATGTGAGTAAGCTCCCATATTTCTAGGTTCTTCTTGAGCCCATACAATATCATCTGCATTACTATACTTTTTAAGTATGTTCCTCATTTCTTTAACTGGCAATGGAAATAGTTGTTCTACTCTTACCAGAGCAACGTCATTTCTGTTAAGATTTTCTCGTTCATCTAATAGGTCGTAGTAAAATTTACCAGTAACAAATACTAATGTTTTAATGTCTTTAGTTTTTGCTGTTTCATCATCTATAAGCATTTTAAAATTTCCGTTTGCAAATTCATCAACCGTAGATATCACTTTAGGATGACGTAGTAAACTTTTTGGGGTAAAAATAATTAAAGGTTTTCTGTAGTTGGCTTTCATTTGGCGTCTTAACAAATGAAACATATTGGCCGGGGTTGTGCAGTCTGCCACAAACATATTATCCTTAGCGCATAATTGTAAATAGCGTTCCATTCTGGCTGAAGAATGCTCTGCACCTTGACCTTCATAGCCATGTGGCAATAACATGACTAATCCGTTTTGTGTTTTCCATTTGTCTTCACCAGAAGATATGTATTGATCTATCATAATTTGAGCGCCATTACTAAAATCACCAAATTGCGCTTCCCATATGGTCAAAGTATTAGGGCTAGCCATAGCATAACCGTAATCAAAACCAACTACACCATATTCTGAAAGTAATGAATTGTAAATATTAAATTGTCCTTGTTCTTCGGCGACATGTCTTAATAAAAGAATCTCTTCTTCACTATCTTCAACTTTTACCACAGCATGGCGGTGCGAAAAAGTACCACGCTCTACATCCTGACCTGAAATTCTTATATCGTAACCTTCTGAAAGCAATGTTCCGTAAGCTAGGTGCTCTGCCATAGACCAATCTAACTTATTATTATCGAACATGGTCTGCCTCCCTTCTACAAGGCGCTGTATTTTTCTTATAAATTTTTTGTCCTCTGGTAAGGTTGAAATGACTTGGGTGATTTGTTCTAGCAATTCTTTAGATACTGTTGTATCTATAGGTTTCATCATTTCTTTTTCATCTACTCGCGGAAAATCTTTCCACTTTTCCTGCATAAATGGGGTAATCTCGGTGGTTTCCTCTTTACGAGAATCTTCAAGCTTTTGCTCTAGCGTCGCTTTATAGGATTCTTCGATATGCTTTACATAACTCTCATCAACAACTCCCTCAGAAATAAGTCTCTGGGCATAGATGTCTTTTGGGTTTTTCTGTTTAGCTATAGCTTTATATAATAGCGGCTGGGTAAACTTTGGCTCATCACCTTCGTTATGGCCGTATTTTCTATAACCAAGTAAGTCTATAAATACATCTCTTTGAAATGCCATTCTAAACTCTAATGCAAATAATGCCGCATGAACAACAGCTTCGGCATCGTCTGCATTAACGTGAAGCACCGGCGACAGGGTTACTTTACCTACATCTGTACAGTAGGTACTTGAACGCCCGTCTAAGTAATTGGTCGTAAAACCTATTTGATTATTCACTACAATATGAATGGTTCCATTAGTACCGTATCCGTCTAATTTGGCCATCTGTACAACTTCGTACACAATTCCTTGACCCGCAATAGCGGCATCACCATGTACAACAATAGAAAGTACCTCTGAAGGATCTTTAATATCTGGGCGATCTTGTTTTGCCCTAGTAATTCCCTGGACCACTGCTCCTACTGTCTCTAGGTGAGATGGATTTGGAGCAATATTTATATTTATTTTTTTATGATTGTAAGTTTCTCTGTTACTGGTTAATCCTAAATGGTATTTTACATCCCCATCGAAAGTTTCTTCTTGGTAGTCTTTACCTTCAAACTCACTAAAGATAGATTTTGCAGACTTACCAAAAATATTGGTTAGTGTACTTAAACGCCCTCTGTGCGCCATACCCATGACAAATTCTCTAACTCCTTCATCGGCTGCTTTTTCAATAATGGCATCTACAGCGGGTATTAAGGACTCATTCCCTTCAAGAGAGAAACGTTTTTGACCTACGTATTTGGTATGCAAAAACGACTCAAAAGTAACGGCCTCGTTAAGCTTTTTAAGAATGTATTTTTTTTCGTCTTTTGTAAACTGCGGGTGGTTGTCGTTGATGTTGAGTTTATTCTGAATCCATTCAATTTCTTCTGGCTCCCGAATATACATGTACTCTACTCCAATAGTATCACAATAAATACGCTCTAAGTGATCTATAATAACTTGAAGCGTTGTTGTACCAATACCCAATATTTCCCCTGCTGAAAATGTAGTGTCCAAATCAGATTTAGAAAGTCCAAAATTTTCAATATCCAGTGTCGGTGCGTAGGTACGTCTCGCCCTAACAGGATTGGTTTTGGTAAATAAATGCCCTCTATTTCTATACCCATCAATTAGCTTAACGACCTGAAATTCTTTTTGCAGATGCTCTGGTATTTCTGCAGAAGAAGATTCTACATCCTCAATTAAACCGTAAGATTCTGAGCCAAAATCATACCCTTGGAAAAAAGCGCGCCAACTGGGCTCTACGGTATCGGGGTTTTTTAAGTATTGGTCATATAAATCAGCAAAGTAAGCTGTGTGTGCTGCGTTTAGAAAGGAATATTTATCCATTATTTTTTAGAGACGTTGACGTTTCAATAAAATTTTGTCAAAAATACAACTTTTACCAAATATACTTAGGGTTTTATTATATTTATAACAAAAAGTATTCTAACCTTTTATTCATGAAAATCACTGCACTCAATTCTACTATAAACCATTTTATTTTACTGCTCTTCCTAGCTGGTATTTGTCATTCGGGCTTTTCTCAAAGTTTATCTACTAATTACACCAACGATTTTTGGAGTCGCGTGCAATACGGTGGTGGCATTGGGCTTAACTTTGGGAATGGTTTTTTTAGTGGAGCTCTTGCCCCAAGCGCGCTATACAGACACAATTCTTATGTAGCCACAGGAGTGGGCTTAAATTTTCAGTACAGCGCCCAGCGCGATGTGGTAAAATCTACCGTTTTGGGCGGAAGTCTTATAGGTTTGTTTAACCCAACAAGAGAGATACAAGTATCTACTGAATTTGAGCAACTTCATGTAAGCCGCAATTTTGATGAGGAATTTGTAACTAATAGAGATGAGGACTATTGGTATCCTGCATTATTTCTAGGATTGGGTTACAACAGCGGCAATGTTACCTTTGGAGTTAGATACGATATCCTCTATGATGCCGATAGAAGTATTCAAAACCAAGCTTGGATGCCCTTTATCAGGTTTTGGTTTTAGAACCGTATTGATATTTAAGCCAAACTTTCTGCCATTCTCTTTGCAAAATTAAAAACACCACCTGCTCTGTTAATTTATTAAGATCAGAACCGTCTAAGGCTTTAACTTTTGCTTCAGAAACATCAATAGTGTAGAGTAAATTTAAGTAATCGCCAAATCGTTCTTGTATAAGATTCAAAACTATGTTATATAGATGCTGTTTAATTTGATTAGGGGAATCGGAAACCCGAAGCATTAGTTCTACATTGGCATACAAGAAATCTTTATTCAGTTGCTCAATGAGGTTATTATACAGCTTAGTCTTCTGAGCTTTATCTATGAGGTCATTATAGCTCTGCGGCAGCATCTTAAACGGTTCTTTGCATTAACTGTAAGCCAAATGATTTTAGAAGTGCTTTTTTTTCTTCTGAAGCATTTAGAGTTGATAGAACATGAAACGCTTTATTTGTGTAATCCTCAACCGCTGTAATAATCGCCTTCTTCGCACCAGAATTTTCAAAAATCTGCTTTACTGCTTCAATCTTTTGTGTAGGGTCATCAGGTTGTTTTTTAAACCAGCCTAATAATTTTAACTGATGCTCTTGATCTGCAAATTCTAAGGCCTTAATGTATAAATAGGTTTTCTTATTCTCGATAATGTCTCCGCCAACTTGTTTACCAAACGATTTTGGATCGCCAAACGCATCTAAATAATCGTCTTGCAATTGAAACGCTATACCTAATAAACGTCCAAAATCGTATATGGCGTTTTGATCCGCTTTTGAAGCATTAGCCACGATAGCTCCCATTTTAAGAGCGGCACCCACTAATACCGCTGTTTTGTATTCAATCATTTTCAAATATTCATCTTCGGTTACGCTAACTCTAGTTTCAAAATCTATATCGTGCTGCTGTCCTTCACAAACTTCTAAAGCCGTCTTAGTAAAGATTTTATTTAGTGCTCCAAAGGTAGAATCATCGTAGTTCTCAAGTAGCTTGTAGGCCAATATTAGCATGGCATCACCAGAGAGAATAGCCGTGTTGACATCCCATTTTTTATGTACCGTAATTTGTCCTCTTCGTACGGGAGCGGCATCCATAATATCATCATGAACTAAAGTGAAGTTATGAAACACCTCTACACAGAGTGCCGCATTTAAGGCTTCATCGTAACGCTCTTGAAAAATATGAGCGGCCATTAACGTGAGCACAGGTCTTAAACGTTTACCCCCTAGATGAAGAATATAATCTATAGGCTGATATAAATTTTTTGGTTGCTTGTCGCCGGTAAATGCTTTTAAATGCGCCAGAAACGACTGCTGATAATCTCGTATTGACTCCATATTACAAACATACAATTTTCAGCATTTGAAAATAATAGGTCACCATGTTAAAAAATTATTAAACGAAGGAAACTTTTTTTGTTTTTAAAGTTTCCATAACTATATTTGCGCCCTCATGAAGAACAAAATCATAAATAAAGCTGCCGAATTATTTTTAACCCTAGGTTTTAAAAGTGTTACCATGGACGATATCGCCAGTGCTATGGGTATTTCTAAAAAAACAATTTATGTACATTTTAAAAACAAGCCCAAGCTTGTGGAGGCAGTCACCTTTACCATTTTTGAGAATATTTGTGATGGTATTGATTGTATTTGTGAGGACGCCCCTAATCCTATTGCAGAACTTTATCAAATTAAAAAGTTTGTCATGGTGCATTTAAATAATGAAAAAGCCTCCCCTATTTTTCAGTTAAAAAAATATTACCCTAGTATATACAACGTATTGCAAAGCAAACAATTTAGTAAAATGAACGGCTCCGTGACCGATAGTTTAAAAAAAGGTATAGACATGGATCTCTTTAGAGCCAACATAGACATTGATTTTATTTCACGGCTTTATTTTAATGGTATGAGTGGAATTAAGGATGAATCGCTCTTCCCTAGAGAGCAGTTTAGTATGGAATACCTTCAAGAAAACTTTCTAGAATATCATTTACGGGCTATTGTGACCGAAAAGGGCATGACTATTTTAAATGAGTTTATAAAAAATTCTAATGTTACAACGAATGCATAAATCATTACTCTCTCTATTATTTTTAATAAGTTTCTGTTTTGGATATACCCAAGACGCACCGCTTAATCTCAGTTTGCAAGATGCTATTGAGTTTGCCTTAGTCAATAACAGAACGCTTAAAAATGCGCAGCGTGATATTGAAGCTGCCAAAGAACAAAAATGGGAAACCATCGCTACAGGTTTGCCTCAAATAGATGCGAATATCAATTATCAAAATTTTATAAAACAGCAAGTTTCTGTGGTTCCTTCAGAATTTTTTGGTGGTGAACCTGGTGAATTCACCGAAATTATTTTTGGTACAGAGCAAAATGTTAATGCCACAGCCACCTTAAATCAGCTTATTTTTGACGGCTCTTATATAGTAGGATTACAGTCTACCAAGGTCTTTTTAGAAATTTCGAAATTTGCAAAAGATAAAACTATTCTCGATGTACGAAAAAACGTTATTAACGCTTATGGCAACGTACTTTTAGCTAAGGAGAGCGAGGACATTCTAAAAAGAAATCAAGCCGTTTTAAGGGAAAACTTAGAAGAAACTCGTAAAATTTATGAAAATGGCCTTGAAGAAGAAGAAAGCGTAGAGCAATTGCAAATCACTCTTGCTGGTATAGAGAGTCTTTTAAAAAATGCGACTAGACTTAAAAATATTGCCTACCAAATGTTTAATCTCACCTTGGGTATAGATATTAATACACCCGTAAAACTTACAGATACCTTAGAGCAATTAACTGCTAGCCATATTGATTTAGAGTTATTAAACGCCAAAGAAGACATTTCACAAAATATAGATTACCTCATTGCATCTAACGATAAAAAATCTAAAGAACTGATGGTTAAGTTAGAAAAGAGTAAAGCTTTACCTCAGCTCTCTGGTTTTATAAACGGTGGTTATCAGGGATTCAGCAATGAATTCGATTTTCTTCAAAATGATTTTAATTGGAATGGATTTTCTTCCGTAGGATTAAATCTAAATATTCCTATTTTCAGCTCTTTAGGACGAACCGCAAAAACACAGCAAGCCAAAATTAATCTTGAAAAGGCCGAAGAGAACTTAACAGAGTTAGAACAGCAATTAAAGTTGCAAATTGCCAGAGCTAAAAGTAATTATCAATTTTCTATAGAAGACTATTTAGTTAAAAAAGACAACCTCAAATTAGCTGAGCGTATAGAAGCTAAAAACGAAATTAAATTTTTTGAAGGTATTGCTTCTAGTTTCGAGCTTAGACAAGCACAACAGCAATTATATAACGCTCAAGAAGAATATTTACAGTCGATGTTTAATGTTATTTCTAACAAAACCGAATTAGAAACCTTGTTAAATACACCTTATCCTAATTAAGAAATTTTACAAAAAAATATGAAAACCAGTCTCTCAATTATTAGCAAGCTTTTACTCATATGCGTGATGCTATATTCCTGTAGCGAAGAAAAGCAAATTAATGCAGAAGATGTTGCTCTTGAAAACATCCTGAATTCAAAAAATTTAGATTCCATAAAAGCCAAAAAAGCCAGCTTACTCAGTAAGCAAAAACAATTGTCGGAACAGATTAATTTACTCTCAGAACGTATTGTAAAGCTCGACTCTAATTTCAATTTTCCTTTGGTCACAGTAAAACAGTTAAAGGAACAACCTTTTAATCATTATGTTGAATTACAAGGTAATGTAACAACCAATAATGTGATAACTGTAAGTGCAGAATTTAGCGGAGTTTTGAGTCAAGTTTATGTTAAAAGTGGAGACAAAGTAAAAAAAGGACAGCTGTTGGCCAAGATAGATGATGGTGGCTTATCACAACAACTTACGCAAATGAAAATTCAACGCGATTTGGCAAAAACCACCTACGAAAGGCAAAAACGGCTTTGGGAACAAAATATAGGAAGCGAGATGCAATACCTTCAAGCTAAGAGCAACTATGAGTCTCAAAACGAAGCTATTGATCAAATGCAAAAACAATTGGCAAAAACCAATGTCACCGCTCCGCTTTCAGGAAGCATAGATAATGTTATTACAGAGAAGGGCAACTTGGTTGCGCCAGGTACACCGATTCTAAGATTGGTTAATTTAAATGACATGTATATTAAAACCGATGTCCCTGAGCGTTTCCTTACAAGTATTACCTTAGGAAAACCAGTACAGGTTGCGTTTCCTATTTTAAATAAAAACATGACCTCTCATGTAAGACAAGTAAGCGATTATATTAATCCTGCCAACCGAACCTACAGCGTTGAAATCCCTGTTAAAAGCGATGCAGACTTTATTAAGCCCAATCTTACGGCTAAACTTAAAATAAATGATTATACCAACCCATCGGCTATCCTAATTCCACAATATATTATTTCAGAAGATGCTGATGGTGAGCAATACGTGTTTATTTTAAATAATGTAAAAGACGGTATAGGCGAAGTTAAAAGAGTCACTATTACCACAGGCAAACCACAAGGAGATGTCATTGAGGTGCTTACAGGTTTGGAGGATAACATGATTGTAGTGCAAGAAGGTGCAAGAACTGTAAAAGAGGGCGAAACCGTTAAAATAGAACAATCCTAAAAGACAGGTAGAAGATTTATGGCAACCAACAAAAAAACAGATAAAGAATTTAAATTATCGTCGTGGGCTATAGCTAACAAGACAACGATGTATGTCCTTATGTTTCTCATATTAATTTTAGGCATAAAGGCCTATTTCGATATGCCACGAGAGGACTTCCCAGAAATTAAGGAAACAAAGATTTACGTAAGTTCAGTCTATCCTGGCAATACAGCAGAAGATATAGAAAAACTTATAACAGATCCGCTAGAGGACCAACTTAAAACGGTAAGTAATGTTGTTGAAATTACCTCAACGTCTCAAGAAGATTATTCTATTATAATTGTGGAGTTCGACGACGATATGGATGTTGAAGTTGCCAAACAGTTAGTAAAAGATAAAATTGATACTGAAACAGCCACTGAGGATTGGCCCACTTTTAACGGGGCTAAAGTAGATCCTAATGTGTTCGATCTTAGTTTGTCTGAAGAAATTCCTATTCTCAACATTAATATCTCTGGTGATTACCCTATACAAAAACTCAAAGATTTTGCAGAATATCTTCAAGATGATATCGAAGACTTATTAGAAATTAAGCAGGCCGATATAAGAGGGGCTCAGGAAAAAGAGGTAGAGGTTGCTGTAGATATTTTTAAAATGTCTGCAATGCAAGTTAGCTTTGATGATATTATAAATGCAATTAACCGCGGAAATGTAACGACCTCGGCGGGAAACCTTATTACAAGCGGACAACGACGCACCATTAGAATATTAGGAGAGATAGACAACCCTAAAGAGCTCAATAATTTTGTTGTAAAATCCGAACGTAATCAACCCATTTATCTGAGAGATCTGGCAAATGTAACCTTTAAAGAAAAGGACAAAACTACTTTTGCCAGAAAAGATGGCAAGCGCGTAGTTATGTTAGATGTTAAAAAACGTGCAGGTAAAAATATGGTGGCTGCTACAGAAAAAATAAAAACCATTGTAGAAGAGGCCAAAACCAATTATTTTCCAAAAAATTTAGAGGTAAGTATTACCAATGACCTTTCTGATAAGACCATAAGCCAAGTAGATGACTTAGTAAATAATATCATTTTTGGTATCATTCTCGTGGTTACGGTTCTTATGTTTTTCTTAGGTTTTAAAAATGCTCTTTTTGTAGGCTTTGCGATTCCTATGTCTATGTTTATGTCTCTAATGATTTTAGGTGCCATAGGTTATACGCTTAACACGATGATTCTTTTTGGCCTCATCATGGGTTTAGGAATGTTAGTAGACAATGGTATTGTGGTTGTCGAAAATGTATATCGACTCATGGACGAGGAAGGTTTATCTCGTGTAGAAGCTGCTAAAAAAGGAATCGGAGAAATTGCCTTCCCCATCATTATATCTACAATAACTACTGTTGCAGCATTTGTACCACTTGGGCTTTGGCCAGGCATCTTTGGCCAGTTCATGATTTACTTCCCAATTACACTATCTGTGGTCTTAGGGTCATCTTTATTTGTGGCGATATTCTTTAATTCTGTACTTGTATCTCAGTTTATGAACACAGAAGATAAAGAAATGAGTTTAAAACGAATCATCACAATATCCTCTATTGTAGCCGGTTTTGGTCTGCTAATTCTAATTATTGGCGGCCCTTACAGAGGCTTAGGAAGTGTTATGATATTCACAGCTATTTTACTGTGGTTATACAGATTGGCATTGAGACCGGCAGCACATTATTTTCAAAAAAACACCTTAGTGTCCTTAGAAAGACTTTACGAATCGTCTTTAAAAACTGCTTTAAGTAAATGGATGCCCTATGCTATTGCCATTGGTACGGTATTATTATTATTTATCGCCTTCGGAAGTTTTGGTGCTTCGGTAGCCTCACAGCGTACCAAAATAGAGTTTTTTCCAGATAATAAGCCTAATCAAATTATTGTCTACATCGAATACCCCGAAGGAACAGCTATAGAAAAAACAAACGCCATTACCAAAAATATTGAAGAGCGTGTTTTCGACATCTTAAATGCTGATATGTATATGGATGGCGACTACAACTATATGGTTGAAGCCGCCGTATCTCAAGTTGGTGAGGGCGCAGGAAACCCGCAGACCGATGGTGGTTCTCAGGCAGAAATGCCACATAGAGCCAAAATAACAGCTACCATGCGACAATATAAATATCGCAGAGGAAAAGATAGTGAAGTCTTAAGGCAAAAAGTACAGGAAGCTCTCACAGGTGTTTATCCCGGTGTTCTTATTTCGGTTGAAAAAGATGCTGCTGGCCCACCCGCTGGAGCACCTATTAATATAGAATTACAAGGTGATAATTACAATGAATTAATTGCTACGGCCGAAAGTATGCGCGCCTATATCAACTCTAAAAACATTCAAGGAATTGACGAATTAAAGATAGACGTTAATAAATCTAAACCTTCGATGAGGGTTCAGGTAGATCGCGAAAAAGCTGGTGAACTGGGTGTAAGTGTTGGGCAAGTGGGCATGCAATTGCGTAATGCCTTATTTGGAAGCAAGGCAGGCATTTATAAAGAGGACGGCGATGATTATGATATATATGTAAGATTTAATGAAGATGTGCGCTATAATCAAAGCGCGCTATTTAATCAAAATATAACTTTTAGGGATATGGCAACAGGTCAGGTAAAGTCTATTCCTGTGGCGGCTCTTGCGGAAAAAAATAATAGCTCTGGTTTTAGTGCTATAAAACACAGAGATACCAAGCGTGTAGTTACTGTTTATTCGGCTTTGGCACCTGGTTTCGTCGATGCGGCAGCGGTTGTTAATGAGATTAGGGAAGACATGAAAAACTTTAACGATCTACCAGATGGTGTGAAAATTGATTATACAGGCCAAATCGAAGAACAAAATAAGCAGCAGGCCTTTTTAATGAGTGCCTTCTTTAAAGGCTTAGGCCTAATCTTCTTTATTTTAATTTTTCAGTTTAGTTCTATATCCAAACCTGCTATCATCATGATGGCCATTTTTCTAAGTCTTATAGGTGTATTTGGTGGTATCGTTATTACAGGGTCGTCTTTCGTAATTATGATGACCATGATGGGAATCATTGCTTTAGCTGGTATTGTAGTAAATAATGGTGTGGTACTTTTAGATTATGCACAATTACTTATCGATAGAAAAAAAGAAGATCTAGGCGTAGCAGATGACGACTATCTTCCTGTAGAGGATTTATTTGATTGCGTCGTTAAAGCAGGTAAAGCACGTTTAAGACCTGTTTTACTTACGGCTATTACCACAATACTAGGCTTAATTCCTTTAGCTATTGGCTTAAACATTAACTTTTTTACGCTATTTAGTGATTTTGATCCAAAAATTTATTTTGGTGGAGATAACGTTATTTTCTGGGGGCCGCTTGCTTGGACCGTAATTTATGGTCTACTCGTAGCCACGTTCTTAACACTAATAGTGGTGCCTATTTTATTTTATTTAAGCGTAAAATTAAAAATGTGGTTAAAAAAAGTGCTTTCAAAAGATAAAGATGATGAAGTAGCTACACCGCATTCCTAGTATTTTAAATTTATCCATTTCAATACCAAAGGGCTTAACAATTGTTAGGCCTTTTTTATTAATAATACACTAAGTTCATTAAATTTGCCGACATATTTATATTTAGATATTTTAAACACATCTTATGTACAGAAGTCATAATTGTGGTGAATTAAGAGCCACCGATACACATTCAGAAGTCACACTAGCTGGATGGATACAAGGAATTAGAGATAAAGGGTTTATGATTTATATAGACCTTAGAGATCGCTATGGCATCACTCAATTATATTTTGATAAAGAAAAAACATCAAAAGCACTTATTGACAAAGCACAGCAATTAGGTAGAGAATTTGTTATACAAGTAAAGGGTAAAGTGGTAGAACGCGCTTCAAAAAACCCTAAAATTTCTACGGGTGATATTGAAGTACTTGTGTCTGACTTAAAAATTTTAAACGCTTCTATTGTTCCACCTTTTACCATTGAAGATAAAACAGATGGCGGGGATGAGTTACGTATGAAATACCGCTATCTAGACATTAGGAGAAATCCTGTAAAAAACAGCCTCGTATTCAGACATAAGGTGACACAAGCGGTACGAAACTATTTATCTAATAATGAATTTATAGAAGTAGAAACCCCTTATCTTATTAAGTCTACACCAGAAGGAGCGCGCGATTTTGTTGTGCCTTCAAGAATGCATAACGGTCAGTTTTACGCATTACCTCAATCACCACAAACCTTTAAACAACTACTAATGGTTGGTGGCATGGATAAGTATTTTCAAATTGTAAAGTGCTTTAGAGACGAAGACCTAAGAGCAGACAGGCAACCCGAATTTACGCAGATAGATTGTGAAATGGCGTTTGTTGAGCAAGAAGATATTTTAAATACGTTTGAAGGATTAACAAGACACCTATTGAAAGAAATCAATGGTGTTGAGGTAAATAAGTTTCCAAGAATGACTTATGATGACGCCATGCGTTTATATGGTAATGACAAACCTGATATAAGGTTTGGAATGCAGTTTGGTGAATTAAACGCAGTGACGCAGCATAAAGATTTTAATGTGTTTAATTCCGCAGAACTTGTTGTAGGTATTGCTGTCCCTGGTGCTAATAGCTTTTCGCGTAAAGAAATAGATCAACTTATTAAGTGGGTCAAAAGGCCACAAATTGGCGCCTTAGGCATGGTGTATTGTAGATGCAATGAAGACGGCTCTTACAAATCATCAGTAGACAAATTTTACGATCAAGACGACTTATCAGAATGGGCCAAAATTACGGATGCCAAGCCGGGCGATTTAATTTGTGTCCTCTCTGGTGAAACGCATAAGGTGAGAACTCAGTTGAGTGCTTTAAGAATGGAACTCGCTGAACGTTTAGGCTTACGCCGACCCGATGAATTTGCTCCGCTTTGGGTAGTAGATTTCCCACTTTTAGAATGGGATGAAGACACAGAGCGCTTCCATGCCATGCACCATCCTTTTACCTCACCAAAACCTGGCCAATTAGAGCTACTAGACACCCAACCAGGAGAAGTTAAGGCTAATGCTTACGATTTAGTATTAAACGGTAATGAAATTGGTGGTGGGTCTATTCGTATCCATGATAAAGCAACCCAAGCCGTCATGCTAAAACATCTGGGCTTTTCGGAGGACGAAGCGCGTTCACAATTTGGCTTTCTAATGGATGCTTTTGAATATGGTGCACCGCCACATGGCGGTATTGCTTTTGGCTTAGATAGACTCGTCGCCATTTTGGGAGGTCAGGAAACGATAAAAGATTTTATTGCATTTCCTAAAAATAATGCCGGCAGAGACGTTATGATAGATGCCCCTGCAAAAATAGATACCGAACAACTTACAGAATTAGGTCTAAAACTCAATTTAAAATCCTAACTTTAGATGTAAATGGCGGTCATAATCATAGCAAATCTATATAATGCCTTTTTCATCTCATTTTTTTAAAAAAATTCTTATTTGGAGATATAAACATATTTCCCAAAAAAACTTTGTTTTCATATTAAGCCTTCTTATAGGTTTGCTTTCGGGCCTTGTTTCTGTGGTGATAAAAAACATAACCTTTAGTATAGAATCTATTTTAGCTAAAGGCGTACTTATCTCTCAAAACAGTATTTATTTTATTTTACCTATAATTGGATTGTTACTGGTATATGTGTTTGCCACTTACATTTCTAAAAAACCCCCAGAGCATGCTATTCCTTCTATATTGTTTGCTCTATCTAAACGCGATGGTATTATTGGCAAGCGCAGTATTTATTTACCGCTTATAACAGCACCACTAACCGTTGGGTTTGGTGGTTCGGTTGGGCTATTAGGTCCTGCTATTGCTTCAGCCACAGCTATTAGCTCTAATTTAAGCCGATTGCTTCATATTGATAGAAAAACGCGTAATCTTCTTATAGGTTGTGCTGCAGCTGGTGCTATAGCTTCTATTTTTAAGTCGCCCATTGCTGCTATCATTTTTGCCATAGAGGTATTTAGTTTAGACCTCACTTTTGCATCACTATTACCACTCTTAATAGCTTCGGTTTCTTCAGTTATCACCTCGTATTTCTTTCTTGGCGATACGGTGCTATTTAACTTTATTGTTTCAGAAAAATTCGCCATAAAAGACACATTCTTTTATATCCTTTTAGGCATCAGCACAGGAGTAGCTTCCATTTACTTTTCAAAAATGTATTTTGGAATTACCAATTTATTTAATCGCTTAAAATCGGCCAAACACAAGCTTATTATAGGAGGCTTGGCCATTGGTATCATGCTTTATTTTATTCCGCCGCTTTATGGTGAAGGTTTTGGCTTTATAAACGATTTAATGCTGGGCAATGAAATTGAGGCATTGGGTAAAACACCATTTAATGATCAACTTGATAATGTTTGGATTGTTATAGTGCTTTTGTTCGGTATTACCATTTTTAAAGCTATTGCGATGACTACAACGTTTGCCGCTGGTGGTGCCGGGGGAATTATAATTCCTACACTGGTCATGGGTAGTGCATTAGGAAACGCAGTGGCAAAAGTAATTAATAATTTGGGCATAGGCTTTGATGTTTCAGAGTCTAATTTCACCCTTATAGGTATGGCTGGGTTAATTGCTGGGGTACTGCACGCACCGTTAACCGCCATTTTTTTAATTGCAGAAATTACTGGAGGCTATGAACTTTTTGTACCCTTAATGATTACTGCATCAATGTCTTTTATTATTAATAAAAACGTACTTAATCATACCATATATACTAAAGAGTTATTAGAAAAAGGCGCTCTCCTTACACAAAATAAGGATAAAAATGTTCTTACATTAATGAAGCTGGACAAAGTGATAGAACATGATTTTGTGGTTCTTAGTCCGAGGATGACCTTAGGAGAAATGCTCAAAGAAGGTGTGGCTAAATCTAGCCGAAATTTATTTCCTGTAACCGATGAAAGCAATGCCTTCGTTGGGGTTATTCTTCTAGATGACATAAGAACAGTTATGTTTGATACTGCCTTATACGATTCTACAAGGGTTGAAACTTTTATGCATCGCGCCCCAGATTATATTATTTATGAACAGGACTCCATGGAAGAGGTCATGAAAAAATTTAAGTCCACTGGCGCTTGGAATCTTCCGGTCATTAAGGCGCAAAAATATTATGGCTTCGTATCTAAGTCTAAACTGCTTACAGCTTATCGTCAAGAATTAATTAACTTTACAAGCGACTAATTTTAAACCTAATGAAACTTTTAAAAGCCTTTACATTTATAGCCTTTATACTATCTCTTGGTAGCATTATCAGCGGGTTTGTAATAGAAACAGATTACAGTGAAAAACTCATTGGCTTCGGAGTTTTAGGGTTGTTTGTCGTTGTATTTCCTCTTTTTTCGTTTTACCGTTGGAAGGGTAAAAAACTCAGCGATTATATGCTCACCAAAGAAAATATAGACAAAATGCGAGAGAACCAGAGAGAAAAAAATTCTTAAAAATCCCATTTTTTGGCAGTGACCTAAACTTTGGAAATAAAACTCCATTCGCTGAATTATTTTTATAATTAATTGATTTATTTTCAATAGCTTAAAATAAAACGATAATTTAACATAATTACTTAAATTAAACCTTACCTTTGTTTTTTAATTTTTATTTTTTATTACAATGACTGGAACAGTTAAATTTTTTAATGATTCAAAAGGATTTGGATTCATTACCAACGAAGAAACAGGAAAGGACATCTTCGTTCACGTATCTAACCTTAATGGTTTAGAATTACGAGAAGGAGATCAAGTTGAGTACAACGAAGAAGAAGGAAGAAAAGGTATGGTAGCTGCCAATGTGCAGATTCTGTAACGATCTATAATATCTTACAAGTTTCAACGCTCAACTTTTAGTTGGGCGTTTTTTTTTAGTTCAAATTTCGTTTTTGTATAAAAAAGCGTTTCAAAAGCTCCCCGCACTTATTTTCATAAATCCCGCTTACGATCTTAGTTTTAGGATGTAGTTTTGTATGCATAGCGGTAAATCCTCTCTGTTCATCTGAAGCTCCGTAAACCAACTTAGATAGCTGACTCCAATATAAAGCGCCCGCACACATTTGGCAGGGCTCTAAGGTGACATACATGGTACAATTTAACAGGTATTTGCCTCCTAAAAAATTCGCCGCTGCCGTAATAGCTTGCATTTCTGCGTGAGCGGTAACGTCATTTAATTGTTCTGTTAAATTATGAGCTCTTGCAATTATTTGATTGTTAGAGACCACAACAGCTCCTACGGGGATTTCCCCTTTTTCAAAAGCAAGCTCAGCCTCTTGAAGCGCTTTATTCATAAAGTAATTATCATCAAAAGGCTGAAGCATGTTAGGACTAGTTCTTTATAAACTTTCTTTTATACGTTTGTGTATTACCATTAATCGTAAGAATGTAAACTCCAGACTGCAGACTATTGGTACCTATTGAAAGACGATTGTGCAAGACAGTACTATAATTGTATACCACTCTACCATTGAGGTCGGTAATAGTTATGGTAACATCTCCTAAACTCTGTGCAGTTGATAAGGTTAAATTACCAGATGTTGGATTAGGAAATATCTTTATACCCGCGTTTAAACCTACTTCGTTTAAACTTAAACTCGTACAATTGGCCAAAGATGGATCTGAACTTGGCGGCATTGTAAAGTCTTCGATCTGGTCCAAACGATTATTAGAATCTCCTTGAACAGCATTTACTCCTAAACCTCTTGCTGCAAATACCTCCCAAATTAAACATTGATCTTCTCCACCGGTTGTTGCTAGATCTGCTGCTAACAAAGCATCACGACCGTCTATAAACCCAGGTGAACACGGCTGTAATTTAAGGCCATCTATAACCAATTGCATTACCTTATTGTTACCACCAGTACCGTTATATAAGTCAGGGTCAAAACCATACTTATCAATATAAGCCCATGTTAAATCCCATAGCACTGTGGCCCAAACAAAACCTATACCATGAGGTTGGGCAAGGGAGTTAGACGCATTAAAGGTAAAGTCGTTTACTCCAAAATCTGTACTGTACCTTGCGGGTCGAATACCACCTCCTGTAGTAGGTTGGCTAATCGCAAAAGTACCTATACCTCGACCGGCCTCAGCAACATCTGAAGGAGACATAGTGACCATAAGCGCAATCCAATCTGACCATCCTTCACCCATTTGCTCATTATTCTGGAGACAGAAAGCTGCTGCAGGTCCGCCAGTTAATCTGTTAGAAATACCATGAGCGTATTCATGAGCAATAATTCCATTATCAAAATCTCCGTCTATAAAGTCGGTTAAATCAGGTCCTAGTAAATTGGCTGATATCGTTTGTCCGTTATTTAATGCGGTAATTATAGCTTCACCATCATCTTGAGATACCATTATAGACGGTATAGTAACAGAGTCTCCAAATACACCTGGTCCCATATTAATTGGTGGGCCAGGTTCATTATTTACCATTATAACACCTATAGCTCCAGCGTTTTCGGCTGTTAATACCTTAACACCAAACTCGCAAGTTCCTCTTCGTATAACAGCAATTTTCCCATTTATATCTAGTGAGTTAGTCAAAAATTCACAAGCATCATTGACATCTGGGGTATTATCTACTGCTAAAACGAGATTGCCAGAAACTGGAATGGCTGATAGCGGCTGACCAAACACGGCTCCTCGCCCATTATAAATACCTGCTAAAGATCCATTGAGAATTTCCACACGATCTGTAGGAGCGATCCCTGGTGGAGACCATAAGAACATTTGCATTCTTGGATTAAAACCATCTGGTGGAGTTCCAAAATTAGCGTTGTTAAATCCGCTACCGTCTTGGGCATCTGCAAAGACAAAATCATTGCCAAGACCTGTACCTGTATAATTAGTGGTTTGAAAATTCCCAGCAGCTTCATCAAATCCATGATGATACCAAATGTCATGCATCATATTACTCGTGTAGAACAAATTCGTAATCGCTGCATCTTGATAATCTAAAGGTGATAAATTAAAATCTAATGGAAAATCGAAGGTGAGACCAGAAGTCGCTTGCGGGGCATAACCTAATCTTGAGTTAGATCCTTCAAGGTCTTCTTTTGCCCAAACATTATTACCATTAGTTGTACTAAACTCGGGCCCAGGGTTCCCATCATTATCGTGCCATCCAAATGGTGAAGCCAATGAGCTACCCGGCTCAGAAACCAATTGTCTAGAACCGTGTGAAGGGCTTTCTACAGGCAAAGGAAATACATTGTAACTAGACCCATCTGCTGCTAATAAATTAAAACTTTGTGTAAGGCCGTTATTTACTGAACTCGAAGCATGTTTTGCATGTTCTTCAGGACTCTCAAACTTACAAGTTAAAATAAGATCTTTTATTTCCAGAATTTGGTTATTTAATGCGTCTACTCGTACACTCCACCAATGCTTATGATCTAGGGCATAAATAATAAAATCCCACGCGGGTCTAAGCTGTTCATCTTTAGGAAAAAGCACCAACTCAACATTTATCTGTTCTTCAGAGAGATTACCTCCTGAAAAAGTGACTGTATGGGTTCCCCTTTCGAGTTCATCAATTCCCGAAATAGATGGTACATTTAGATGATTCGCTACGGTTTGTAAAGCGGCAATAGGCTGTACAGTTGGCGCTGTACTAACAACTTTTTCTTCTATCTTATTTAAGAATCTGTTGGCATAATAAAATACCGCATCATTCTTAACCGCTACACTAGAGATAGCGTTAAAAATACGAACACCGTTATAGGCTTGATTAATATATACGTGTTGAATTTGAGTACTTTCCGATTGGTAACTGTTCGTTACTACAATATCCTCAATATCTCTATCTTCGAAATTATAATCACTGGCCTGATCCTTTAAATAGTCTTCTATTACAGATCCATACTCATGATTACTTAATGGGGTTTGCGAAAACGTAAAATTGAACGCAAATGATGCTACTGCCAGAAGGCATAATGTAACTTTTTTCATAACTTTTTTTTATTGCAGCCCTAGCACGGCTATTTTTCGACCTAAAAATAAGTAATCCTTAGTTAATAATAAAACAGAATTAAAATTCAATCTATCTATGAGGATGTTAAATCATAATTGACCTGTGTAATTGGTAGTTTTAATTTTGAATTCTTGTATTTTTACAGAGTGAAAAAAACCGTACTAAACCGAGTAAATTTTCCATCTGATATAAGGGCGATGGATATTAATATGCTTAGGCGACTGGCCACAGAATTACGTGATGAAATCATCACTACTGTAGCTACCAAAGAAGGTCATTTGGGCGCTAGTTTAGGTGTTATAGAATTAACTATTGCGTTGCATTATGTCTTTAAAACCCCCGAAGATATTTTGGTGTGGGATGTGGGGCATCAGGCCTACGGACATAAAATCATCACCGGTCGCAAAACGCAATTTAAAACTAACAGACAGCTCAATGGCTTAAGTGGTTTTCCTAAACGAAGTGAAAGCATCTATGACACTTTTGGTGTAGGGCATTCCTCAACATCAATCTCTGCAGTTTTAGGAATGGCCATCGCATCTCGATTAAAAGGAGATGTAGACAAACAACATATTGCTGTGATTGGAGATGCATCAATAGCCAGCGGTATGGCTTTTGAAGGCCTTAATCATGCCGGTGTTACTAAAGCAAATGTGTTAATCATCTTAAATGATAATGCCATTGGTATAGACCCAAGTGTAGGCGCATTGAAACAATATTTTACCAATGTTAAATCTGGAGTGAAATCACAGGATAATATATTTGAAGCCTTAAATTTTAACTATTCAGGTCCCATAGACGGTCATGACTTAGAAGGACTTATAAAAGCCTTACAACATCTCAAATCGGTTAGCGGTCCAAAATTTCTACATATCACTACAACCAAAGGTAAAGGTTTAAAGCCTGCAGAATTAGACCAAGTAAGATACCATGCTCCGGGTAAGTTTGATGCCAAAACTGGACATCTAAATGACACAGCTCAACCAGATCGGCCGCCAAAGTATCAAGATGTTTTTGGAAAAACCATCCTTAAATTGGCACAAAAAAATAAAAATATTGTAGGTATTACGCCAGCTATGCCTACTGGAAGTTCTTTAAAGTTTATGATGGAAGCTATTCCAGAGCGCGCTTTTGATGTGGGTATTGCAGAACAGCATGCTGTTACTCTTGCCGCTGGTATGGCGGCACAAGGGCTCACTCCTTACTGCACCATTTATTCTACCTTTTTACAACGCGCTTATGATCAGGTGATTCATGATGTGGCGCTTCAAAACTTACCCGTTATTTTTTGCATCGATAGAGCAGGCTTAGTAGGTGAAGATGGACCTACACATCACGGCGTTTTTGATTTAGCTTATCTTAATTGTATTCCTAATCTCATCATTTTTGCTCCTAAGGATGCTATTGCACTTCAGAATATATTATATACAGCTCAATTGGGACTATCTCAACCACTAGCAATTAGGTATCCGCGTGGGAGAGGTCATTTATTAAACTGGGAAACACCTTATAAGAAAATTACTATCGGAACGTCTGAGTGCATTAAAACAGGATCGGAACTCGCGCTTATTGCCATAGGAGCAATGGTTCATAGGGCCGAAAAGGCTATCGCTATAACAAAAGACCAAGAAAAAGTTGGGCTTTATGATATTCAATTTCTAAAACCCTTAGACAAATCTAGGCTTCATGAGATTTTTAAATCGTACAAAACCATTCTAACCCTTGAAGAAGGATGTGAAATTGGTGGGCTAGGGCAAACTATTGTGAACTTTGCCAGTGAACATGGTTATAAGAATCCTATTAAAGTTTTAGGTATTAAAGACAAATTTATAGATCATGGTCAAGTTAATGAATTGTTACACGGCTGTGGTCTCGATGAAACCTCTATAGCCGAGCAAATTAAAGCCATACTAGACTTAATCTAAATCAGCAAAACCAGTATTTTTGTGAGAAGTCTCTTCTGCTTTTACCGTGTCGTACGGATCTGAACCTACGCTTTGTGAAATATCATCTAAAACAAGAAGGCAGGTTAAAACAACTAAAAATACAACGATACCGCCTAAAATATTATTTCTCATAGCTTATCGATTTGGGGTTAAAGCTCTAAGTAAGTGAATTATGGACTAAATATCAAATTTTTTCGATAAGAAGTATATTTATGTAAGTTTTCCCTTCATACTTAGACTTAATTTCATCGCCTGCGTATCTGATAGTTTAGAAATAAACAGACAAATATTTATGAGATTATCATACATATGGTCTTCAGATAATTTTAAATATTGCGGTAATTTTTGCATAAGCAAAGTGTCGTAATGCGATAGTTCATCTTCTACAAAATGCTGCGCTAATAGACAAAAATGCGTTAACAAATGATTGAGAACTTCGAAACCGGCGATTTCTTTGTCAATGACCTCCTTAGATTTGTAAATTTTATTTACGCTTAGGTCTATAATATCTTTTATTTGGGCTTTGTATTTACTCGCATCTAATAGACTACAATCAAATTTTCCAGAAAGAATAGCTTCTTCATTAGCCATAAAAATATTAGTGGCCTCTTCAATAAGTGTTCCAATGGCTAATGCTCTTAAGTAACTCACCCGGTCCTCAGTTGTTTGTAACGCCTGGTAATTTTTAGTAATGATTTTATCTCGTACTAAATTGATGAGATATTCTAAGGCATAAGATTCAGAAATAAGACCCAGATTAATACCATCTTCAAAGTCTATAATCGTGTAGCAAATATCATCTGCTGCTTCTACTAAAAACGCCAGTGGATGTCTGTGAAAGCTAGCCGGATAATCCGATCGTTTTAAGAGTCCTAATTCTTCTGCAACGTCATTAAATATCGCCGCTTCGCTTTGGAAATAGCCGTACTTTTTATCGGCGATATGCTGTGTTGGTTTTTTAGGCAGTGAGGCTTTAGGGTATTTCATAAATGCTCCTAAAGTAGCATAACTTAAGCGTAAGCCTCCTGGCCGGCCTATTCGGTTTTCTGTTAAGATTTTAAACCCATTAGCATTACCCTCAAAGTCGCATAAGTCCTGATATTGCTTATCGTTGAGATAAGATTTCATTCGCTTGCCTTCTCCCGATTTAAAATAAGATCCTATGGCTTTTTCTCCAGAATGACCAAAGGGTGGATTACCAATATCATGCGCCACAGCCGCCGCCGCAACAATAGCACCAAAATCGTTCATTTTGTAACCATGAACTTTGCGAAGGTGAGGATGTTTTTCTAATAATAACTGCCCAACGCGCCTACCCAAAGATCTTCCTACGACGCTAACCTCTAAACTATGCGTAAGCCTGGTGTGTACAAAACCCGTTTTAGATAAAGGGACGACTTGAGTTTTATCTTGTAGCCCTCTAAACTCAGAGGAAAAAATAACGCGATCAAAATCTACTTCAAAACCTAATCTGGTTTCATCTTGTTCTGCTCTTAACCGTTTATGGGTATCTCCGTAACGTTTTAATGACAATAACTGTTCCCAGCGCATATTCTATTTTTTGTCTGTGCAAGATAATAATTGCCATAGATATCACACGATTAATTACCAACAAACCTAATGTTAATTAATTGTTGCGTGATTTTACAGGTTCATTAATACTGAGCTAACTTTAAACTAACTTTTATATTACAAACTCTTAATTATGCATTAACCTAATTGAAGATTAAGAGTTATTTCTTTGTATCACAAATTTTAAATGAAATTGACTCAAAAATTTAACTCATGAAAAAATTACTATTCATTGCTTTATTATCTACCACACTAGTTTTTACTGGTTGTTTTAAGGATGACGATACTCCAATCATCATTGAAGAAACTACTATAATTAACAACAATAATCCTGGCGGAGGTGACGAATGTCCTACGATTGCAGTAACAGGTTTTATTTCTGAAGATACAACATGGTCTTCTGATAATATTTATCAATTAAATCAAAAAGTAGTTATACCAGATGGTGTAACCTTAACTATTAACCCAGGAACCATCGTCAAAGGGTCTTCTGGTACAGGTTCTTTAGCTTCTGCTTTAATAGTAGCTAAAGGAGGAACTCTTAACGCTCAAGGAACTGCAGAACAGCCTATAATTTTTACATCAACAAGTGATAATATTACATGTGGACAAACCGAAGGTACTAATCTTGATGAAAATGACAGAGGTCTTTGGGGAGGTATTATTGTATTAGGAAATGCCCCGTGCTCTTTCTCTGGTGATATTGAAACTGCACAAATTGAAGGTATTCCAGCAGACGATAGTTTTGGCCAGTATGGAGGCACAGATCCAGAGGATAATTCTGGTACGTTAAGATACCTATCTATAAGACATGGTGGTGCATTAATTGGAGAAGGCAACGAAATTAACGGACTTACTTTAGGTGGAGTTGGTAATGGAACTATTATAGATAATATAGAAGTTGTTGCTAATGTAGACGACGGTATTGAATTTTTTGGTGGCACCGTAGATGCTACAAATCTATTAGTATGGGCACAAGGTGATGATGCTATAGATATTGACCAAGCTTATTCTGGAACTATTGACAATGCTGTTGTTGTCTTAGGTGATATCTCAGATCACGCTTTAGAAATTGATGGCCCAGAAGGTTCTCTGACGGGTTCTTTTACTTTAAGAAACTGTACTCTAATTGGAAACACGGTAACCTCTAATGGTGAATATGCCGATTACAGAAGTAATGCACAAGGATTTACTGAAAACGTATTTGCCTTCGGCTTTAAAGATGCTTCTGATGTTGAATTAGATAACGACGGAGTAGCTACTAACTTTAACAACGGTTTATTAACCTTTGCTACTTGGGAAATCGTACTTCCTGCTGGTGTTGCAGATGTCGCTGACATCTTTAAAAATAATGCCGATAACATTACGGTAACAGGCTTTGGTGATTTTGCTTCTCCCGTTACTCAAGGTGCTGAAACTGTTGGCGCCACTACAAGCAATTTAAGCTGGACCTATGCTAACGGGGCAGGCGGCTTAGGCTTCTAAAAAATACTTATTAATAATATACCAACCCATCACTTACAAGGTGAGTGGTGGGTTATATAAACCCTAATATGAAACATATACAAAACGTTTTATCTTTTGTTTTCATTCTCTTTACCCTTGCAGGATTTTCTCAGGGCAAAGTAGTAGGAACGGTTTTAGATGGTGACTTTAATGAGCCCATGGCTTTTGCTAACATTCTTGTTAAGGGAACGACCAAAGGAACGACTTCTGATTTTGATGGAAAATACGAGCTTAATCTTGACCCTGGAACATACACCATCGTCTATTCATTTGTAGGCTACAATACAAAAGAAATTACAGATGTGGTGGTAAAAGAAGGCGAA
>Ga0207419_1000522_pt1 | contig 33328 bp, 26 predicted proteins | sample ElkSloMetagenome_4_FD_184723 | JGI IMG/M metagenome (GOLD analysis project Ga0207419, IMG submission 184723) | Hot spring microbial communities from Elkhorn Slough, Monterey Bay, USA - MD2A (version 2) | ecosystem: Environmental > Aquatic > Marine > Intertidal zone > Estuary: Microbial mat ... | reverse complement strand
AGACATCTACTAGACTTGCACCACTCCCAATTTTCACGGAAATTTCACCGTTTCTGATTGTTCAATGGTGTCGATGTAGGAAAGTGATTTCCGACGATGAGCTTCTAGGATTGGAGTGGGTGTTGAGGAATCCACTATTTTTTTTTATCGGCAAATGTTAGCTCAAACTCCCACCAATGAGGCGACTTCTATGGATGCTGAACAGATTTTTCCTTTAATTGACAGCATTCTTCCGTTTGAAGTGTGTTTACACTATCAAGTTTTACCATTATCGTTAACTGATGATTGTTTGCATTTAGGGGTGGTTGATCCTGATGATCATTCGGCTCTAGATTATATCAATAAAATTTTAGCCTATCGCAACTGCTCTATCGTCACGCAGAAGATTTCTTTTCCAGAACAAGAGGTGATTTTATCCGCGTATTTGTATCATACTCAGCATCCTAATCCTGAAGTTGATACACCTCAAAATAACTCAAAAAATAATTTTAAGATTGAGCAAAAATCAACTTCAAATCACAAGGAAGTTTCTAATAATTGTTCTTGTACAGAGTCTAAATCTACACAGACTAGGGTTAATTCATCTTTAAATTCTTCAACTCCAGTTGCTCAATCTACTTCAGAGACTTCTAAAATAGATAAGTCTATGGAGCAAAACTTGCTGAATTTAGAAATCTATACAAATCACTTAAATGATCCTCTAGAAATTTTAGCAACATTAACGCCAGACCACTTATTACATGAACTCTTAGGTCGAATTCTCGCAGGTGGAATTGGTCGCCTGTATTTTGAACATCAAGCCTCTACAGGCCGAATTTTGTGGAGTCAAGATGGAGTCTTAAAATCAGTCTTAGAAGATTTAGAAGCCAGTCAATTTCAAGGCGTAATTAAGGAATTAAAGCGGTTGATAGAACTTCCGTTGATTCCAGTTGATAAACCCAAACAAGCTGAAGTTGAGCGTATTTATCGGGGAAGTCATATTTTGTTGCGTCTGCGAGTGACACCCGGAGAATACGGGGAAGAAGCAAACTTACAAGTGTTACGAGGTGCGGCGTTAAAATTTCACCAACAACATAAAATGACTGTTTTGAGTCGAGATGCTTTACGGTTAGCCCAACAACTCGAGAAAAAATTAGCAGAAATTGAAGAACGTGCAGACTCAACGGCTCTACCGTCTGATAATTTACCGTTATTAACGCAGTTGCTCAAAACAATTCTTCAACAAGTCGAGGAATTGCTTCATAAGAATGAACATTGATCGAATAGAAAAAATGTCTGCTGAATTCTTCTGAGTCAGTATGAATTAAAAGATAGCTCTGAAATTTGAGTGAGCCTTTCTCTTAAAAATTAACAATGTCGAGTTATCTATCTACAAAATGCGTGGTTCGACGAGAGCGCTTCACGGCGCACTCTTGGCCAATTTAGTCGCACTGGACTGGCCCCTGGAGTTTTATCCCGATATGTCCCTGAGTCGAGGTGAAGCTGCGGTAATGATGTATCTGACTCTGGCTTATCAAGGTCAAGCGAGTTTGGATAATCCCATTCTCAAGCAAGAAACGGTTCCAGGATCGGGTGAATATGTGTTTAGACACATTCGTATGGCTGGAGAACCTAATTTTTCTTTTGGCCCCCCTACGATCAACGTCAATGTAATCCCAAGTTATTCTGACACATGGGTTCAGTCTGCCGGGAATAGAGGGGTTAACGGACGGAGGTTGATTGATTTTTAGGGACTCACCAGTGGCAATTGTTTGTTGATTTTCAGTGGTTGATCGTTGATTTTAGGCACGGGTATAAAAATACCAAGTCTGTGCTTATTTTTATGGGAATTTTAAAATAGTCTCCAGGGCTACTCAATTGACTCGCCATCAACCCAGAAGTGATTCAGATATATAGAATGACTCCTTAAAGTTTATTCTTGACTTCATTGCACACTTGAAATTATTCTTCAGTCCAAGGCATTTTACTCTGCCGTCTCTGAATATTGACTTAATCGGAATTCTCGTTGTAGAGGATTAGTCATATCTTCCAGAGAGAATATTGATTATAATTGAGTTGATTTCAGAAATTGTAGTAGTTTAACTTTGATCTATGACCTCTAAATTGGGCTAAAATGTGAAATTTTTGTGACAATAATCCCTATGGGGGGGATATTTAAGCCTTCAGAGCCATTGGGTTGGCATTTTTAAATCTGCCTAAAAAAGGATTGTAAAATTTGTACAAAACTTGTCTAGACATTTAACTTGTTTTTGAGTTGTGAGTGTGTTTTTTGTAACTTAGTATGTGAAAAACTTGTATTAACTTCATAAATCAACCAAAAAAAGAGAGTATATCTTGTTCAAAAATGGCATAATATATCTATACTAAAAATAGTGATTAAGTCTCTGCGGTTGGAAAACAACTAATTTAGCAGGTATAACTCTATAGACAGTCAGGAGATTGTATCTTAAGCAAACTCGGTCTGCTGTCTTTTTCCTCGGCTATAGTCTCAAACTTTAGCTCTGGAATAGCTCTTGACGTTAACAGAAAAAAAAATTGATGGTCACAACTTCTCTAACTTCACCCTTTGAGGTTGCATCAGGCTTCCATGCCTTATCTGACCCCTTGCGAGTTCGAGTCTTAGAATTGCTGCAACAGCAGGAATACTGTGTCTGTGAACTGTGTGAACAGCTTCATGTCAGCCAGTCTAAGCTCTCGTTTCACCTGAAAGCGTTAAGAGAGGCTTCTCTTGTGCGGGCCCGTCAAGAGGGTCGATGGGTCTACTACAGCGTTAACCGCCGTCAGTTTAATCTGCTCGAACAATATCTCTCCGAGTACAGTCGCCGTACAGCGGGGCTATTGTCGGGTCGTTATTCGTCATGTCAGTGAAGCCGACTCACAAAAATAAATATCAATAAAGCTCGTCTCCCCCACTGATCTCAAACGGATCTCACCAAGTGGGGGAGTTGATCCTATAGGAGACTATTTTGACAACTTTTATAACTGAGTCAGTATTAATACTTGCTAATCTGCTGTAGAGTCGGTACACTTGAATTTACCATGACAGCATACTTCTAACCAAAACTTTAGAATAAGTTATAGACGCTTGACTAAGGTTATAGACTTCTCTGGGGCTTTTCCTGGGAGAAGTTACCCGCTTACACCAATGTACAAGCTGATCTAACTGCCCATCGTAGCCCCTGTATATATATAAATGATGCCTCGGATATTAGTTATCGATGATGATCCTGCGATCGCAGAACTTGTAGCCATCAACTTAGAAATGGCAGGTTATGAAGTCAGTCAAGCTGAGGATGGCATTAAAGGACAAGCCTTAGCCCTACAGTTATTACCTGACCTGATCATTTTAGATTTGATGCTACCTAAAGTCGATGGGTTTACAGTCTGTCAGCGTTTACGACGAGATGAACGCACAGCAGATATCCCCATTGTCATGTTGACGGCATTGGGACAAACTCAAAATAAAGTCGAAGGCTTCAACTCCGGTGCAGATGATTATCTGACTAAACCCTTTGAACTCGAAGAAATGCTGGCGCGAGTTCGTGCTTTACTCCGTCGAACTGATCGGATTCCGCAAGCGGCTAAACACAGCGAAATTCTCAACTATGGGGTTTTAACCTTAGTTCCAGAACGGTTTGAAGCGATTTGGTTTGACAAAACCGTTAAATTGACTCACCTAGAATTTGAACTGCTACACTGTCTACTTCAGCGTCATGGTCAAACTGTCGCACCCAGTGAAATTCTCAAAGAAGTCTGGGGTTATGATCCCGATGATGATATCGAAACCATTCGAGTCCATATTCGACATCTGAGAACTAAAATGGAACCCGATCCTCGGCATCCCCGCTATATTAAAACTGTATACGGGGCAGGTTATTGTTTGGAGTTACCGAGTAACGGTTCTATTCAAAACGAAAATGAGGAGGAACCCACAGAGGAGTCAGTTAGTAGCAATGGGGGTTCTAAGGTTACAAAAGTAGACTAGATAGAGTTACTGGTCACTATCAGGATCAATGATCGACTCAATGATCAGTTTTCACAGTAGACAATTTTGACTCTCAATCCCTCACACTCAACTCACTCACTTCTGACTTCTACATTTTTCTTCACCGACTCCTCTTACTTGAGAAGATCATGATCAGCCAGTAATTTCTCGATTCGGGCTTCATCAACTCTCGATACTAATTTATAAGTCTCGTGATTATCTCGAATGGTTTTAGCCAGGGTGAAAGAAGAACCAATTGAGAACGTCATTCCCATACCCATAAAGCCTTTTACCCAGTTATCAACAGGTAGATAGATAATTCCCAGGGCAGTCGCAGAAACAGCAAGGATGAAAGAAAGCCAAACTTGAAAGATCCACGCTGATGTATCCTTTAGAGGTGGGGCTTTTTGGCTCATGATTTAAGACTCCTGAAGTGGATTCGCTTTGCCGCTATCATAAATTGGAATTGGGAGTCACTCAGTGAAGTGATGGACAGTTTAGACAAGTGTACACTACTAAAATTGTTGTCAGGGCGATCGCAGGCAAGTTTTACCTGTGTTTGTTAGGCAGAGAATTCATCCACTTGAAAAACTGTCTATTGCAGAGAACAAATTGAAACTTAAATCTCGATAAACTGGTTGTGAGTCACCCGCACAGAAATAAGCAAATGAACTCAGAACCACCTGCGTTACTCCATACCACTCAAGTTTAGATTGAACTGGACAATCCCAAATTTTTAGACGGGTAATGGCTTGAGTCTGAAACTTCCTGACAACCAGTTTAATCCCAGTCAACTAAAATGAAGATGTCATTATTCTAGAACTTTATATCGATGAATGATCCGTCCTCAAAACCTGTATCTTCGCCGACTCAGCAATCCACCTTTGCGACTCGTCTGAGAAATCTGTTAATTACGCTAGTGGCTGTTATTTTAAGTGTAGCTATTCTGGTGGGTTTGAGAACTGAAGCGACTTCAACTTCTCTTCCCGAACTCGCAGAAGAATCAACTCCGTTTGAGGTTGCTTTGAGTAATGGAAAGCCAACTTTAATTGAGTTTTATGCCAATTGGTGTACGACTTGTCAAGCGATGGCACCGCAGCTAAAAGAGATTAAGCATAACTATGAAAATCAACTCAATTTTGTGATGCTCAATGTTGATAATAGTAAATGGTTGCCGGAGATTTTAAATTATCGAGTTGATGGGATTCCCCATTTTGTTTTTTTGAATGAACAAGCAACTGCGATCGCTCAAAGTATTGGAGAAATCCCCGCGACGGTGATGGAAGCGAATCTCGATGCTTTAATTGCAGGTAATTCTCTACCCTACGCTGAAGCAACCGGACAAGTTTCTGCTTTTAAACCTTCTGTTACCACCCCAGAAAGCAATACTGATCCTCGCGCTCATGGAAGTATGATTGTTAATTAAAATTATCTAATTTTCCAGAGCAAGTTTGATTTTTGAAAGGATAAAATCAGGGAATTAGAATGATCTGAATTCCCTGAATATTCAACACAAAGCTTGGATTGAGTTGTTGATGCCCCTGATAGAACGCCTAGTCTAGTCTAAAGTGTTTGCTTAGTTGTTAAGCAGTACCTCATTGATTAATAATCCTACAATATTTTTTGTTCATTAAATCGTGATTCGTGTAAATTTTACCGTTAGAGGATGTAAAGTTTTTGTAAAGATCCTCTCATCAACATCTTCAGATCTATTTTAGTCACCAATCTCAAATCAGACTTAAAAAATTGTTAAATCAAATTTGATATAGCATTGAGTAGGGGAGAATATCCCTAAAAACGATTGCTCTTGAGCCAATTTAAGTGATCGCACTGGCTCTCTGATTAATTTATTGATCTTAAAAGGTTCAAAACAATGGAAACAGCAACATTTGGTGCAGGCTGCTTTTGGGGAGTAGAAGCTGCATTTCGTCGAGTCAAAGGCATCACCGCTACCTCTGTCGGATATATGGGCGGACATTTTCCCAACCCATCCTATCTTGACGTCTGCGCCCGGATCACAGGTCACGCCGAAGTCGTTCAACTCCAATATGACCCCGATATTATTTCCTATGAGAAGTTATTAGAAATCTTTTGGAATATTCATGATCCAACCTCCTATAATCGTCAAGGGGCAGATCGAGGAGAACAATATCGTTCAGTGATTTTTTATCATACACCCGAACAAGAACAGATTGCCAGACGATCTAAACACAAACTTCAGATGTCTGGACAGTACGAAAAAGAAATTGCGACTCAAATTCAAGCTAGTTCTGAATATTATCTTGCCGAAGCGTACCATCAACAATATTATGAAAAGCAGGGAATTAGCAATAGTCGCTAACGAAAAAAACGCAGAAGACTATTTTCAGATTAACTAATATTGGGTGAGTGAGGTAACTTAATGGGATATAGCATAGAGGTCAACAGTGACAACTTTGAAGTTGAAGTTTTGCAAAAGTCAAACGAACAGATCATTCTCGTAGACTTTTTTGCGACCTGGTGTGGGCCTTGTCAGTTGATGAAGCCCTTACTCGAAAAACTGGTCAAAGAATACGACTTTATTTTAGCCAAAGTTGATATTGACAAAAATCCCGATCTCGCCAATACTTACAACATTGAGGGTGTTCCCGATGTGCGAATTGTGCATCAGGGAGAGGTTAAGAGCGGATTTGTGGGTGCATTGAATGAAGTACAACTGCGACAAGTATTAGCGCAGCTCAACTTAAAATCTGAACTAGAGAAGGGATTAGCTAATATTGAAATGGCAATTGCCAATCAAGATTTAGACTCCGCCCAACATCTATTTCAACAGTTACTCGAAATCTATCCTGATCGGGCTGATTTGAGCTTACAAGCCGCGCAATTTTTTCAGGACGTGCATCAAAACGATAAAGCCAGCAAGCTGTTAGCAACGATTTCCGAAGATCAACGAGAATATTATCCCAAAGCCCAAGCGTTAAAACAGTTAATTGAGTTTCAAACCGTGGTTCAGCAGCCTGGGACAAGTGAACTTGATAGGCGTTATGCTCAAGCCTGTCGTCTCACTCTAGAAAAAGACTATGAACCCGCTCTGGCCGTCTTTTTAGAGCTTGTGAGTACCAGTCGGAGCTATAAAAATGATGCGGCTCGTAAAGCGATGTTGACCTTGTTTGAATTACTGGGTGAGGATCATTCGTTAACACAGAAATACCGAAAACAGCTTATGTTACAGTTGTACTAAAAATTTAGTGATTTTCCCTTCAAACCACTTGTTTTACAGGTTCTAATGAACAAAGCTTTAGTAATTTTAAGCGAATTAAATGATCGCGATATTGACTGGATGGTGAACCATGGAAATCGAGAAAAGGTGACGGCTCACACGATTCTCATCCACGAGGGTCAACCCATCTCAGCACTTTATATTGTTTTGGAGGGAACTCTGAGCGTTTCAGTCGCCGCTGTCGGAAATCAAGAAATTGGTAAAATTGGCTGTGGGGAAGTTCTTGGGGAAATGTCATTTATTGATGGACGTCTACCCTCTGCGACGGTAAAAGCAGTGGAAGATTCGCTGGTATTGGCAATTCCCCGACAATTATTGACCGAAAAACTAGACCGGGATGTCCTCTTTGCCCTGCGGTTCTATCGAGCAGTCACCAAGTTTCTCTCGTCTCGACTGCGAAACACAGTTAACCGCTTCAGTGACGAATCTAAGACATCTACCCTTACTCCTTCTTCTCAGGCGAACTCGCTGTTAGAGAATCCGGTTGAACCCAATCTGTCTCGGTTTGATTTAATTATGAAGCGTCTACGAGGAGTTGATTTTTCTGATTCTTGAATCAAAAAATAAATTGGAGATTGGTGAGTGAGGGTGTAAGCTGATCTTGTTATTCCTCAAGGGTTGTAAGAGTTAAATCCGTAATTTCCCTGATACTCTTTTAAAAAAAGATACAAACGATTAAGCTAAAAGTTCAGTATCGTCACTGTTGAATATAAGGGGTGTTATATCTTAACGTTGAGATAGAGTTTAGGAAATAACAATGCCAGTGACTACTCCTGTTTCAGATCTCCCCAATCTTGTTCGCACCCTTCGTGAACGCTTAGGTTTATCCCAAGAAAAACTAGCCGCAAGTCTGGGTGTTTCATTTCAAACGGTGAACCGATGGGAAAGAGGACGCGCCAAACCCTCCCAGCTTGCTTTAAATGCAATAGAACAAAAACTCGCAGAAATGGGTGTACAAGGGTCTGATCTGCTTTACAAATATTTTAAGCAACAGTAGGCAAGCAAAATTTGCCCCCAAAAGTGGCGCTTATACTCATTTATTTCTTGGAGAAAAAATCTGAGTGCATCAATGCTAACCGCATTCTTCTATATTTTACCAATAGCTCTCATTCCATTACTTCCTTTTTGGTGCAAAGAGGAGATACGTGGAAAATTGAACATGGTGTAAAGATTTGTAATAGATGTGGCTAAAAAACCAGCATCCAAGGCTGTAAGGCAGATGGAATAGCCTCCATATCAATCAGATAATCCCTAAATCGCTTGATATGACGGGTGAGATCAGGACTTAAAGAGGCCACATCTTATCACCTTTAATAAAAGATTATATAGAAAAAATAAAATAAAGTAAGCAATACAAAACCTTTGTACTATCCTTATAAAGATACCCACGAACTTAGAGAATTAGTTACTGATAATGCAAGAAGAAAGAAATATTGCTGTTGGACAGTTAAAATTAATTCGCGATCAGATTCTCAATTCTTATTTAAACATCATAGAAAAGAGTTTTCAAGAAAATCATTCACAATTCAAGCTCATTAATTATGGTACGGGTTCGGGTAAGACTCACCAGTTGTTTGAAGCGATGTGCCAAACGATTGAAAAGTATCCATATATTCAAACTATTGGTATTTATGTTGCTCCGTTAAGAGAACATTTATCTGTTCCCAGTCAAGTTAAAGATAAATATCAAAATATCCCCGTCTATACTATAAATTCCTTAGAAATGAAGACGACGGACAAATACATTCTACTCTATAAAAAATGGATACCTTTAATCCTGAAAAACACAAAACTGTGGAAACAAGCCTCTTTAGCCTCTTTTAAAGATAAAGTTGAAGAACATAAGCAAAAACTAAAAACAGCGAAAGGTGTCATTAACCGTCTTGATTACATTAAGACGATAGGTTTGGGGGATGAGGAATATAACAAATCGGAAATTACTAGAGCTAAAAGAGAATTAAACAATGCGTTGGAGAGCTTTTTAGAATTTTACATAAAATGCGAATTAGAAAAAGATAACTTATCGAATGAATGTTCGGAGCTAATTAAAATATTTTTTCCTTTATATCTTCTTCGAGATAAATCTGGTATCTTATTGCTTACTTACGATAAATTTGAAACTAAAATACCCTATTTTATCCACAACGGCAAAAAATGGGTTAAGAGGAACGAACATTTAGATAAGTATGTAGTTCAAAATACAAATAGCTCCAGGAAATTTATCTTAGCTTTTGACGAGCAAGAAGATGGTTATCAAATTATGCTCAAGAAAAAGATAGATATTATTTCTCCCGAAGATATGGCAATTAACAATGCACTGTCATCAATTTATCGGGAGTTTGGATTAATTTTTTTTAATAGAAATAATTCAAACAGAGAATTATTAAATTTTCTTGATCGCAATCCTGGAGCTTTTGATGAATTTCAGGAGCATTTAGAAAAAGGAAAAATACTCGATCCAGAATTACAACAATACCTTAGTACATATCAAAAAATTACTTTTGAAGAAGGAAGTTCGATAAAGTTTTTGCAAAGTTTAATATCTATTAGCAAAGGAATAGAAGAATCTTTAGCCGATATTGTAGCAATTTTTAATAATTATGATCAAGAGACTCCTATTGATTTCAATTTTGAAATGATATCTAGGGTGTTAGCGAAATTTGAAAATACCAGAAGTCTGTTAATCCCTCAACGACTATACAATCAGATCGGAAACGATCTAATGAATATCTTTTGCTATAACAACTTGTACATTTACAACATCAAAGCTCTACAAAAATTGTATCTTAGCAAAGCTTCTGGAGGTCATGTTCGTATTATGGAAAAAACAGTATCGGACAAAACCTCTGTAGCTGAATTGATTTATGTCATTTTAGCTATGCGATCGCAAATTGGAAAGACTAAAAAGATTTTGGCTAACGTTTTAGATGCTGATGATTCTCAATCTCATGCTTTAGATATTTGGTCAAAGCAAATAAGTAAGGTTCAAAAAGCCGATGAAGAAAATGCGACACAGAGCGATAGGCAAAAACATCAATATTTAGATCGTCAGTATGTCTATGAAAGCAACAAACCGATTATAAATATTAAAGAAATATCTCGCTATCAGAACTCTAAAAATAATCTCATAGATTCGGCACTACTAGAAGTTTCTATCGGCAGCACTGCTATTCTTACTTCTCCCGAATATAAAATGAAATCAATGCTGGTGAACAATGCCAACGTAATTTTTTCAATTTCTGCCACTGGGGGAATTTATGGTGATCTGACTACCAGTTACGATATGTCTTATATGGAAGATAAGTTGCGTCGCGAGTCTGGTCAAAGCTCTTTTCAAGCTATGAGCGAATTAGAAGTTGATCTTTGCGAAGAAATCAGAAATTATCGACAACAGCATAGACATACTACCGTGGGATTTTTCGGTAAAGATTGGGAGTCATTTCCTAACGATCAAACAAAGGAGGTAGCAGAAAGATTTGAGAGCCAGATCTTGAAAGATTTTATCCGCAGTTCACAGGAAGAACAAAACGTTAGTTATTTGGGGGATTATAAAAAACAGGAGCTATGCAAATTTACTCGCTTTTTATTTTATCTCTTTGAAGATGATGATGTTCAAGAAACAATTGCTTTTACTCAAAGTCTACGCTGGATCAAAAAATTAATAGAATATTGTCTGGCGGTCAATAGCAGTAATTTTATATTTGAAAAATCTTCAGAACATCCCAGCATATATTATGTAAAAGTACAACACAAGAAATACTCAAGTGAAATTCGCGTCAAGCTGATTTTATACAGAGCTTCTTTCAACAAGGATTACTATGATAAAGATAGTAACAGAACTTACTTAGATGAACTTGTCGAAAAAGAAGAAGAAAAGATATTTTTTATTTCCGCTTATCAGTCAGCATCAAAAGGATTGAATCCCATAGTAAAAACCCAGAAGGGAAGAGAAAAGGACTTCGATTCTCTAGTTTTATTGATGGATAGTTACTATACAGCAGTAAAATCACCTTCTAGAAAGTCGAAAGATGATGAAGCCGATAAAAATACTACTCTTTATCATTTTGCCTTAATGAAAAATATTGTTAATCTTAGCGAATCGAATATAGAGATTAAAGACTTTAACGAATACCTAAGTAAACCAGAGGCTGCTCAATTTCGCGCTCAACAACATCAGATTTTATTGGGTAAGGCAATTGTGCAAGCGATTGGAAGGTCGGAAAGGCGATATTTTGACCCACAAGTTATTAAAATATTTATCAACGAAGAAACTAGAAAAAATTTAGTTATTTTTTACAATTATCTACAGAAACAAGAGCCAAACGAAATTGACAAACTGTCTGTTAATAACTATGAGGTTTACTCGAGAGTTTTAGTAGAAGCGCAAAAGCGAGCTATAAAAAACTATGAAGACCACATATATGATGAAATTGATGCCGATTTAGCTTTTCAAAAATTTAGAAAAACAATGTTAGAGGAGATAGAACTATTTCATGAGTGTAAGAGTAATTTTGATATCAACAAAGTATGGGATAGATTACGTGATCCTATTGTATTCAAAAATCCATCTGAATATTTAGAAAATTTGCAGAAACTAGAGCTGTTACCCAATGAGTTTATTGACTCCTTGTTTTATATTAAATCTGAGGATTCTGAATTTACTCCATATTTAGCTTCAGTAGAGGAAGAAGGGAAACAGTTTCAAATTATTAGCGATAGCATTCATGGCGAAAGAATATATCCATATCAACAGCGACTGTATCCCGAACATCTAAAAGCGAACTCTCAAGGTTACGATTTAGAAGGGAATAAAATTAGCATCAATGTCTCTACTAACTCAATCTACCAGCTATACAATAAATTGATTCCGCAACCAGATATTTTTGATAGTTACATACCTCGTTATTGCTTCTTTTACGATATTTTGTATCCATCGCTAACCGAAAGCTTTGTAGAACGTTGGATCAAAGACATAATTTTTCAGGGAAAAGACTGGAAAACAATAAAAGCATACTACGGTTTCGAGCAATTATTAGATTTTAAAAAATATCCTCAACTTTACGAACGCTTCGATCTTTACTATATTTGCAACAAAGTTTTATTTTGTATTGATGTAAAAGCTTGGAGTAGAGCATCAGGAAATCGCTTATCGAAACTTGCTGTTAACAAATCCAAGGAGAAGCTAAAAACTATAGCTGGATATTATCCAGATCCAGAATTCAAAGCAGTCAAAGGACTATTATTGAATCTACACGCTAGCCAAGAAAAAATTCACCAGCATGATGCTACACTGTGTTCAGGTAACTTGATTTACTTCAACTTCCAGAATTGTCCCGTTGAATCTGCTATTTTGAGAAATTTTTTATTCCAGAAGTGAAATGAAAGATCTGTTAATTGAAGCAAAATCTGACATATCGCGCACTAACCAGCTTAAAATATTACCGAATCAAGATATTGCCGAACAACTATACCAGTATCTTTTTAAAACTGGCAAAGGAATACAGTATTTTGAGCTTCAGTATCCACCTACAACAGATGAAGAAGATCGTAATTCTGACAATAGCACTTCCGAAGCAGAATCTTCTAATGATAACTCACGAGCTGACTTTTATCGGGAAAGACACAAATATATCAAAAATGAAGTAAAGAAAAGACTTTCTCAACATGGAGAAGAAGTAGAATATTCAGACATACAATACTTTCTTTCTCATAGCAACGGTAAGAACTATATATTTTTCTTGTCCCCGAACAAACAAAATTCTAGTTGGAAACGATTGTTTGAAAACAACAGAGAAAGAATTTTCAATCTAGTCTTTAAATTGTATCTTCTTTCTTCGGTATTGCCTAGCGAGACAATCAAAGGCTTTGAAGAACTTTTTTTTCTTCATCCTAAACATTTCACTAAATCGAAAAGCGGTCTTGATGTTTGGGGACAAAGTTTGTTAGTTAAATACAATTACCACGATGTATTAACTCTAAAGCTGACTAGAAAAAGGCGATTATTTTTATCTAAAGACAAAAAAGATTATAAAACTTTAGATGGTGAAGATTTAGGAGAGTTGTTAGTCTATAAAAATAAAAAATATTATTTCGACCGTAATCTTGATGCTCGTCGGTCAAATTATATATACTTTATGGATTTCCGTAAAGATAAAGAGGACGAAAAATACGGCAGATTTAAAAAGACTCAGCTTTATCATTATCAAAACCTAATGAACAAACTTGAGGATTTTTTAAAAGAATGCGATATTAAGTTTGAAATCCTTGACTTTCAGGCTGACCATTATTTAGAAAATCCCTTTATCAAAAACATAGAAGCCGTAGAATCCTTAGAAATTATTAATAATACAGGAATTGACTTAACCGAAAGCGAGCAACAATTTTTACAAAAATTTCTAAGAAATAAAGGAATTCCTATTCTTACCTTTTATAATTCAGGCAAGACTGTTAGTACCTATGAAAAAATAGAAAATGAGGATGAAGACGATATTTGCTGGAGAATTACCGAAGTTATTCCTTGGTCTAGTATTGAACTAAATAAGCAAAAAAACTACTTGATTTTCAATAAACTTTTAGAAGAAGAAGTCGGCTCGATGGCTTATCAAAGAGATGATGACTTATGGTGTCCTTCAACTAAACTAGATGGGCGATCAAAAATCGATTTATATTCTCAGTTAAAAAGTAAATACAACTATTTAGATATGGGTGAGTTTTATAGTATTCAAGGTATAAACATACCTGCGTTTAAAATAGCACAACAAGCAAGGCAAAATTCTCAAAATGAACAAGAAACAAATTTTGCTGCTGTCAACTATCCTTCAAGCATAGACATAGATACGCTTCAACAAGATTGCCTAACTTTCTCTAATGGGCAATATTTAGAGGTAGAAGATTATTTAGCTTGCTATCTAAGCCAGCAGGAAGATAGTGAAGCATGGGAAAATTTTTGTAATGTACATAAACTCAAAATTGCTCCTGAATTTAAGAAAATTATAATTGAAATAGGAATCAAAAACTGGATAAAACAAAGTTTAATAAACCCCGATCTTGGCTTAACCATAATTCCTCAATCATTTTCAGAACAAGAATTTTGGGCGATCTATGTAAGAAGTCCAAGAAATAAAGAAGCTCAAGCAGTAGCAGTACAGTTTCTTTACAAGAATGATCGCATCTATCTCAAAGATACAATGCGGGATATTAATGAAATTAAAAGAAAATTCAACTTTTTAAGAAAACAAAGAAATAATTCCGAAAAATTGATAAATGACCAACAATATTTTGTAGACGAATCTGAAAAACTATATATTAATTGTTACACTAGCGATAACTTTACACCTACATTAATAGGACGACATAACGTTATAAAAGAGATTGAAAATGAAACTTTGAAAATTAATAAAAAAATTAATAAAAAAGATAGTGCTGACTTATTACCATTAATTAGCTATTATAACTTGAAAACAAAACCTATAAACAAAATAAAGAATAGGATATGTTTTGATCTACATAACGAATCATTTATTCAGTACTTTGTTCCCCCTAAAAACAATATTAATGAAACAATAAAGAAAGGATTTAGAGTTTATCATTTAATTGGGAAAAAGTATTCGGGAGAATTTATCTCTACATCAGAATTAATTGAGCATCCTATAGCTGCTTTGCACTTTAGCACACTAACTCAAAATGTTCTTAAGATTAGCGATAATAGTCAATCATCTTTACTACAAAAAATAGCAAAAGTATTGATTGAAAATTAACATAGGCTAACTACCTCTTAAAAATAAGATACTGTACTTAGCGATCTAGCTATCTCTCTGTGAAGATTAAACAATACAGACATAAGATATAGATTTTAAGCTTAATTTCTTTAGTTTTATCACTCAAAATATTGCGATCGCGTATTAACAAATTTTTCACTATGACCATTAATAAGTACTTCTATCCTCACGCCAGCAAAAACGGTAGCAATAGCAAGGCTGAGTTGTCAACTTAGAAACAGAATGCTCAATCAGCTAAAATTGTAGCGGTTGTATTACTGAATGAGTGATCAGTTTTCTCTGTAATTTCACCTCTAGATGAAGTTTGATCAATGTACTTTGAATTTTTATCGATGCAATTCACTCAGAGTTAATGGAACATCTTCACCCACTAGGAGTCTAGAATAACAATAATCTAGTTTGAGTGGAGGTTCTTCTCGTGCATTTGCTAAAAGTCGCTGTCGCTAGCGGAGTTATTATTTGGATCACTATCTTCGGGATGGGGGAAAATGCCCAAGCGATTCTTACTCCCGCTAACGAACTGATCGCCCAACAACAAAGCCCTGCTTCTACCTATCAACCCGGTTTTTGGCAACCTGTGGCTCGGGTTAACCCTCAAGAGTCTGTAAATGTTAATATTGTTAATCAGAGTGGAATTGCGATCGAATACAGCCTCACAACAGGCCCAATGGAAACTCGAACCGTAGCGAATGGTGGCGAGACTCAGTTAGCAAATTTGGCGAAAGATTCTTATATTGTTATTAATCCTCAATCGACTTCTTCATCTCTGAAATTCCAGGTTACAACTGATAATAATCTTGTCAATGTTACAGTTCTACCCAGTTCCGATTTCTCCGGGGAAAGTACCGTTCATCTTCATCCCACCGGAGCAATCTACAAATACTGATTTTAAATTTTAATTCCAAGCTTTGATTACTGTAAGCTGGAATCAAAACAGAACTAAAACTGTTTTTAAACTTCAGGGTTTATGGCAATCAAGATTAACCTCATTTGACGCTATCCTCTGGGGAGATCACCAAAAAATAATTGTAAATCGGAAGTGAGACATTGACATCCTCTCACCGATAAATTGAAGATTATAGCGAGAAAAACCTAAACCTCACAATTTAGGTTTCTGCTGTTTTCCCTTACGGGGTAGAGTCTACTGAATCATATTGGTCATAATTTTGTACATAGATTCAGCCCATTTATTCCAGTTCAAATGCTCATCGTATTCTTTTCGAGAAGAGCGCACAAGCTGTTCATATGTCTCTTTATTGGAGAAGTTAGTGGCAATTTTTTTCGCATATTCATCTCCACCTGCTGATAAAGGTAGTATATAACCGTTTTTACCTTCTTTCAGAATTGTTGGAATCCCACCTGCATCTGTTGTTATTACAGGAATACCGTAGGCATTCGCTTCACAAATTACAATGGGTGAACAATCAGCACGAGTGGGGAAAACGAGAAAGTGAGAGTTTAGTAATAATTGACTAAACTGTTCTTGTTCTTCAGGAATATTTTTATTCAAAAAAGGAATAACTTTAAGCTTTTCGTGTTGATATTCTGATGGCGGAACACACCCAATCATCAGAAGTTCGGCATCTACTCCCATCTCTAATAAAGAAAGGAGAGTTTGATAAGCAATATTTCCTCCCTTTCTTTCCCAATCTTTACCTATAAATAATAAATGACATTTAGAGATTTCACATTTTTTCAGAGTTTCACTCGCCTCTGGAACTTTGTCTACATTGGCTCCGAAAGGTACAATTTCAATTTTGTTCGGATCGACTTCATAATCGTTAATTGCTGAATTAGCAGCCCATTCGGAAGAATAAACAAGTTTGGTGGCTTTTTTGACAGCGACAAATTCCTGTTGAGATGCTTGTAAAAATTCTTCTTCACTAGAATATATTTTGTAGGTTTCTTTAATCAGTTTAGGGGTAGCATCTGATAAATAGATGATTGGTAAATCAGTTTCTAAAAAACCTAATTCTTTTGAAGAAACTGGAGCAAAAATTAAATCACAAGGCTTCTTGCTGAGAGTTTTTTGAACAGATTGAGAAAATTTCTCATAAAATGAATTCGGATTCACCTCTTTTCTGTTTAACAAAGAACTCGCTTTATTAACAAGTTTTAAAGGTTTTTGCCAGATAGAAGGTTTGCTCGGATTCCCCAAGTTAATCAGATTGATATTCTGATTACTCAAGGCTCTGTGCATATGATATAATGTTCCTGAAAAGGTATTCTTATCTAAATAGTTTTTAGCAGAATAGTAACCAATATTGATTTGACGCATCATAAATTTCCTCTGAGCTAAAATTTAGACTTAATGTATCCTTGTGAACGGTGAATTCACCAATCAAAACAACAATTTAAAAGATCAGACAGCTTTTTATTTTCAGGAAAAAAATAAGCTTTCAGTTGTTCTACAGCATCTTGATCCCCAGGATGTTTTACATAGTTAGCAGTTGCATATTTTTGATTTTGTAACTGTTTAATTTGATCACCGGAAAAGGGTTCAATCTCTAAAAAATTACAAACTTGATCTAAAACAGCACTCAAATTATCGCGAAATTGTTCAAAGTTGAGAACTAGAATATTTTGAAAGTTAAAATATTTATAGTAGTTTTCTAGATAATTAGCATATTTTCCTTTTTCAATGTATTGGTAATGATATTTAGGCTGAGTAGAATGAAAGTCTAACTCCTGTGCGATCGCCTCAGAAAAGGTTCTAGAATCAGCGATTCCTCTTAAATACGGATCGGGATTTGTAGAATAGTTCTGAAACATTTGCCATGCTGAATAAGCCCGATATGCTGGGTTTCTGAGTATAGCAATCATCTTAATATTTCCTAAATCCTGTTGAATTCTTGGGGGAATATATTGATGATAGAGATAACTGGGTGCGGCTTCAAAGGTGAGTTTTTTTCCCTTACGAACTTTAGAAGGAAAATGTTTGAGATACCAGCCCAAACCTTTGTTATAGTTGTCATGGACATCGAAATAATAGGTTTCTCTCCATGTCCATGTAATCAAACTTTGAGGATGTTGAGCAAGGTAACGATATAGTGAAGTTACTCCCGATCTTTGAGCGCCTATAATCAGAAAATCAGGTTTTGACTTCCAGATTGGGTAAGTGGAATAAATCACCTCCTTTATAAGTTGTTTGAGCATGATCATACCTTCTCAACTACATAACACGCTTTAAATGATTAACCGTATAGAATTGATGATTTAGCCATTACCAGGTATAGCGATATCCTAATAGGTTGTAAAGTTCTTCATTGTAGGGAACAAAATAATCTTTCAACTGCTGAATAACCTGAAGATCGGACTCACTTTTCTCGACTTTATACTTACCTGCATTGTATTTTGTCTGCTTGAATTCTTGCAGTTTTTCCGGCGAGAAACGTGCTAGACTGAGAAAGTCACAGGTACTATTCAGTAAAGTTTCTACATTTTCTTTGAACTGATTTAAGTTGAAGATCAGCAAGTTCTCTTTGTCAAAATGCTTATAGTAGTTTTGGAGTTGTTGAGCATATTTCCCTCGATTAATATAATCAAACGGATATTTCGCTGAGAGACCATTTAGCTCGTCGTCTATTGCTTGCTTAAACGTTCTTTCATCAGCGATATTACGGAGATGATCGTGAGAATTATCTGCAAAACTATGATACATTTGCCATGCAGAATAGGCTCGATCAACCGGGTTTCTGAGGATAGCAATCATTTTAATATTCCCTAAATCCTTCTTAATTAATTCGGGAACGTAATCAAAATAGAGATAACTCGGAGAAGCATCAAAGGTTAGTCTGTTTCCCTTTTCTCGTTTTGAGGGAAAGTTTCCTAAATACCAACCCAATCCTTGACTGTAATTTTCCTGTAAGTCAAAATAACGAATCTCTTTCCAAGATTCATTTCCAATGACTTGAGGATGCTGAATTAAATAGTTATACAGGGAAGTTGTTCCGGCTTTTTGCGCTCCAATGACTAAAAAATCGGGGTAAGATTTTATCAGGGGATAGGCAACATTTTTAATCAAACTTTTAATCATTTTTTTGTCCTAATTTTTGAAGAATGACGCAACAGTTTTTGTTTATAAAAATATCTCGGCAGTTAAACGGAATTTGAGAAGAATTTCTGGGGAACAGACACCCAATTTCTTTCGCTTTCTTTGACCATTGTTTTAAAGTTTTTACAATTCAATTCTATTCCCAACCAAGAGCCGAGTTTGGCTAAGTCTTGATCAAAGATAGCCTCCAGTTTCTCGATATTTTCGGGTGCTAACTTAGGTTTTTGCTTCATTGTCCAGAAATCTTTCACCCAGTCCCGAAAACTTTTAGGAATAAACCACCGTCGCAGTTCTCGTAAACCGGGAGTTTCTGTTAACAAGTCACGCCAAGCACTTTTACGCAGTCGTTGGGTAGAAACATTCTTCGCATCAAGTTCAAAATCCCATTGGGGTTGACCCGAATAACCGATAAACTCACAGACTCTTTCTAATTCTTCTTGAGGAGATGTCAACATCCTTTCAAAGAAAACAGGAAGGACTTGATCTGAGCCAAAAGTTTCAAAATATGGCTCTAATTGCATCGTATAACGGCTATAATCAATCAGTTCTTGATGTTGATCAACTGCGGAGTTAATATCAACTGAAATGACTCGCATTGTCCATTCATGGATGTATTGAGAAATCAACCGATCAATCGGATGTCGCATCACATAAATAAATTTTGCATTCGGACAATGTTGATTTAAACGTTTAATGGTTTGAGGATAGGTGGGTAACTTGGTATAGTGGGTACTAGACTCGCCACAAAGGTCATTTTCTGAAGCTTCTTTAAACAGAGAAAGATACCATTCTATTCCCTTGATATACACCTCATCATTACTAAAAAAATAGGGTTCTTTTGGCTCACTCATAAAGATACCTGGTTGCAGAGCCAGTTGTTCGTGCAAGGTGCTAGTGGCACATTTCATACCACCAATAATCATAAAATCTGGATATTTGCTCATTGTTGTTTTTCGGGTAGCAGTGGGGGTTTCATTGGGCTTTGCCAATTCATCCAAATATCTTGAGCTTGGTACTCGCAGATATGAGGTGATTTATGTTTCACTAACTCACGAGCAAGGGAAATCATCCGACCGACTAACCAACAAAAGTTAGCCAGACCTAAACCCAGAACGCCGTAGAATTTGGCAAAATATCGCGATCTCGATGCGTACAAATAGGGTCGGGGTCGTTTCCGAGCGGCAACATCTGATTTGACAGAACCACTTCCACCTCGGAGATGAACAACTCTAGCTTCAGGCCAGTGAAGAATTTTCCAGCCCGCATCTCTAGCTTGACGACAATAGTCTACGTCGTCATAATACATGAAATATCCTTCATCCATTAAACCGACTTGCTCTATGACTTCCCGGCGAACTAATACACAAGCAAAACTTGTCCACTCGGGTTCAAAGGGAACATCAGACACGGGAATCGGGACATCATATTTTTTCAAAAGTTGGGTAACGGGTGCAGTTGCCGCAGATGCAATGAGTTCACTCCAGGGAGAATGGTAACGAAAACAACTGATTTGAGGTTGGGCATCTGGCCACTCTAGACGAGGACTAATTAATCCTGCTTCTGGATAAGCTTGCATTGCCTTTAACAGTAAATCAATCGTACCCTTCTTGATAATTGTATCACTATTTAAAAGCAAATAAGCATCCGCTTCAACTGATTTAATTCCCACGTTATTTCCCGCAGAAAAACCCCCATTCACCGGAGAGGCTAAAACTCGCGCCCACTTGCTCCAGTTGTTTTGGGTGATCGCCGCTTCAATCATTTCTACTGAGCGATCACCCGAAGCATTATCTACAACAATAACTGTATCTCGTTCAATTTTAACTTCTGATTCAAGAGAAGCTAAACAATCAATGACCAGCTTCGGTGTTCGGTAGTTAAGAATAATAATCGCCAGAGACATTAGCTTTATCAATTACAACATTTACAAGCTTCAGAATTTAAGAAAATGGTCTAAAATTTTACTTTCATGTGGAGCTATAGTTGTCTAGACTCATTGCTCACAATCTCAGTAAAATCAAGAAAAAAAATTATAGAATTGTTGAGGCATTGAGAATCGTCTTCCCTACTTGAGTCGGCTTTGATAAACTGCATTAATTTGGAGTAGGACTTTCTTTTGCCAATCCTTAGAGCCAAACTTTCGGGCAACGAAGTCTTCGAGAACTAAAGACCATCCCAAGCGTTCCACACGGCCTTGTAGTCTTCCCCACCAATTTTGGATTTTCAGTTGTTTCTCCATCATCGGCGTGACCTTGATGGGCTGATATCCGCTCAGTTCATAGCCTCGTTCGACTAATAAATTGCCGATTTTTTTCTCGACTAACTGTACATCTTGTTCAGACATTTTACGTTTCCATTGGGCAATATATTTTGGATCGGGGAACTCATATCGACTATTCTTAGTATACGCGAACATTTCCTCATCAAAAGGAACTCCGAGAAACTCACAAACTTTTGTTAAAGTTAACACAGGTTCGGCAATTAGTTCTTCATAACTAAGTTCACATCGTCTACTTTCGGGAACAATTTTTTTGACCTGATCCCATAACTGTTCAGCTTCACGCCAACGTTCTACACTAAACCAGACATTACCAGCCCAACCCATACCAATACAAGATCGAGCCACATCTCGACCATCTCGAATAACGTGAATGAAACGAGCATCAGGCCAGATCTGCAACACTCGCTCAAAGTGGCGGTGAACTGTAGCACCGATGATTTTCTTGGCCTCTGTATCCCGTTTCTGAACAAGAAAACTATTCACAAGTTCAGGATAACTCAGGCTGCGGTCAATTTCAAAACCTGTGGCTCGAAAGACTCGATGAGTTTCTAACCACTCATAATATCGATTTAAATCTGGGAATTGTTTCTGATCGGACAATAAATCTACAGCATATTCAAACTCATTGCACCAGGCTATTTTGGGATGGTGCTTTAACATCAATCTTAAAACTGTTGTACCCGAGCGTTCAGCGCCGACTAGAAAGATCGGTTCAGAAATCAAATGAGAGTTGTCCTGCATTAATCTATTACCTCTAGAATAGGAAGTCTTCAGGGAAAAGATGATTCCAAATATCGTGCGATCAAGCACTATTTATTTAGTTCTAAATTCTTTCTACAGTTTATCATTATTTTTTGATTTTATTGAATTTTTACAAACTTAGCATCCCTCCCACCAACAAGAGTTTTGAGTAATAAAGTCCATCAAAGCACTGTATTTTGGAGACTCGGATTGATCTACATATTCTAATGCACCCCAACTTCCCCACTTTGTTGGTTTACCCACATCAACGAAGTGCATAAACATGGTTCCCCCAACTTCTTTCCAGTCTTTGAATAACTGGGTGTAGAGTTCATACATCTGGGGATGGCGATTGATTTCAATAAAAAAGTTGGTCAGCTTTTCATTATTAACCACATCTTTACGGCCGACAATATGTTGACCTCCTTCATAAGCCACGAGCTGAAGACCTCTTTCTTTGGCGATATTGGAATGATAAACAAATTTTTCATAGTTATCCATCAAACTGTCACGATCGTCGGGTAATAGACCTCCTTTTCTCAACTGCTTAAATGCTTTTTTCATACCTTCATCTCGGTCTTTCAGCCAAGACTCAACTGTACTAGCGTTTTCAGGCTGACCTAACGCACCGCTAAAGTATCCCGTAATTGCATAGGCATCAATTCCATGTTGATAACAGGGTTTATTTCCTTCTGCTACCCAGTAAGGACAATCTAAAACTTTGGTTTCGCTCCCTTTTGCATTGGTGTGAGCGCCCATAACACAAACAACACGACCTTTTTCATTCCCGAAAGTTCCTTTCCAAATCTCACACATCTGAGCGGATCGCATTCCGTACCATTGTCGAAAAGCATCTCCTTTATCTTCACCCCACCGCTTCTGACCCTGTTTTAAAGCATAATGAGTTTGTTGAAAATTCCAGTTCCAAACTTCATTGGAAAACTCGACATAAACGTTCAGATTCGGGTCGAGACTCTTCTTAACAGATTGAGCAAAGTTAGCCATGTATTCATCTGTCGCCATGTGAGGCATATTAAACCAAGGATCGGCTTGAACTTGATTCGCCAAAGCCACCATGACTTCTAGAGGAACACCTTTGAGAGTATAAGTAGCCATATCGGGTGTTGGCCTATCTTTCCACTCTTTTTGTTGGGAATGATTTGTTCCCATCCAGTCCATAAAACGCAAGGATCTAAACTTATTAATTTTTTCAATAAATTCGGGATTAAAAATTCCTCCACTGCGATACAAGCTTTCATTTTCTGCTTTAATAACCCTAATATTTTTAATATAATTTCCGGTTTTATTCGGATCGGTTTCTAAAATTGTTATTAATATTCCGTTTGATTTTGAGGCATCGACATCAATCACATCTCGACCCGGAGTTGAAGCGGCTTCATCCTGCTTGGCAGATAAACCATAGCTTATCTTTCCTTCTCCCTCATACAAAACAATATATTTTCCTCCTACAAATTGATTCGGTATTCCTTTAGTTCCTTTCATAAATACAGTGCTTACCCGAGTATATTCGGGAGAATCTTCTGGAGAAGGTAAAGACTTCACCCAACCATTTTCATCTAAATCCAAAAGTTCTTCTTCTTTGGTATTCCATTCTCCCCGACAATCAGGATCGGCTTTGGCACACTGAGTAATCCATTGTCGGGAAGACTTAAAGTAATCTAAAAAGGGCTGCTGTGATGACCAATACGCAATTCCATTTAAGTTAATTCCTAAAGGAGAGTTAATATTTTCCCGATTCAAATTTTGACTTAATGCAATAATTTTTTGATCCTGAGAAAATAGATTAATAGATAAATTTGGTAAGCTCGGAAGCATAAAAGCAGCGAGTAAGAACCCACAGAGAAAATAAATAAGATTTTTTTTGATTTTTAAGAATTTTTCTCTCATACGAACTCAACCGAATTAGAAGTAAACAATAGTTGCGGCGGCCCGGTTAGCTTTTACTCAAATCAATTCTTGCCGAACGCTCGGAAGGAAGTTGACGGCTTTTTCTCAAGGTTTTAACCGTTTTTTGAGTTGGCTCCGGCTGTAATACTAGCCCCGCTATGGCTCCACTGGCTAAAGTAAAAACCGGATTAAACTGATTATTTAAGCAGCAGTCAAGCGCATATAAAATAGTAATAACGACAAGAACGGCGGCCGGGGCAACTTTGGGATTAAACCAAGTTGTTGCCGGATAACGAAATACAAAGCTAACCGCAGGTAAAAATACTGATCCAAAAACAGCCGTCAAACCCACTATACCATTCACACCAAAAGCAATCACCCATAAACTATCCGTAACAGAGATATCAACTAACTCTCCTGCCCAGTTATAGTCAAATACACGGTTACGTCCCCATCCACCCCAACCAAAAACTATTCGTTCTAGACCTTTTTCGACGAGTAATTCTTCATGATCAAATCGATATTCCAGTGATTGAGCGCGATCGGGTCCGGCAATATTTTCAGCGACAGAAATAATTTGATCAGCTTGGTCTCCGGTAAAGTTTCCGGTTGCTCCCAACATTAAGTAGAATGACAACGCCGATATTAACGCTACTAATGGAAGAGAAATACGGAGCCACTTGGCGGTGAACAGAATCACCAAGCCGTAGAGCATATAAAGATAAGCACCTGTCGATCTAACCAAAAGATGAGTCACAAACAGTCCAGCTACTATCCAACTCATGGGAATATTCCAAAACTTCTTGAGCATTCCGGACTGCCAAAGCCAAACGGCTATCAGTAGAGCTGCCATCATCCACATTCCAACGCTTAAGCCGTGTTTCATAAAGACGTTAGGCCGAAAGCCTCCTAAACGAACAGATTGACCAAATTGGCGAATTCCATGATAGCCATAAACCATAAGGTGCAACTGAGGACTCATCACACTTTCAAAGATACAGAGCGGAGCGTAGATTAATCCTCCCACAAAAATCCCCATCGCCAGTTGGCGCATTCCCAGCAGATCATTGAGATAAATGCGACCCAAAAAATAGGGAATTCCGTACACCATGGTTCGATCTACAATAGCCGATACCCCATCGTAAACGCCCAAATTGTTGGTCATTGATGAAATAAAGGGACAGATGCACCAGACCAACATGGGAATATCGAGCCAGCCGAATTTAAAAGAACTAAAGCGTTTAAAGTCAAAGATAAAAGTGGCTAGCAAGATGCTGTAACAGGTGGCTGAGGTTCTATCATAATCAGGAAGACCCGGAAAAATAAATAGAACTCTTTGAGGTAAAAATAGCCAGGATACAATGAAGCTGGTTACGACTGCCTTGCGAGCCGGAAGAAACTTAAATAAAGCCAGGACAACAGGCAACCAGATCCGCAGTACGAGTTGAGCTTGAGGAGTCATTGTATACCTACTAAATTCGACATCAAATAGCCCAACTCTACTTTTTGGAGTTTGACTTTTTCTTGAGAGAGCTACCTAGATCTATCAAAATCGGAGGAATAAATTTTTTCAGAATGGTTTTAGTGTCTTCTCCAACTGGTTTATTCGGTAACTGTTCCCCTGGTCGAGCTTGAAAAACCGTGGTGTGTCCATCAGAGATCTCTTCAGTAGGACGACCATTACTGTAATAATATAATGCTAAGGATTTTCGAGATAATCCTTCAGGACAGTTTAAGGGGTCTGGGTGTCCATGATAGGAGAAATCTGTGGTGCTGAAAATCACACAGCGGTTAAATAGAGGTAAAACCTTTTTTTTGCAGCCTGTCATTTCACTATCCCACAACTCAAAATAACCACCATACTCTTCTTTCCAGTCTTTATTGAGATAGATCAGTAGGTTTAGTCGGCGATCAATATCAAGTTTTTCGTGGCGATTAAAATCTACGTGTACCTTTAAAAAACCCCCTCGTTCAATCTGATGTAATCCTCCTCCTTTGAAGTGAGGATCAGGGATTATTCCTTCGATTCCAGTTAGCTTTTCTAAAAAACGAATAAAGATTGAAGAATTCAGTTGATACAGTAGAAAACGAGTGGATTCTCCCATTTGTAACTCAGAACTCGAAGCGAGTTTCTTAGAGTAATTCCCATTAAATTTATGCCAGTCTATTGTATCCGGTTTTGGAAATTCATCCAAAATATGATCAAGTATGGATTCCGGCAAAAAATTATCGATAACGATATGAGGATAAGGTTGGGCTTGGGCATAGCTTTCTCGGTATTGAGTCGCTAAGTTGTCCAAATATTCAGGATCAATGCAGAAAGTCAAAGCTGAACTCATGTTTTTTCCTCAGAAAATATTAGTTTTATTAGGTGAACTGTTATTGATTCCAATGAGATAAATCTCGATTAAGAAACTCAGCTAGTTTCTGATTTGGCTCACGAAACTGGTCTAAAAGCATTTGGTGTGTCGTTGGCTGCATGGGAGGGGGTACATATTGCGCTGATTTCCATTGCTTATAATTGAGTCCCCGGATCATTTTATAAGCCTGATCTTTCCAGCTTTTCGGTAACAACCCTGACACAGAGCCAACACCCGGAATTGCTTTGAGAGGAGCAGTTAGCTGGTTTCTTACATACCATTCTGGCCGATCACTACCCTTGTTGGCAACTACTTCACCTTTTTGAGTTAAATCAATATTTGGATCGACTCCGATAAATTGACAAATCTTACTTAACGTTTCTGTGGGTTGCTCGGTTAAATCTTCCATCAACAAGAACAAAAATGACTCTTTGGGGTAGTATTCTAGATACTTTTCTATTTGGTATAAATAGTAACTACTATCGATAAACTCGCTCTGCTGCCGAATAGCTTCTTCAAAGGTTTTAGCCGTCATCAGTTCATTTCTTTCGGCCAGAAATTGAGGATTCTCTTGACTTCCCTTGAACCGATATCGGTAGAAGGAATACGCCCGCTCGACGGGATGTCGCATCACATAAATAAGCTTAACATCCGGTAGAACTTTGGCGAGACGTTCTACGGTTTGAGGATGCTGATGAAGTCGAGAATAGGTTGTCGAGGCTTCACCACAAACTTGATCGGGTTGAGCGGGACTGAATAAGGACTGATACCAATCCATTCCCCGAGCGTAGTTACGATCTAGTGCAAAAAAGTCAGGTTCTTTAACTTGACTCATATAAATCTGGGGATGGCGACATAAATACTCGTAAAGTGTTGTTGTACCAGACTTAGCCGCACCAATAATAATAAAATCAGGTTTTTCCAGCATTGAATTTAACTCCATTCCTTGACTCTCTCACTTATTTTCGGTCTATGAGATTAGAATAAAACAGATCTTTATACATTCTTCTTGAGTTGTTTTATTATTCAGCTTAAGTCATTTTTTTTCTAAAATAAGCTTTAAAATTATCTATTTAAATTAGAAAGCTCCATCAATAGGTAATCCAAAGCCTAATGAATACCGACCAAAACAAACGATCAAGAGTAAACCTAACAACAGTATTGTGGCTTGGAGGTCTTGTCGAAAACAAGTAAGTTTCTCTTGCCATAATCCATAATTAACCGCGAAATAACTGGGTAGATCGTTGAAAGCAATTACGGTGATTGCACCGACAACTCCAAATAGCTCATCGCCAACTGGAAGTAATGTGATCATATACAAAAATTTGAGGAAGTTACCGAATGCCACGGCTTTAGGATTTCCAATCGCATAAAGTGCGCGATCAATGGTTGCTGACAACAATAAAGGCCATAGTCCAACGGCGAGAATGGGTAACATCCAACCGGCTTGCTGGTATCGTTCATCATAGAGTATTTCAACAATTAAATCTCCAAAACAAGCCAGAACAGTCACCATTAGGGCTAATCCCATTAACAGAAACTTACGCTTTTGTAAAATTTTAGCTCGCAAGCTGGATCGATCTAGGTCGGCATATTTGGAGATAACAGGAAACATCACCTGTTGACTAATGCGTTTAACAACTTGTCTGGGCAAATCGGCAAAGGTAAAAGCAACGGTATAAACCCCTAATAACTGAAGCGTAAACAGCCTTCCTAAAATTAATCGGTCAGCTTGAGAAGCTAAAAAAGTCATCATTGTAGACACAAAAACCCAAGTCCCGAAAGACATGATTTCTTTAACTGAATCTTTCTCCCAAGCAAACCAATTAGAAGTTTCGGGTTCTAAGCGATGACTCCATGCAGTTTTGACAACACTAGAAACAAGATTTCCCCCGATTAAAGCCCAAACTGTGGGTGTTATATAAGCCCAGACAATCGTAACCGCCAAAGAAATAATTTGGGTTGCAAACTCAAGTCTTGTGAGTTTCCCAATTTCGAGTTTGCGGCTAAGAGTAGCCATAGAAGTAGAACTCAGTCCATTAACCAGAACGGTTAAAGCTGAAACAGGGAGTAACCAAACAAGCCGAGAATCATTATAAAACTGAGACACCGGCCAAGCGAGAATCGCACATCCTATCCAAATCCAACAGGCTCTGAGGGCTTGCAATGTCCAGGCGGTGTTCAGAAAAACGGGGTCGTTCCAGCGTGGACTACGGATAATACTAGGGCGAATCCCAATGTCTGAAAATAAGGCAACACCCATAATAAAGGTATTAACCAACGCCATCAGACCAAACAATTCGGGAACGAGGAGGCGAGTGAGAATCAGGTTACTGCCTAAACGCAGCACTTGACTGCCACCATAGCCCACCACTGTCCAGATTGTGCCTTCAACAGCCTGCTTTTTAACTGAGGACATAACGAGTTGGTTAGAGAGGGCTAAATCAAATTTACAAAGCGGATATTAATTTAGAGTTGGGCTTTGATAGGACTTATCTGTGTCAAATCTTTCTCGTTTAACGGCAGAAAACTGTAAAAATAACGACTGGAATTGACACTTAAATCATTGAATTCTCGGATTGGCATAGGGTCTATCTTGTTCGATCAGTTGTTTACTCTGGATGTATATCACTTAGTCTATTGGACAATCCTCATGGAAAATACTGAGATTTTCAGGTTTGTCTCACTCAGTCTAACCTACCCTCTCTCGGTACAACTACTGTTGAGGGCTAGCTTTATCAAATTTTTACATAAATCTTTACACCCTTTATAGAAAAATTCTATTTTCCGGGTGCTTCCCTGATCAATTCCTAGAGGTTCAGCTAATCTTTGGCTCTCAAACCTCAATAGCTTTTAGCTTACTCTGTGCTTACCTAATCGTCAATTGTTTCTTCGGGTAACTGATCTTTATCCCTAACCCATACCCCCTTAACATTCCGATCAAAAATCCCCTTAAACACAAAGTAAGAGCGGTTATCCGCTCTCAAGTTGTTGATTATTGTAACTGGCTTTAGAGAAAATTTTAGTGACTTTTGCCAATTCCCAATTCTTGACCCGTTGCTTTGACTTGTTTCCAAGAACGTTTGATACTTTGATAAGATTCTTGAGTCGATAACCTTCCTCCTGTGTGTAAACCTGCGATGATTTGCACCTGTTGAGCAAATTCTTGGAGTTGACTATCAAAAGCTATATTTTCTGGTGTGGGTTCACCTCTGTATTTGTATCGAGGATGTGAGAAATTGTGTTTTTGTTCCATCAAAATACCTCCACAAGCTAATTTTAGCATCAAGTTTATAGCTAAAAAGGGGCTTAATCAGTTAGCACTTCAAGCATTGCTAATGCTAAACAAAGTTTTTAAAACCAGGATTAAAATCCCTTATTTTTAATTGTATAAAAATTTTTATTTTTTGTCAATAGCTGTTCCTCAAAACCTCTATTAGTTTAGTGTATAAAATATATTAAGATGTATAAAATAGAGATTTTAGATAAAACACTCAAATATGTGCTAGAAATAATTGTTCTAGAAAAGTGAGCAGGCGATTGATAAACTGTCCCTATTTATATTCAGCTTTTCCTTGTGTAGTTGTAGTATTATTTCTGTGAATTTATATTCTATAAAAGTCAATCGTATAGAATGTTATTAAACTTGAGTCATCTATCCAAAGTAATAATTGTAGATATTGGGTATGATTTCTAGATTATCCATTTGAAAATCTTGCGGAGAAATTGTCTCTTTTTTCTTCAAATATTCCGCAATCAAATCTCTAATTTCTTGAGTGGATTTATCAAGAATTTTACCTTCAGTGAACATCACATAGTCTCCACCACCCAGCGCACGATAGTTATTAATTGCGACGCGCAGAACTTGCTCTGGTGCAATCGTTTTACCATTGAGAAGGAGTCGAGTCACTCGTTGACCTACAGGTTTAGTAATATCAATTGTATAGTCTATTCCTTGATAAATATCCCAATTGTAACCGGGTATATTTTCAGCAATAATTTCTCGGGGAGAATCCGGTAAATTATCAGAGTTCACCTGTTGAAAATAAGCTGCATTTTTTTCTAACGCTCGGCGTAAAATATCCCCAGTAATTTCTATAATAAACAAACGGTTATCACAAACATAAATACTATAAGCATCCCGCAGCGTAATTTCTCCAACTGGAATTTTACCCTGATTGGTAAAGATAGAAGTTAAAGAAATATCAACCGGATACCCCATAGAACGAGCCGCTTCTATTTGTACTGTATTAATCAAATGAGCTAAAGCACTTCCCTGAAAACGAGCCGCCATCCCACCCACAAACTCAGATTTTGCTTGACCAATGGGTTGATTGAGATAACTTAAAATTTGCTGATGATTGGGCTGTAAAAGCTCAATAAAACGAGGTAAAGGCTCAATATTTTCAACGGATAAATTAGTAGCGTATTTGTCAATAACTTTCCAATCTTTCCCCTGATGAACTAACTGAATGGTATACTTACTCAGAGCCTTTCCCCAATAAGACGGTTCAGCAATTAACACAGTATTGATAACCGCTTTCGGTACATTAATATGAGAATGTCCGGCGAGAATAATATCAATATCAGGGACTTGTTGAGCCAACTCAATCGTAATATTTTCATTCACGGTTGCACCCGTATTTTTCCAAGTGTCAACGGGAGTTAACCAAGCGGCTGGATTTGAACGATAATCATGAGGAGTTTTCGTCCATCCCGTATGTTGAGCAACAATCACAATATCAGCACCTTGTTGTCGCATTTTCGGTACATATTCCTGGGCTGTTGTAATAGGGTCAACAAACGAAAGTTCGCCAAAATTTTCAGGAGGAAGCCAGTTTTGAACTGCGGTAGTTGTCAACCCCAAAATCCCAATTTTTACGCCGTCAACTTCTTTAAAAATATAAGGTTTAAAAGCCGGAACTCCATCAGCCTGAATAAGATTAGCACAGACAACAGGCGCGTCTAATTGCTTAACCCACCGAGATAATACCTCGATTCCAAAATCAAAGTCGTGATTTCCGAGAGATACCGCATCAAAACCGAGAAGATTAAACGCCGTTGCAATCGGATGAGGAGATTGAGTATCAATTTTATTATAGTAATGAGCCAGTGGTGAACCTTGAATCGTATCCCCATCGTCAATTAAAACTAAATTGGGATGTTTTTCTCGTTCCTGTTGAATCAAAGTGGCAACTTTAGCGAGTCCCAACTCAGCCGGTTGATTTGTGTAGTAATCCCAAGGCATGAGATAACCGTGAAGGTCACTGGTTTGTAAAATTGTAATCGTTTTCGTCTCAGAAGAAATGTTCAAAATAGCTCCAAATAAAACCACAGCAACAAAAAAGCATAACCCGAGAAAAAACAGCAAGAACTGACGCATCACTGCTCCATGAGATTAATATGAGATTAATGTCTACACTCGTCGAACTCTTAATGATAGACAACAATGGGGGTAAATTCTAGTGTTATTCGGAGAGTTTACGCCTGCGGTTTCAAAGAATCCTGACAGGGAACCGACTCCAATCCCGAACGATAGGGTGTAACATTAGCAGGAACAGCCACCAGTTCAACGGTGTCATTGGGATGAACAATCCAACCCTGTGCTTCAATCAGAGGAATCTGCTGAGTTGTTTGGGGAGTATTTTCTAGGGAGTATTGGGGAGTGTCAGAAGAAGATTTGGGGTTTAAATCCGGGCGAATTACCGCATCTATCCAATCTACAACCACCGCATCACTACTGAGAGAATCACTCGGACTCGGAGGTAAACCGCCTCGCCCCGTAATAATAAATTCACTGTCAGCAAAACTGGTACAACCCGCGACCACCAAAGTGCTAGGGTCTACAATTGTTGTTGGTAAATCTGCTAAAGCCGAATTTGCATCGGTTTCCGGGCGATTAATGTCAACTGCGCCACTAAATTCTGCCCCTAACTCGCTGGTTGCGGTAATATCACTTTTGGGGGTTGTCTGTTGACGAAACTCAGTCCCAAACACACCTTGAGCATTGATGCTGACTCGTCCACCCATTCCCTGTTGAGCATTCGCTGTAATATCACTATTCTCAATAGCCACAACCGTCTGAGTCTCAATGGTAATATTTCCGCCGTTAGCCGTTCCCGAATTGGTTGTAATTCGACTTCCTCGGCGCAATTCTAACGCCTGAGTTTTTAAGGTGACGTTTCCCTGGCCACCCGAAGCCGTCGCCCCACTAATCGCCCCTTCATTGTCTAAAATAATCGCCTGGGCGGTAATATTTAAGTTTCCGGCTGAACCTTGACGAGTCCCGCGCACACCCACTTCCGCCCCGTCGCGTATGGTTAAGCGATTGGTGGTCATGTTTAAATTGCCTGCATTCCCCTCCCCACTGGTATTCGATTCAATCGCACTGGGAATAATCCCATCACCAACCACGCCAAAGGAAACCGATTCTACCGTGGGGTCTGCGTTGGTTGTTACCCCAATCACCTGAATGGATTCAGCCGCGTTAATCGTTAAATTTCCGGCTGCTCCTTCGCCCCCTGTAGCCGCCGAAATTTGAGCGCCATCCCGCACCACCAACCGACTTGTATTAACGCTTAAATTGCCAGCAGAGGCCGTTCCTTGCTGTCCTTGTACGGTTAACAGCGACGAAGATGTTAATAAACCGGTAATAAATCGCCCATCGGGAGATATCCCCGTTAATTCAATGTCTGTGGCATTCACAGTTAGATTTCCGCCTTTTCCAGCCCCCGATGCTGAACTTGAAACCTGGGCGCCGTCTGCAACTCGGAGTTGTCGGGCGTTAATGGTTAAATCTCCGGCATCGCCTAACCCTAGTGTGGCAGTAAAGACACCTGCGGGGACTAAAGCACCTTCGGGGGTGCCACTGAATTCGACAAAATCTGCATTTATCGTCGCGTTTCCCCCTTGACCTGTTTCTGTGGAACTATTGGGGGTGGTACTCAGTGAAGTTCCTGTAA
>Ga0207419_1000521_pt1 | contig 33396 bp, 26 predicted proteins | sample ElkSloMetagenome_4_FD_184723 | JGI IMG/M metagenome (GOLD analysis project Ga0207419, IMG submission 184723) | Hot spring microbial communities from Elkhorn Slough, Monterey Bay, USA - MD2A (version 2) | ecosystem: Environmental > Aquatic > Marine > Intertidal zone > Estuary: Microbial mat ... | reverse complement strand
TCAGAACGACGCGGCAGCCCAGGCCGGCGGCGCGCTCGTAGCAGTCGTTCACCAGCAGTCGGAAGCCGTTGTAGATCGGCAGGTCCGGGACGATCACCGATTCATCGAGGCGGGAGAAGGGTAGGGCGTGGCTCATGTCGCGGAAGTCGACGGGATGGTGCAGGCGCTCGGCGGCCATCTGGATCCATTGGGTTTCATCGCAGTCGGGGAAGTCCTTCAGCGACCAGGACACGGCCCGGAGTTTTCGGCCCTGGGCGTGGAGCTCGGCGTCAGCGAGGACGGCGGTGGGCCCGGAGTCGAGGCCGCCGGAGAGCATGCAGGCCACGTCGCCCTCGGGCGGCAGGCAGCTGATGACGGCGTTGTTGAGCAGATGGAAAAATTCATCGGCCCAGTCGTCCGCGCGACGTTTCCTCTGACCGGCCCGGATCAGGGCCTCGAAATCGCGCGGCGTGTGGGTGATTGTCAGCGTGCTGTCCCGATAGCGCAGCACCTCGCCGGGCATCAGCTCGCGGACGCCCTCGAAGGCGCTCAGGCCCGGTGGCGGCGCCTGCTGCAGGGCAAATAAGCTGACGATGAAGCGCGGCTCTTCGCGGCGGGGACAGCCGCTGGCCTGCACGACCCAGTCACTGGAGGTGGCCAGGGTCAGGTGGCCGCGATGCTCGATGAAGTAGAGCGTTCTAGCGCCGGTCCGGTCGCGGGTCGCGATGATCTCACCTGTTTGCGGCTGCCACGCAATAAGGGTGTAGGCACCCGCCAGGCCCCGGAGGCGCTCGACCGGGTCGGCCTCGAAGCCCTCGGGATCGATCAGGGTTTCTGCGTCGAGCCGGGCGTGTTCCCGGTCGAGATAGCCTTCGAAGAGAAGCTGCCAGCCACCACGGCCGGGGAACTGACGGGCGAACTGATCATGGCCCCAGTGGACCAGTGGTGGGGTCGCTCGTCGATCCAATGCAGGTGGCGGAGAATCTGCGCAGTGCCACTGGCTGCGCTGCAGCCGGGCCGGGTCGGATACGCGCCCTCTGGCCTCAGGGTCATTGCTCAACAGGTATCCCACGGATCACTCTCGGGGCGGCGGGGGTCGAGCTAGGATAGTATCGCGGCTGGCCGCCAGGCTGCGAGCCGCTATCGGATCGCCCAGCGACGGGGCGCCAATCAATGGCTTCGATCCGGGACCGACCTTGAAGAAATGGTCGGGGTGAGAGGATTTGAACCTCCGGCCCCTGCCTCCCGAAGACAGTGCTCTACCAGGCTGAGCTACACCCCGACGAAGCCGCGTAGTATAGCGTCACTTCGACGAAATCGGCAAGGCAGATTTGGTGCTCTGACGGTTCCTCTCGCCGCAACCACCGGGATGTGGGCGCGGAAAAGTCTCCGCGGTCGATCTCGCGCCGATCGAGCGCATTTGGCGTCGCTCCGGGTCCACAAGAATGTTAAAATCATGTAATCGGTTCGTCATCTGGGGCCCCTAGACTCCGTAGCGCTGACCGATTTGCTTGGTTGAAGCAGTCGTTAATAAATAATTTGCTTGGTTTTGTCCTTATAGACGTTGTAGTTCGTCATAAATTATTGGAGAGTCGAATGAAATCCTTAGGCCTTTCACGAGGAACGGGTGCTTGGACGGGAGCGGCCTTTGTTGCCTTCCTGCTCAGTGCACTGATCGCCGGGAGCGCGCTCGCGCAGGTGACATCCTCAAATATCCGCGGTCAGGTGACCGGTCCCGATGGCAATCCCATCCAGGGTGCGGTTGTCGAAATCCTTCACGTTCCGTCAGGTCGTTCGCAGAGCGCTGAGACTGGCGAGACGGGGCAGTTCTTCCAGGGCGGCCTACGCGTCGGCGGTCCCTATACGCTGACGGTCACTGCCGATGACTACCAGGGCACGGACCTAGAGCAGGTCTTCCTGCAGCCGGGCTCGCAGGACCCGTTCCGCTTCACGCTCGGGCCGGATGCCGCCGATATGGATCGCATCACGGTCGTGGGCGTGGTTCAGGACAACGCGATCCAGCTGAACAACGGCGTCGGTTCCAGCTTCTCGGCCCGCGACATCCTCAACAACCCGGCCACCGATCGCGACGTGCTCCAGACCATCGCCCGCGACCCGCTTGCTCAATCCAACGAAGTCGGTGAGCTGACCGTAGCGGGTGTCAACCCGCGCTTTAACGGTCTGGCTATCGACGGCTCGCTGCAGCAGGACGACTTCGGCCTGAGCGATCAGACCTACGCCACCTCGCGTTCGCCGATCAACCTCGACATTATCGAATCGGCCTCGCTCGTCGCCTCCGATTACTCCGTGACCCAGTCAGGCTTCACGGGCGGGCTGGTCAATATCGTGACTAAATCAGGAAGCAACGAGTTCGACGGTGGCCTCTACTACGCCTACCAGGACGACAGCTTCATCGGGGATGACTTCGATGGCGGCACCTTTGACGCCGGCTCCTTCGAAGAAGAGGAATACGGCCTGTTCGTCAGCGGCCCGATCATCAAGGACCGCCTGTTCTTCCTCGTCTCTTACGACGAGTATGAAACCAGCTCCCCCGTTGACTTCAGCCAGTTCGACGAAAACAACGAAATCGCGCCTGGATTCTTCGACACCGTGACCGACGTGGTCCAGAACATCTACGGCTTCAACGCCGGTGGTCGCCCATCCTCGGCGCAGATTCCTGAAACCTCCGAGCGCCTGTTGGCCAAGGTCGACTGGAACATCAACGATTTCCATCGCGCATCGTTTACCTATCAGAGCACGGAAGAAACCGGCACCAGCGTCGGCGCTGCTGAATTCGTGACCGCCTGGTACGACATCCCGGTTGAGCTGGAAGCCTACACCGGTCAGATCTTCTCCGATTGGTCGGACAACTTCTCAACGACGCTGCGCGTGAACTACAAAGAGTTCGTCCGCGGCCAGAACTGCCGTGCCGGTGCTGGTGTGGGTATGTTCGAGCTGGATGAGTGGCAGGTCGAAGACCTGGTCGGTACGCCCTTTGAAGGGCAGCTCGGCGAAGATCAGGGCGGTGCCTTCGACCTTGGCTGTGACCGCTTCCGCCACGCCAACGAATTTGAAGACGATCGTCTGCAGGTATTCGCTTCCGGCGATTACATCCTCGGCGACCACATCCTGACCTTCGGCGTGGAATATGAGGAGTACAACCTCTTTAACCTGTTCGTGCCCTCGTCCCAGGGTCGTTTCATCTTCTCCTCGCCGCAGGAACTCCTGAACCGCTCGCCCGGCCGCGTCGACTACGTGAACGTGCCTTCGAACAACGCGCGAGACGGCGCGGCGGCCTGGGGCTACGAGCGCATGACCTTCTTCCTCCAAGACCGCTGGGCCATCACCCCGGACTTCGAGCTGAGCTACGGGGTGCGCTTCGAGGAATTCTCCCAGAGTGATGAGCCGGCCTTCAGTCAGGAGATCGAGGACACTTACGGCGTGCGTACCGACAGCAATCTCGACGGCAAGGACCTGTTCATGCCGCGTATCGGCTTCCTGTGGACGCCTTTCGATCGCACGAACATCAGCGGTGGCTTCGGCCTCTTTGCCGGTGGCGACCCGAAGGTCTGGACCTCGAATGCTTTCCAGACCCCGACCGTCTTCGCTCGCTCGCGTAACGTGACCAACGCCGATATCTTCAACGTACCGGCGGAACTGATCAATGAAGTGGCCAGCGCAAGCGCCGGCATTCCCATCGATTACATTGCCGAAGACTTCGAGATTCCGTCTGACTGGAAAGCCTCGCTGCGCTTCGAGCAGGGTTTCGATTTGAATGATTTCTTCAGCCTCGACCTCGGCGACGATTATCTGTTCTCTCTCCAGTACTTGTATACGGAGGCCCGCGACGGCTTCGTCTGGCGTAACCTGGCTCAGACCGAGCTGAGCGAAGCGCTGCCGACCGGCGTTGCGCCGGACGGTCGTCCGATCTATGCCGACCTGGACGATCTGGGTATCATCAACCTGACCGAGCTGGGCAACATCGACGGCGCCAAGAGCCATGTCTACACGGCGCAGCTGGCCAAGTCCTTTGACAATGGCTTCAACTTCGACATCAGCTACGCTTTCCAGGATGTCGAAGCGCCGACCCCGGGCACTTCGTCACGCGGTATCTCGAACTGGCGTTCGCTGTTCACCACGGACCGCAACAATCCGGACCCGACCGTGTCTCCGTTCCAGACCGAGCATGCAATCAATATTGCGTTGGGCTACGAGAACTACTTCTTTGGCGACCTGATGACGCGTGTTGACGTCTTCGGGCAAATCCTGAGCGGTGACCAGTGGTCGACCTCCTTCGATGTGGGCCGCAGCAACTCGCTGTTCGGTCGCGCCGGCGCCGGCGAAAGCCCCTTCGACAACAGTCCTCTGTACATCCCGAACCCGGGTAGCGATTCGCTGGTGGTTTACAGCTCTGACTTCGACGTCGATGGCTTCTTCGCCTACGTCGATGAGAACGGTATCCCGACGGGTCAGATCCACGATCCGTATTCCGAGCGTTCGGGTTGGAACGACATCTGGGATCTGCGCATTCAGCAGGAAATTCCGGGCATTCCGGGTCTGGACCGCTTCATCGGCGACAATAACTTCAAGCTGATTCTGGATATCGATAACTTCCTGAACCTTCTTGACAGCGATTGGGGTCGCTTCGATAACGGTCCCGGCTTCGGCCAGGCCAACATCGTCCGCGCCGATCTGATCTCAGTGGCTGATCTCAATGCCGTGGGTGTTGATGCCGCCGAGGCGCTGACCGGTGACGATCCGCGCACGACCTGCACCAGCCAGGGCGCCTGCGTCTACCGCTTCACCGATTTCGACGACGACCCGGTCGACTTTTTCGACGCCGACCGCTCAATCTACGAAATCCGCCTGACCCTGCGCTACGATTTCTGATCGAAGTTCATTCAGGTAAGGAAAAACGGCCAGCCTTCGCGCTGGCCGTTTTTTTTTGAAAGAAGGCTCAAGGCGCAAGGCTCAAGGCTTAAGGCGAAAGGCGAAAGGCGAAAGGATGCATCGCACTTCAGAAACCGTAAACCGGAAACCGGAAACCGTAACCCTGAAACCTGAAACCTGAAACCTAAGCGCTACGCCGCAACCCCCCATTCCCCTGCACCCCCCAACCTTTTGATTTATCCTTGATCGCTTGCTCCGAGTTCGCTCGGATGTTGCTTTGTTCAAATACGTTGTAAACAAGAAATGGCCAAAGATGATTCCGTGACCACGCCCTGCGCTGATGAGCGCGTATCGACGTCGGTCTATCCAGCGGGGGCGCTGAACATGCTTTCGCGCGAGGAGGTCGCGCGCCTGTCCAATGCCTCAGAGGAGATCGGCGAGGTGCTGCGGCGCTGTGCTCTGGCCGTGCTCAATTCCGGTGAGCAGGGCGATGATGCCGAGGCCATGCTAGCGCGCTATCGCGACTTCCGGATTCAGGTGCATCAGGTCAATCGCGGGATGCGAATCGATCTGGAGAACGCGCCCGCCTGCGCCTTCGTCGACGGCAAGATGATTCACGGTATCCGCGAGCTGCTGTCTGCCGTGGTGCGCGACATCGTCTACTTCGAGACGGAAATTCACCCCAATCCCTATTTCGATCTCGACGATGGCGAAGGCGTGACGAACGCGGTCTTCGAGATCGTGCGCAATGCCGGCATCGTCGACTCCCAGCGCGAGCCGAATCTCGTGGTCTGCTGGGGCGGGCACTCGATCACCGGTGAGGAATACGACTACACCAAGGAAGTCGGCTACCAGATGGGCCTGCGCGGTCGCGATATCTGCACCGGCTGCGGGCCGGGCGCCATGAAAGGGCCGATGAAGGGTGCGACCATCGCCCACGCCAAGCAGCGCACGCTGCCCGGCCATTACGTCGGCGTGACCGAGCCGGGCATCATCGCCGCCGAGTCGCCGAACCCGATCGTCAACGAGCTGATCATCCTGCCGGACATCGAGAAGCGCCTCGAAGCCTTCGTGCGCGTCGGCCATGGCATCGTTGTCTTCCCGGGTGGGGTGGGAACGGCCGAGGAGATCCTGTTCATTCTTGGCGTGTTGCTCAACCCGGCCAACGAGTCGATGCCCTTTCCGCTGATCTTTACCGGTCCGGCATCGGCGGGTGATTATTTCGAGGAGATTGATCGCTTCATCGGCCTGACCCTCGGTGAGGACGCGCAGGCGCGCTACTCGGTGATCATCGACGATCCCGTGCGCGTCGCCCGCGAGATGTCACGAGGGGTTGAAGAAGTCAGGGAGTGGCGAGTCAAAGTCAACGACGCCTTCTACTTCAACTGGTTGATGACCATCGATGCCGAATTCCAGCGGCCCTTCGAGCCCACCCACGAGTCCATGGCCAGCCTCAAGATCTCGCGCGATCTGCCCGCCCACGAGCTCGCCGCCAACCTCCGTCGCGCCTTCTCAGGCATCGTGGCCGGCAACGTCAAGCCCAACGGCGTACGCGCCATCCGCGCCCATGGACCCTTCCAGATCCAGGGCGAGCCCGAGATCATGGCCAACCTCGACCAGCTCCTCAAGCGCTTCGTCGCTCAGAACCGCATGAAACTCCCCGGCGGCGAACACTACACCCCCTGCTACCGCATCGTGTAGCGCGCCGACGGCGCGCTGGCTCAAGGTTCAAGGCTCAAGGTTCAAGGTTCAAGGCGAAAGGCGAAAGGCGAAAGGCGAAAGGCGAAAGGCGAAAGGCCCAACCCCCAACCCCGGGGCTCACTATCCTGCTGAACCCTGAACCCTGAACCCTGGAACCGGAACCCGGAAACCGGAAACCGGAAACCGTGGACCCCGTAACCCGTAACCCGTAACCCCTAAACCCGTAACCCGCAAACCCTCCCCAACTCACCGTCGCCCTTTCCCCTTCCGCCCTGAGCCCTGCGCCCTGAGCCCTGAGCCCCCCAAATCCCTTGACACGTCGTGCCCCAGAGCCTATCGTGGCGGCAAGTGGTATTTTGTGGGGAAAAGTGGTTTTCAGGTGGAGCGGGGTAGTACAGCGTGTTTTTCGGTGAGACGGCAATCAATCTGGATGCGAAGGGCCGCATGGGTATTCCCACGCGCTACCGCGACGATCTGGAGTCCGTCTGCCAGGGCAAGCTGGTGCTCACTTATTCGGCCTTCGATGCAGGCTGCCTGTGGATCTATCCGGAGCCTGACTGGGAGCGTGTGCGCGAGCAGGTGATGCGCCTGTCGACTTTCAATCCCTCTCATCGAAGCCTTCAGCGGCGGCTCGTCGGGTCGGCCACGATGCTCGAGCCCGACGGCAATGGACGCGTGTTGCTGCCCGCCACCCTGCGCCAGGTCGCCGGGCTGGAGAAACGCGTGGTGATGATGGGCATGGGCCAGCGCTTCGAACTCTGGAACGAGGCGGTCCTGCAGGAACGACGCATCGAAGAAGAGCAACAGATTCAGGAGCAAGCCTCCACCGAAATGGCCGAACTGGTCCTGTAGGCGGAGATGAACAGTGGAACTCAACACGTGCCGGTGCTTCTGGGGCCGGCGCTGGAGGCTCTGATGATCGAGCCCGATGACCGGGTCGTCGACGCCACCTATGGCCGCGGCGGCCACAGCCAAGCGCTGCTCGACCGTTTGGGTGCCGACGGTCGACTGATCGTGGTCGATCAGGACCCCGAAGCGATTGCCCACGCGCACTCGAAGTTTGGCAGCGACGACCGGGTCTCGGTCTGGCGCGGCAACTTTGCCGATCTGGACCAGATGGCCCAGGCGCTGGATGTCATGGGCCGCATCGACGCGATGCTCATGGACGTGGGCGTGTCGTCGCCGCAGCTGGACACGCCGGAGCGAGGATTCAGCTTTCGCGAAGACGGCCCGCTGGACATGCGCATGGATCCGGAGCAGGGCGAGTCGGCGGCCGAGTGGCTGGCGCGGGCTGAGGAGGCCGATATCGCTCAGGTGATTTTCGATTACGGAGAAGACCGCAACGCGCGCCGAATCGCACGGAGTATCGTTATGGCACGAGCGGAGGAGCCGATCCTGCGCACCGCCCAACTTGCCGCTATCGTTGCCCGGTCGTCCGGACCTGCACCGTCCGACCGCCACCCGGCGACGCGCACCTTCCAGGCGATCCGGATCCACGTCAACGATGAGCTGGGCGCCTTGGATCGGGCGCTGGAGAAGGCCATCGACGTGCTCTCACCGGGCGGCCGCCTGGCCGTGATCAGCTTCCACTCTTTAGAAGATCGGCGCGCCAAGCAGGCGTTTCGGTCGCTGTCCAAGGCCCCGCCAGCCAGTCGCCGCCTGCCCGTGGCGCCGGACTTCACGCCGCGAGCCCGCACCCTCGGCGGAGTGATCCGTCCGGCAGACGAAGAAATCCAGGCCAATCCTCGGGCTCGAAGCGCGCGCCTGCGCGTGATCGAAAAGCTGGCCGAGGGTTCATCGTGATCCGCTGGGGCCTGTTCATAGTGCTGATTGCAGCGCTCCTGGCCACCGCCATCGGCGTGGTGGCTCAGCGCCACGATTCCAGAGAGCTGTTCGCCGAGCTTCAGGAGGCACAGGCCGAGCACGATGCGGCGCGAGTGGAGTGGAGCCGCCTGCAGCTCGAGCAGGCTTTTCTAGCAGAAGCCGGGCGCATCGAACGGCAGGCCCGATCACAGCTCGGTATGGACCGGCCAGAGCGGGTCGGCATCCTGATCGAAGCACCGTGGGCAGGCGCGCTGGTGGATTTCAGTGCGCCTGCCAGGCCGAACGCGACGACCGAATTCGTCGCCGCTTTTCCCAGGGAGGGTCAGCGGTGAGCCCGCCACGGCCCTACGCCCAAAGCATCCTGCGGGTCTGGCTGACCGCCGGCATCATGCTGCTCGCCTGTCTTGTGCTGTTCGCGCGCGCCATCAACCTGCAGGTGATGGAATCGGAGTTTCTGCAGAGCGAGGGCGAGGCGCGATTCCTGCGCCAGGTCGAAATTCCGACCGTGCGCGGCAGCATCTTTGACCGCCACGGCGAACCCCTGGCCGTGTCGACGCCCGTGGACTCGATCTGGGCGCATCCGCGGACGCTGCTTCAGGAAACCGCGCAGATTCCCATGCTGGCGGGCCTGCTGGAAATCGAGGCCGACGAGCTCGAGCGTCGCCTGACCCAGCGCGCCAGCCGCGAATTCGTCTGGCTAAAGCGTCGCGTTCTCCCGGATCTCGCGGGTCGGGTCGTCGCCCTCGATATCCCCGGAGTGCACCTGGAGCGCGAGTACCGTCGCTTCTATCCGACCGGTGAGGTAACCGCTCAGGTTCTGGGCTTCACCAACATCGACGATTACGGCCAGGAAGGGCTCGAGCTGGCCTACAACAGCTGGCTCGAGGGCGAACCCGGCGCCAAGCGGGTGATCAAGGACCTGTTCGGCCGGACCGTTCAGGAAGTCGAGCTGGTCAACGACATGCAGCCGGGCCGCGATCTTCAGCTCACCCTCGATCGCCGCCTGCAGTACCTGGCATTTCGCGAACTCAAGACCGCGGTGATGGAGTTCGAGGCACGCTCGGGCTCGATCGTCATCATGGACGTGACCAGCGGCGATGTGCTGGCGATGGTCAATTTTCCTTCCTACAACCCGAACTCCTCCGAGCGCGGGGCCTCCGACGGGCTGCGCAACCGGGCCGTCACCGACGTGCTCGAACCCGGCTCGGTAATCAAGCCCTTCGCCATGGCCGCCGTCCTCGAAGCGGGGATCGCCAGGCCGCAGATGCTCGTCGACACAAGCCCCGGCACGATGGAAGTTGCAGGGCACACGATCCGGGACGTGCGCGACTACGGCGAGATGACCGTGACCGGCCTGCTGACCAAATCCTCGAACGTCGGCATCGTCGATCTCGTGCTGAGCATGGATGCTCGCCATCTCTGGGGCGTGTACTCGCGCTTCGGCTTCGGCGAGGTGACGGGTACCGGCTTTCCCGGCGAATCCGCCGGCGTTCTGCGTGACTACGACCGCTGGCGCAAGCTCGAGCAGGCGACGCTCGCCTACGGTTACGGCCTGTCCGTGACGCCGCTGCAGCTCACTCGCGCCGCGGCGGCCATTGCCGACGGTGGCCGGCTCCGGCAGCCTGCCTTCGTGCTCGGCACGGACAATCCGCCCCTGTCCGTCATTGATCCCGTGCTCGCTCAAGAGCTGGCCGCCATGATGGAAACGGTCATCGAGCCGGGCGGTACGGGCACCCGAGCGGCGATCGCCGGCTACCGCGTGGCCGGCAAGACGGGCACGTCGCGCAAGGCCGGGGCCGGCGGCTATAACGATCGCTACGTGGCCAGCTTTACCGGCTTCGCGCCCGCCTCCCGGCCGCGCCTGGCCGCGACCGTGGTCATCAACGATCCCGGCGGCGAGGCCTATTACGGGGGGCAGGTGGCCGCACCCGTGTTTGCCCGCGTCATGGACGCCGGCCTGCGCCTGTTCAACGTTGCCCCCGACCGCATGGACACGCTGCTCGTCCAAGCCGAGGTGAGCGAATGAGCTCCCAGCTGCCCGGCATCAGCCTGAGCGCACTGCTCGCCGACCTTCCGGTCAGCGACGCAATTCCGGACCGCTCGATCCAGCGGCTCGTCCTCGACGCGCGCCAGGTCGCCCGGGGCGATGCCTTCGTGGCCGTCAAGGGCCATGCTCGGCACGGCCTCGAGTTCATTGCCCAGGCCGAGGCTCGCGGTGCCGCCGTGGTGATCCATGACGGCCTGCATGAAGGGGGCATCGACACGGACCTGCCGCTCGTCTCCTGTCGGGGCCTGGCCGACGCCCTGCCGGTACTGGCCCAGCGACGCTGGGGCGATCCTGCCCAGGCCCTGGATCTAGTCGCCGTGACGGGCACTAACGGCAAGACCTCCGTCGCCTGGCTGCTGTCTCAGGCCCTCGGCGGCGCCATGATCGGAACCCTCGGAGTGGGCCGGCCGGGCCAGCAGGTTGCCAGCTCCCACACGACGCCCGATATCTTCAGCGTCTACGATCAGCTTCACGCTTTGAGCAGGGCCGGGCAGCGCTGTGTGGTGATGGAAGCCTCATCGCACGCGCTGGACCAGCGCCGGCTGGCCGGCCTTCGTTTTACCAGCGTGATCTTTACCACCCTGGGCCACGACCACCTCGACTATCACCGCGATCGGGACTCCTACGCCCGCGCCAAGGCCCGCCTATTCCGCGACTTCGCCAGCGACCGGCAGATCATCAATCTCGACGATGCCTTCGGCCAGGTGCTGGCCGCGGAGCTGGGCGAGGGCGGGGGCCGGGTCACCGTGGCCACGCGTCGCGATCTCGACGCGGATCTCCGCGCCGAGCTCATCGAGGCCAGCAGCGACGGCCTGCGCACGCGCCTCCACTGGCCGGCGCGGGAGCGGACCATCGAGGTGACCGCGCCGCTACTCGGCGAGATCAATCTCTACAACCTGATGATCATCGCCGCCGAGCTCTCGGCCCGAGGCCGCTCGCGCCAGGACATCGTCGAGACGCTTTCGACGCTGGAGCCCGTGCCCGGACGCATGCAGGGGCATCTGGTCCCCGATGGCCCCCTGGCTGTGATCGACTACGCCCACACGCCCGACGCCCTGGAGGCAGCGCTGAAAAGCCTGCAGGCCCTCGAACCCGACCAGCTCTGGTGCGTCTTCGGCTGCGGCGGCGACCGGGATGCCACCAAGCGGCCGATCATGGGCCGGATCGCCGAGTCCCTCGCCGATCGGGTGGTGCTGACCAATGACAACCCGCGTCATGAGAATGCGCGCAGCATCGTGCGAGCGATCCAGGGCGGCATGCGCAAGCCCGAGCGCGCGATGATCGAGTTCGACCGCGCCCGCGCCATCGAGCATGCCCTCGGCCAGGCCGAGCCCGGCGATGTGGTTCTGATCGCCGGCAAGGGCCATGAAACCGAGCAGATCGTCGGCGACAGCCACCTTGCCTTCTCCGATCTCGACGTTGTTCAGCAGTGGCAGGGGGCGACAGCGTGATGGATCTGACGCTGAAAGCCGCCGCAGCCGCTGCCCAGAGCGAGGCCTTCGGCGCCGACGTGCGCCTGCGGGGCTTGGGCCTGGACTCGCGGCGGGTCCGTGCCGGCGAGCTCTTCGTTGCCCTTGCCGGCGATCACGTCGACGGCCATGATTACGTCGAGGAGGCCGGCCGACAGGGCGCGGCCGCGGCCCTTGTGGCACGTCGCCTGCCCATCGATCTGCCGCAGATCCTCGCCCCGGACGTCACCGTGGCCCTGGGCCGTATCGCGCGCTACTGGCGCGAGCAGCTGGCCGTTCGCGTCGTTGCCATCACCGGCAGCAACGGCAAGACCACGGTCAAGGAAATGATCGCCTCGATCCTGTCCCGGATCGGGCCGACGCTGGCCACCCGCGGCAACTACAACAACGAGCTGGGCGTGCCGCTGACCCTCGGGCGCCTCGCGCCAGAGCACCGCTTCGCCGTGATCGAGATGGGCTGTGGCCAGCCCGGGGATATCCGCTACCTGGCCGATCTGGCCCGACCCGAGATCGGCGTGGTCACCAACGCCGGACCGGCGCACCTCGAGCGCCTCGGCAGCGTCGAGGGCGTGGCCCGCACCAAGGGCGAGCTCTTCGAGAGCCTGCCGGCCAGCGGTACCGCCGTGATCAATGGTGACGATAGCTTCGCCGAGGACTGGTCTTCCCGGAGCGCGCACTGCGCGTGCCTGAGCTTCGGCGCCGCCAAGGGATGCGACGTGCGTGAGCTCGCCGGAAATGGCCCGATGCTCGCCATGGACACACCGATCGGCCGAATCGAGACTCGCCTGGCGCTGCCGGGGGCCCACAACCGCATGAATGCCCTGGCCGCGACCGCCGCAGCGATCGCGCTGAATGTCTCCAAAGACGATATCGAAACCGGGCTGGCGGCCGTTCGCAGCCTGCCCGGGCGCCTTGAAGCCCACTCGACCGCCGCCGGCTGGACCCTGATCGACGACACCTACAACGCCAACCCGGCCTCGCTCTACGCCGGTCTGAAAGTCGTCGCCGACAGCGGCGATGAGGCCTGGCTCGTGCTCGGCGACATGGCCGAACTCGGCGAGGACAGTGAGCGGATGCACGCCGAGGTGGGTCAGTCAGCGGCGGATCTGGGAGTGAAGCGACTCTTTGCCGTGGGACGGGACAGCGCTGCCGCCGTGGTCGCCTTCGGTCAGGGCGCGAAGCACTACGACTCCCACGCGGCCCTGGCATCCGAGCTGAAAGGCGCGGTCCACGAGGGCGTGGTTTGCCTGGTCAAGGGCTCCCGGTCCAGCGCCATGGAAAGCATCGTTCAGGACATGATCGGGGAGGAGCGCTGATGCTGGTCTGGCTTCTGCAGGATGCCCTCGGTCTGGAGCTGGCGCTGTTCGGCTACATCACTTTCCGCACGATCATGGCGGCGATGACGGCGCTGGCTGTATCGCTTCTTATCGGACCCTATTTCATCCGTCACATGCAGGCGCGCCAGTACGGCCAGCCGATTCGCCAGCTCGGACCGGAATCCCATCAGATCAAGGCCGGCACGCCGACCATGGGCGGCGCGATGATCCTCATTGCCCTGGTGCTGAGCACCATGCTCTGGTCCGATATCGGCAACCGCTATGTCTGGACCGTTCTGTTCGTGACCGTCGCCTTCGGGGTCATCGGCTTTCTCGACGACTACCGCAAGCTGAAATACCGCGACAGCGCGGGCCTGTCGGCCGCCACGAAATACCTCCTGCAGTCCCTCGCGGCCCTGGCCGTTGGCATTTTCCTCTACTTGAGCGCCGATGTTCCGGAGGCAACGACGCTCTATGTGCCCTTCTTCAAGGATGTAGCCATCCCCCTGGGGCTGGGCTTCATCGCCCTGACCTACTTCGTCATCGTGGGCTCGTCGAACGCCGTCAATCTGACCGACGGCCTGGACGGTCTGGCCATCATGCCGGCGGTGTTCGTGGCTTCGGGCCTGGGCATCTTTGCCTATGCCACCGGCAACGTGATCTTTGCCGATTATCTGGCGTTGCCCTACGTGCCGGGCGTCGGTGAGCTGGCCATCTTCTGCGCCGCCATGGCCGGCGCCGGGCTCGGTTTTCTCTGGTTCAATACCTATCCCGCCCAGGTCTTCATGGGGGATATCGGGGCCTTGAGCGTCGGCGCAGCCTTAGGGTTGATTGCTGTTGCCGTGCGCCAGGAGCTGGTTTTTGTCTTGATGGCGGGCATCTTCGTCATCGAGACCCTGTCGGTGATCCTGCAGGTGGCGTCCTACAAGCTCACGGGCAAGCGCCTGTTCCGGATGGCGCCGATTCATCACCACTTCGAGCTCAAGGGATGGCCCGAGCCCAAGGTCATCGTGCGCTTCTGGATCATCGCCGTGATGCTGGTTCTCGCCAGCCTTGCCACGATGAAGGTGCGCTGACATGACCGCTCGCACCGCCGCCAAACCCCGCCAGGCTTCGCGCTGGGGCGATGTCCCCCGCACGGTGGCGCTGGATCCGGTGATCGTTGTCTCGGCAACGCTGCTGCTGGCGATCGGCGCGATCATGGTGGCGTCGACATCGATGGCGGTCGCCGAGAATTTCGCCGTCTCCCAGTGGCATTTCGTTCAGCGCCATTTCGTCTTCATCGGCGCGGCGGTGACTGCCGCTCTCAGCCTGCGCTTTGTCGGCACGGTGCAGATGGATAAGCTGGCACGCGTTTGCCTGCCCCTGTCCATTGTTGTCCTGCTGCTGCCCCTCGTTCCCGGGCTTGGGCACGAGGTCAACGGCTCGACGCGCTGGGTCGATCTCGGCTTCTTCCGTTTCCAGGCCGTGGAGGCCGTCAAGCTGCTGTTGATCATTCACGTGGCCGGCTACCTCGCCCGCCGGCCGGAACTCAACCGCTCCCACTTCATCGATACGATCAAACCGCTGATTGCCGTCGGCGTGATGGCGGTCATTCTCCTGATGCAGCCGGACATGGGCTCGGCGGTGGTGCTGGTCGCGATCGCCGGGGGCATGATCTGGCTGGCCGGTGCCGCCTGGAAGCACCTCTTCATCCTGGGCGCGGCGGGTCTGCCCCTGTTCGGCTTTGCCGCCATGGAGCCCTACCGCCTGCGTCGCATCATGAGTTTCGTCGATCCCTGGGCCGACCCCCTGAATGCCGGTTTCCAGCTGGTTCAGGCGCTGATTGCCGTTGGCCGCGGCCAGATCAGCGGCGTCGGCCTCGGGGCCAGCGTGCAGAAGCTCTACTACCTGCCTGAAGCGCACACGGACTTCATCTTTGCCGTCCTTGCCGAAGAACTGGGACTGATCGGGATCGTGCTGGTGCTCGGCCTGTTCGTAGTCATGATCGGTCAGATGTTTCGCATCGGCCTCAAGGCCTTGACCATGGAGCGCGCCTTTTCGGCCTATCTCGTCTGGGGCATCGCCCTGTGGCTGGGCCTGCAGGCCCTGGTCAGCGTCGGCGTCAACCTCGGCGTGCTGCCGACCAAGGGGCTGACCCTGCCGCTGGTCTCCTCCGGGGGGTCCAGTCTCATCATGACGATCGTCGCCATTGCTGTGGTGCTGCGCGTGGACTGGGAGCTGAAGCGGATCGAGCTGTCCCGGCCGCGCCGGCGTACGGGGTGGTCCGTATGAATGATGCTCGCGCCATGCCCCGCCACGTCATGATCATGGCCGCCGGCACGGGCGGGCATATCTTCCCGGGCCTCGCCGTCGCACGGGCCCTGATTGCTGACGGCCTGCGCGTGTCCTGGCTCGGTACGCCCCAGGGCCTGGAGAATCGGATCGTGCCCGAGGCCGGCATCGAGCTGGACCAGATCGATATCAGCGGTCTGCGCGGGCGCGGCTGGCTGGGCTGGCTGGTCGCCCCGATGCGAGTCTGGCGGGCCATGCGCCAGGCTCGGGCAATCTTCAAGCGCCAGCGTCCGGACTGTGTCCTGAGCATGGGCGGCTACGTCGCCGGACCCGGCGGCCTGATGGCGCGCTGGATGCGTATCCCGCTGGTGCTGCACGAGCAGAATGCTATCGCCGGTCTGACCAATCGCTGGCTTCGCCCCTTTGCGAGACGCGTTCTGGCAGGCTTTCCCGACGTCCTCGAAGGGGCCGAGCATTGTGGCAATCCGGTGCGGGAGGACATTGCCGCCGTGGCCCATCCGCGCACCCGCTATCTGGCGCGCCAGGGCCCGCTCAGGATTCTCATCATCGGCGGCAGTCAGGGCGCCCTGGCCTTTGCCAGCAAGATTCCCGAGGCGCTGGCGCTGCTGCCGAGCTCGCGGCGACCCCGCGTCCTGCACCAGGCCGGTCGCCAGCTCGAAGCGACTCGAAAGGCCTATGCGACAGCCGGGGTCGAGGGCGAGGTGGTCGAATTCATCGACGACATGGCCACCGCCTGGGCCGACGCGGACCTGGCCATCTGTCGGGCCGGCGCCCTGACCGTGGCTGAGCTCGCCGCCGCTGGCGTTGCCTCGATTCTGGTGCCCTTTCCCGCCGCCGTCGATGATCATCAGACCGCTAACGCCCGCTACCTGTCGGAGGCGGGGGCGGCCTGGCTGATCAAGCAGGATGACCTCAGCCCGGAGCTTCTGGCGGAGCGCCTTGCCGAGCAGAACCGCCTCAAGCTGGCGGAGATGGCCGAGAGCGCGCGCGGCCTCGCGCGCCCCGGCGCGACCGCCGCCGTTGCACGAGCCTGTCGGGAGGTCGCGGAATGAGCCGCCTCAATCGTCCCGCACCGAACCTGATGCACCGCGTGCGCCGCATCCACTTTGTCGGAATCGGCGGCGTGGGCATGTGCGGCATTGCCGAGGTGCTGCTGAATCTGGGCTTCGATGTGTCCGGCTCGGACCTGAATGACTCGGCGACCTGCGAACATCTGCGCCGGCGCGGTGCGCGCATCGACATCGGTCATCATTCCGACCACCAGTCCGGCGCTGACGTTGTGGTCGTGTCCGGTGCCGTGCCCGAGAACAATCCGGAGATCCAGGCGGCCCGCGAACGACGCATTCCCGTTGTCGCGCGAGCCGAAATGCTCGGCGAGCTGATGCGCTTCCGCCACGGCATCGCCATCGCCGGCACCCACGGCAAGACCACGACCACCTCCCTGATCGCCGGCATCCTGGCCGAGGCCGGCTTCGACCCGACCTTCATCGTCGGTGGCCAGGTCAACGCCTTCGGCTCGAGCGCGCGCCTTGGCGAAGGGCGCTATCTCGTCGCCGAGGCCGACGAGAGCGACGGCTCCTTCCTCAAGCTGCAGCCGGTGATTTCCCTGATCACCAATATCGATCGCGACCATTTGGATGCCTATAACGGCAACTTCGATCGGCTGCAGCGTGCATTTCTCGAGTTCCTCGGCCACCTGCCGTTCTTTGGCGTCGCGGTGATGTGCCTGGACGACCCGCATGTCGCCGAGCTGGTACCCCTCGTCGACCGCAACGTCCTGACCTATGGCTTCGGCGCTCACGCCGACGTGCGCGCGAGCGATCTGGCCCAGGACGGCACCCGGATGACCTTCAGCCTGTGGCTGCCCGATGCCGAGGAGGGCGTGCCCGTCAGCCTGCTCCAACCCGGACGCCACAACGTGCTCAATGCCCTGGGCGCGGCGGCGGTGGCCTGGGAGCTCGGCATCGATGCAGAAGGAATTGTCAGGGGACTGGCTGCATTTCGCGGCATCGGCCGGCGCTTCGCGCGCATCGGCGATCTGGCCGTCGGTGAGAGCCAGGTGCTGGCCTTCGAGGACTATGGCCACCATCCGACGGAGCTGGACGCGGTCCTGCGCGCCGCGCGCGCCGGCTGGCCCGACCGCCGTCTTGTGCTGGTTTTTCAGCCGCACCGCTTTACGCGAACGCGCGACCAGTTCGACGCCTTCGCCCGGGTTATTTCCGAGGCCGATGCGGTCATGCTGCTGGATTTGTACGCAGCTGGCGAGTCGCCCATTGCTGGAATCGACAGCGATGCCCTGGCCCGCGAGGTCCAGGCGCGCGGCGAGATCGACCTGCTGCGCGTCGGCACGATCGATCAGGTGCCCGATCGCCTCCAAGCCCTATGCCGCGACGGCGATCTGCTGCTGGTCATGGGCGCCGGCGATGTCGGCCAGCTCGCGCAGCGCCTGCGCGAGTCCTGTCAGGAGGCGGCCGCATGAGCGCGAGGGACGCCACAAGCATGGGTCACGTGGCCCTGGTTATCGGCGGCGACAGCGCAGAGCGCGAGGTGTCCCTGCGCGGCGGCGAGGCCGTGGCCGGTGCCTTCGATTCGATGGGCGTGCAGTACAGCCTCGTCGACGGGCCGCGCCGCCTTCTCGAGCAGGTCGACTCGGGCCATTTCGATCGCGTGTTCAATCTGCTCCACGGGCGCGGTGGTGAGGACGGCGCCGTGCAGGGCGCACTGCGGATCTACGGCGTGCCCGTGACCGGATCGGGGGTCCTCGGATCGGCGCTCACCATGGACAAGCCGCAGACCAAACGCGTCTGGTCGGCGGTCGGTCTGCCGACTCCGCGCTGGCAGGCCGTTTCCGATCGCCGTTCGGCATCGGCGGTGATCGAGGATCTGGGGTTTCCCTTGTTCGTCAAACCCGCCCACGAGGGCTCGAGCATCGGCATGAGTCGGGTCGAAGCGAATGATGACCTCGCCGCGGCCATCGACCGGGCCCTGGCCTTCGACGACACGGTGCTCATCGAGGCCTGCATCGAGGGTTGCGAGTACACCGCGGCAATTCTGGATGGACAGGTCCTGCCTCTGATCCGACTCGAAACACAGCGCAGGTTCTACGACTACGAAGCGAAGTATGAGTCCGGCGATACGGACTACCGCTGCCCCTGCGGCCTGCCGGCCGATCAGGAACAGGCGCTGGCGGCGCTCTGCATGGAGGCCTTCCGGGTCACCGGTGCCCGGGGCTGGGGTCGAGTGGATTTCATGCTGGACGACGATCAGCAGCCCTGGCTGCTGGAAGTGAATACGACGCCAGGGATGACCCAGTCATCGCTGGTGCCCAAGGCCGCCGAAGCGGCCGGAATCGATTTCGAGGAACTGGTATGGCGGATATTGACGACCAGCCGGACCGACTGATCGGCCCGGCCACGCTCGCGACGCTGATTCTCGTCGGCTGCGTGCTGCTGATCGCGCTCTGGCTACGCTCCGGCTTGCTCGGCGCGGATCAGTGGCCGATCGCATGGCTGGATGTCGAGGGCGAGTTGCAGCGCACCTCGTCGAGCCAGATTCGTGGCGCGGCTGCCGGGCCGGCGGCCAGCGGCTTTTTCTCTGCCGATCTGGAGCGCGTGCGTGATTCGGTCGAAGCGCTGCCCTGGGTCGCCAGGGCCGAGGTGAGCCGCCACTGGCCGGACGCGCTGCGCATTCGCATCGTCGAGCACCAGCCCGTCGCACGCTGGAACGATGCCAGCCTGTTCAGCGACCGCGGCGAGATATTCACCGTTGACGGCAGCGATGGCATGCAGGGCCTGGCAGGCCTGAACGGGCCCGACGGCCGCCGTCAGGACGTACTCGAGGCCTGGCTCTGGATGCGCCAGGAGCTCGGCCGCATCGGCCAGGATATTCGTAACCTCCGGCTGGACGATCGCGGCGCCTGGTCGATGGTGCTCGCCTCGGGCCTGGAGGTGCTTCTTGGCCGTGAGCAGACTCGCGAGCGCCTGCAGCGCTTCATCGCCATCCACGATGTGTTGGCCGAGAGCGATCGCCGCGCCCGTCGCGTTGACCTGCGCTACACCAACGGCCTGGCGGTGCGCTGGCTTGACGAACCGGGTCTGGACGGGGTCGGTTCGAGTGAGCTCGGTCCGAATCAGCCGGGTCCGGGTCAGGCGGGTGCGCTGAGTGCAGCCGAGGGAGAGCGGATCAATGGCTAAGCGCACGGACAAGTCCCTGGTCGTCGGACTCGACATCGGCACCAGCAAGATCGTGGCCATCGTTGGCGAGATTCAGGCCGACGGTCAGGTCGAGGTGATCGGACTCGGCTCCCACGCCTCGCGCGGCCTCAAGCGCGGCGTGGTCGTCGATATCGAATCAACGGAGCAGTCGATCCAGCGCGCGATCGAGGAAGCCGAGCTGATGGCGGACTGCGAAATCCACTCCGTCTTCGCCGGCATTGCCGGCAGCCATATCCGATCGCTGAATTCCCACGGCGCCGTCGCCATTCGCGACAAGGAAGTCGTCGACGGCGACGTCGAGCGCGTCCTCGAATCCGCGCGTGCGGTGGCCGTGCCGGCAGACCAGCGAATCCTCCACGTGCTGCCGCAGGAATACGTCATCGACACCACCGACGGCATCCGGCAGCCCGTCGGCATGTCCGGTGTCCGACTCGAGGCACGCGTGCACCTCGTCACCGCCGCGGTCAGCGCTGTTCAGAACGTCACCAAGTGCGTGGCGCGCTGCGGCCTGCAGGTCGATGATCTGATCCTGCAGCAGCTGGCCTCCAGCCACGCCGTGCTGAGCGATGACGAACGTGATCTCGGCATTGCGCTGGTGGATATCGGCGCGGGAACGACGGACGTGGCCGTGTTTACCGAGGGCGCGATTCGACACACGACCTGCATCCCGATCGCCGGTGACCTGGTCACCAACGACATTGCCGTGGCCCTGCGCACGCCGACCGTGCACGCAGAAGAAATCAAGATCAAGTACGCCTGCGCGCTCGAACAGATGGTCTCCTCCGACGAGACGATCCAGGTTCCTAGCGTCGGCAATCGTGACCCCCGACGCCTCGAGCGCCAGACCCTGGCCCAGGTCGTCGAAGCCCGTTACCGCGAGCTCTTCGATCACGTCCATAAGCATCTGCGCCAGTCCGGCTTCGAGTCGATGATTCCGGCCGGCCTGGTCCTGACCGGCGGCGGCGCCAAGATGGAAGGGGTCGTCGAGCTGGCCGAAGAGATTCTGCACATGCCCGTGCGCCTCGGCAGCCCGCAGGGCGTGACAGGCCTGTCCGAGGTGGTGAGTAATCAGATCTATGCGACCGGTGTCGGTCTGCTGATCTATGGATCGCGCGCCGATCGTGCGCGCCACAGCCCCCTGGGCCGTGGTGGAGAAAGCCTGTGGGAACGCATCAAACACTGGTTCCAGGGTGATTTTTGAATATGTGGTGGGAGAAAAACAGGAACGATCCCACCGTTTTGAGAGATTCGGTTTCGATCTTTCATGGGCCGTTCGCTACGAACGATCAAGGCGTCCAGCAAGAAGGCGTCGCGCATGAGAGGCCATCGAGCCGATGGTTGTTGTTGAAATGGCGAGCTTGTTAAGGAGATACAACATGCCTTTTGAATTAATAGAAAACTATACGCCCGGTGCAACCATCAAGGTTGTGGGCATTGGTGGAGGCGGCGGCAACGCCGTCAATCAGATGGTGGAATCGGAGATCGAAGGCGTGGAGTTCATCTGCGTCAACACCGATGCGCAGGCGCTGCGCAACTTCACCGGGAAATCTACACTGCAGATCGGATCCGGGGTCACCAAGGGTCTGGGTGCGGGCGCCAACCCTGAAGTGGGGCGCCAGGCGGCGCTGGAAGACCGCGAGCGGATCAGCGAGATGCTGAGCGGCTCGGACATGGTCTTTATTACCGCCGGAATGGGTGGCGGTACCGGCACGGGTGCCGCACCGGTCGTTGCGCAAATTGCCAAGGACATGGGCGTGCTGACCGTCGCCGTGGTAACCAAGCCCTTTCCCTTCGAGGGACAACGACGTCTTGGCGTCGCCCAGCAAGGGATCGATGAGCTGGGCCACCACGTCGACTCGTTGATCACGATTCCCAACGCCAAGCTGCTCAGCGTTCTCGGCGCCGAAATCTCTCTGCTCAATGCCTTCAAGTCGGCCAATCAGGTGTTGTCCGGCGCCGTGCAAGGGATCGCCGAGCTGATCACGCGCCCGGGTCTGATCAACGTCGATTTCGCTGACGTGCGCACGGTCATGAGCGAGATGGGCATGGCGATGATGGGTTCCGGAACGGCTGCCGGCGAGGACCGCGCCCTGCTGGCGGCCCAGTCGGCGATCGGCTCGCCGCTCCTCGAGGACGTCAACCTCAACGGTGCCTGCGGCATCCTGGTCAACGTCACCGCCGGCATGACGATGACGATGAAGGAATTCGAAGAGGTCGGCACCACGATCGCGGATCTGGCGAGCGAGGATGCAACGGTCGTCATCGGCACCGTGATCGATCCGGACATGACCGACGACATCCGCGTCACGGTGGTGGCGACCGGCCTCGGAGAACAGCGGGCCAAGGCGCTGGAGCCGCCGATGAAGGTCGTGCGCACGGGCACGGATAATCGACCGGCTTTCCGCGCGAACGAGGGCCATCGCTCGAGCGAGGATCGCGGCGGATCGACCCATGGACGCCAGAGCGGTGGCCATGAGGAGAGCAGCGACTCGGGCCACGACAGCCGGCGCGACAGCGGCAAGCTCTTCGGTGAGCAGAAGGAGCTGGATTATCTCGATATCCCGGCCTTTCTGCGCAACCAGGCCGACTGACGACGGCGCCGTGCGCCAGCACCGGCGCTGGTCCGTCGAAGGCAGCGGTGGTCAAATTCGCGGGGATACTCACCGCGCATGAGGACAGCGACCCGATGGCGACGCTCTCGCCATCGACGTCATCGGGTCGCCGTGTCCGAGTCCCGGGGAGGCCAGTCGAATGATCCGGTCAACCGATTCAGTGGGGTCGATGCGGCCGGATCGATGCAGGCGGAGAGATCAGCGGACAACTAGAGCTGTTGCTCTAAAACAACAGCTGTTGCCAAAACAACAAAAAGCCGCGTTTTGGCCACAGCGGGTGTGCTAATCTACGCGCGCAATGTCACACGCAGGTCATAAAACGTGATCAAGCAGCGTACGTTAAAAAATGTGATCCGAGCGACGGGCGTCGGAATGCACACGGGCGAGAAGGTGGTCATGACCCTTCGTCCGGCGCCGGTGAATGCCGGAATCGTATTTCGCCGGGTCGATCTGGATCCCTTTGTCGAAATCAAGGCCGACCCCCATGCCGTGGGCGATACGGCGCTGTCGACAACGCTTGTTCAGGATCGCGTGCGTGTCGCGACAATCGAGCATCTCATGTCAGCCCTGGCTGGCCTGGGAATCGACAATCTCTATGTGGATCTGACCGCCTCGGAAGTCCCCATCATGGACGGCAGTGCCGGGCCCTTCGCTTTCCTCGTGCAGTCTGCGGGCATCGCCGAACAGAGTGCGCCCAAGCGTTTCCTTCGGGTGCGCAAGACCATCGAAGTCCGGGACGACGACAAGTGGGTGCGCTTCGAGCCTTTCGACGGCTTCCGCGTCAATTTCACGATCGACTTCGACCATCCGGTCATTCGCAATGGCTCGTGCCAATGTGACCTGGACTTCTCAACGACGTCCTACCTGAAAGAAGTCGCGCGGGCCCGCACCTTCGGCTTTATGCGTGACATCGAGTACCTCCGCGAGCGCAATCTGGTGCTCGGCGGCAGTCTCGATAACGCCGTGGTTCTCGACGACTATCGCGTTCTCAATCAGAACGGCCTCCGCTACGAGGATGAATTCGTCAAGCACAAGGTTCTCGATGCCATCGGTGACCTCTACCTGATGGGGCGCAATCCGATCGGTCGCTTCACCGGCTACAAGTCGGGCCACGAGCTGAACAACCAGCTTCTCAAGACGCTTCTGGCCGATGCCGAAGCCTGGGAAGAGGTGACCTATGAGGATAGTGCAGAAGCACCGATTTCCTACGTCCAGCCCGCCCAAGCCATCTAGCGGCGGAGCGCTCTGAGGGCGAGGGCAGGATTTCCGGCCCGGTGCGACCGCGACCGAGGGTTTAAAGCGAGGCCCGTTTTTGCACGATGACCTTGACTGAACGAAGTTCGCCTGGCCAGATTTCGCGCGCCGCATCCAGACAGGTGTCCGCTTCGAGTCGAGCGCGCGTTGCCCAAACCGGCGACTCCGCCGCGAGCACTAGCTCACCCTGATCGACGCAGGCGACGCGAATCCGTCCCCGGCTGACTTCGCTCAGAACGGCCTGCAGCCTCTGATCGAGTGCTTCGAACGCTTCGGCGGCCCGCATCAGGCTGGCCAGCTGGCGATCCTTGCCGGCGATTTCCCTCGCGCTGGATTCGGGTCGTTTCATTTCAAGGATCGTTACGCTCCCGGTTTCAAGGTTCGAGCATAGCGCTTCAAGCCTTGAGGCGCCCGGCAAATTGCCCTTCATGGGGCTCGAATCCTCGTTACAATGTCCGGTTACGGCTTGCGGGCTCGCGCCAGAGCCCCCAAGTCTTGAATCTTCACACGACCGGATCCTGCATGTTCAAGTCCCTGATTACCAAAATGGTAGGTAGCCGGAACGACCGGCTGATCAAACGTCTGGAAAAGCAAGTCGAGGCAATCAACGCGCTCGAGGCGGAATACAAGGAGCTGTCGGACGATGCCCTGAAGGCAAAGACCGAGGAGTTCCGTCAGCGCCACAAGGACGGTGCCTCTCTTGACGACCTGCTGCCAGAGGCCTTCGCCACCGCTAGAGAAGCGGCCGTGCGCACCCTGGGACTGCGCCACTATGACGTTCAGTTGATCGGCGGTGTCGTGCTTCACCAGGGCAAGATTGCAGAAATGAAGACCGGCGAGGGCAAGACGCTGATGGCCACCCTCGCGGTCTATCTCAACACCATTGCCGACCAGGGCGTGCACGTGGTCACGGTCAACGACTACCTCGCCCGCCGCGATGCGCACTGGATGACGCCCTTGTACGCGGCTCTCGGTCTGACCGTCGGTGTGTCCGTGCCGGGCATGGCGCCGCCGGCCAAGCGGGAGGCCTACGCTGCGGATGTCACCTACGGCACGAACAACGAATTCGGTTTCGATTATCTTCGCGACAACATGGCTTTCAAGCTGGAGCAGCGCGTACAGCGCGGCCGTTTTTTTGCCATCGTCGACGAGGTGGATTCGATTCTGATCGATGAGGCACGCACGCCGCTGATCATCTCCGGTCCGGCTGACGAGGGCCCGGAGATTTACGTCAAGATCAACCAGGTTGTGCCTCATCTGGTTCCGCAGGAGGAGGAAGACGGCCCCGGAGACTTCAGTGTCGATGAGAAGGTCAAGCAGGTCTACCTCACGGAAGACGGCATGTCGAAAGTGGAAGATCTATTGGTCCGGGCAGGCCTGCTCAAGGAAGACGACAGCCTCTACGACGCCAATAATCTGGCCCTGATGCATACGCTGAATGCCTCCCTTCGGGCCCATCACCTGTTCACCAAGGACGTCGACTACATCGTCAACGACGGTGAGGTCGTCATCGTCGATGAGTTTACCGGCCGCACGATGCCGGGACGGCGCTGGTCCGAGGGCCTGCACCAGGCCGTCGAGGCGAAGGAGGGCGTGCCGATTCAGCGTGAGAACCAGACCCTGGCATCGATCACCTTCCAGAACTACTTCCGGCAGTACGACAAGCTGTCGGGGATGACCGGTACCGCCGATACGGAAGCCTACGAATTCCAGAGCATCTACGGGCTGGAAGTGGTCGTCATCCCGACCCATCGTCCGATGATCCGCGAAGATCGAGCCGACCTCGTCTTCCTCACGGCCGAGGAGAAATTCGACGCGATCATCGAGGATATCCGCGAGCGGGTCGAAGAAGGCCAGCCCGTGCTCGTGGGCACGACCTCGATCGAGACCTCGGAGCTGCTGGCCAACAAGCTCAACAAGGCCAAGGTCAAGCACGAGGTCCTGAACGCCAAGCAGCACGAGCGCGAAGCCCACATCGTCGCTCAGGCCGGGCAGCCGGGTGCTGTCACCATCGCTACGAACATGGCGGGTCGCGGCACCGACATCGTCCTCGGCGGCAGCCTTCAGGCCGAGCTCGGCGGGATGGGCGACAAGGCGACGGACGCGGAGATCAGCCAGGCCAAGGCGGCCTGGAAGGAGCGGCACAAGGAGGTGCTCGACGCCGGGGGCCTGCATATCATCGGCACCGAGCGCCACGAATCGCGGCGCATCGATAATCAGCTGCGCGGCCGATCCGGCCGCCAGGGCGACCCCGGGTCGAGCCGGTTCTACCTGTCGCTGGAAGACAACCTGATGCGCATCTTTGCCTCCGACCGGATGGGCTCCATGATGCAGAAACTCGGCATGGACGAAGGCGAGGCGATCGAGCATCCCTGGGTCTCGCGCGCGATCGAGAACGCGCAGCGCAAGGTCGAAGCGCATAACTTCGATATGCGCAAGAATCTCCTTGAATACGATGATGTCGCCAACGACCAGCGTCGCGTGATCTACACCCAGCGCGACGAGCTGATGGAAGAAGACGACATCAGTGAAACAATCGAGTCGGTGCGCGCCGAGGTCTTTGATGGCGTGTTCGCAAGCTTCATTCCGCCGGGGTCCATCGACGACCTCTGGGATGTCGAAGGCCTGGAAAAGGCGCTCGAGGGCGACTTTGGCATCGAGGTTCCCGTGCGCCGCTGGCTGGAAGAAGACGATGACCTCGCCGAAGAGGCGCTGCACGAGCGCGTGATCGATACGGTGGAAGCGCACTACAAGGCCAAGGAAGAAATGACCGGCTCCGAGGTCATGCGCCAGTTCGAAAAGGCCGTGATGCTGAGCGTGCTCGACAAGCAGTGGAAGGAGCATCTGGCCAGCATGGACTATCTGCGCCGGGGTATTCAGCTTCGCAGCTTTGCGCAGAAAAAGCCGCAGCAGGAATACAAGCGCGAGGGCTTTGACATGTTCACCGCCATGCTCGATTCCATGAAGCATGAGGTGATGAAGATTCTGGCGCGCGTCAAGATCAAGGACGAGGACGACGTCAATGCCGTTGACGCCCAGCGCCGCGAGGCGCCGATGGAGTTCACTCATGCCGACGCTGGCGCTGCAGCCCAGCCCCAGCGCGCGCCGGCGGGGCAGCCGCAGCCCCAGGCGAAGTTAACGCCGGACACCTTCGTCCGGGAAGGCCGCAAGGTGGGGCGCAACGAACCCTGTCCCTGCGGCTCGGGCAAGAAATACAAGCAGTGCCACGGCAAGCTGACCTGATCCCGAGCCGGCGGCGAGGCCAAAGCCACCGCTTGACGCCGGCCTGATCGGTGAGCGTGGCGCGATCCATCGCTTCGATCGTCGACGTGGTCGCGGCCGTGATCGTCGACGCCGAGGGCCGCCTCCTGCTCTCTCGCCGTCCGGAAGGCAAGCACCTCGCCGGCCTGTGGGAGTTTCCGGGCGGCAAGCGTGAAGCTCGGGAATCGCCCGAGGAGGCTCTCGCTCGCGAGCTCAGGGAAGAGCTGGGCATCGAGATTGCCGCCTCGCAGCCGTTGATGAGTCTGACCCACCACTATCCGGAGAAATCGGTCCGCCTGTTGATTCATCGTGTCGATGACTTCGAGGGGCAGGCCGCGGGGCGAGAAGGACAGCGGATCGACTGGTTCTCGAAGCAGGCTGCCCGCGCTTTGCCCATGCCCCCGGCCGATCGCCCGATCCTTCAACTTCTAGGCGTTCACCCTTGCTGGGGGGTGATAGGGCCGACCTCGGGGACCCGCACGGCGACGTCTCTGATGCAGACCTGGCAGTCGTATCTGGATGCAGGCTATGGCTGCGTGTGCCTGCGTAGCGGGGGATGGCAGCGCCGAGGCCTGGAGAATCTGGTTCAGCGCTGTGCCGATCGGGCTCGGCGCGCCGGGGCCCGCTGGCTGATCGATGCGCCGGTCGATGCGCCTATCGACCAGGCGCTTGAACATGCGTTGAGATTCGATGCCGACGGTATCGTCATCAGCGCGGGGGATCTGGACGGCAACACAACTCGGCCCCTACCATCGGATCGTCTCCTGGTGGTTCGCTGTGCGGGGCCGTCGGACCTGGCCCGGGCGGCGCGCTTCGGGGCCGATCTCGCTTGCCTGACGCCGCCCGGCACCGCGTCCGCGTTCGATGGACCGCTCCTGAGCGAGCAGATCGAGCGCTCGCCGCTGCCGGTTCTCGTCTGGGGGGTGGCGGCCGGAGAGCTGGATCGCGCGCGCGCCTGCGGCGCCTTTGGCGTTGCCGTAACTGATCCGGAGCCGCACGCGGGGGCTCAGCCATGACAGCCATGAGCCGCTGGACCTCCGTCGCCCTTCCCCTGAAGCGACGTGCCAGGCCGCAGGCGCGACGCGTCGAGCTGTGGTTGACCGACCTCGACGACCTGCCCCTGGATGCCGGACCGACGGGCCTGACCCGCAGGGAGCGGGTCATCAAGCGCCGGATCCAGCAGCGCTTCGTTCTTCGCCTGCTGCTTGGCAGCTATCTAGGCGTGCCTGGAAAGGCCGTGACCATCGAACGCAACGAGCACGACAAGCCCGAGCTGGCCGGTGAGTTCCAGAGCTCGGGCCTGACGTTCAACCTTTCCCATTCCGATCGCTGGCTGGCGATCGCGCTGACCCGCGATCGAGCCATCGGCGTCGATATCGAGCATCGTCGAACGATGGAGCGAGCCCCTGATCTGGCGCGTCGCTTTTTCTCCGGTCCCGATGTCGAAGACATCCTGTCGCTCGAAGAGCCCGAGCGCTCCGCCTGTTTTCTGCGCCAGTGGACGGCTCGCGAGGCTCTGATCAAGGCGATGGGCGGCAGCATTGCCCGCTCCATCGGTCAGATCGCCATGGCCTGCCATCCACTGGAAGTTCGTTCGCTGCCGGACGGCTGGCCGCCTGACTGGCAGCTCCTCGAGCCGGCCTGGCCCGACGGGGTCACCGGCCATCTGGCCCTGCCAGGGGATGAAGCCGTGGAGCTGAGCTGCTTCTGGCTGCAGACGGCGCCGGGCGCCTGAACGGAACGTTCCCCCCTTTGCGGCTGGCCCTGTCTTCTGCGCCGGATCGCGTCGCGCCCGCGCAGAGTCATTCAGAGCTTTCTTAGCTTCGGTCGGCACGCTGCCTGAGGAAGTTGAGGAGGTCGACGCGGGTAATCAGGCCGAGGAACTCATCGCCCTCCATGACAATCGCGACGTGATCGCGGGCAAAGATCGGCAGGAGCTGATCGATCGGGTCGCTGCACTGGACCGACTCCAGATCCTTGACCATGGCGCTGTGTACCGGGCGAGCGAAGCGGGACTCGTCCTCGTAGACCGCCAGGAGGATATCGGATTCATCGATGATGCCGACGATGCGCTGCCCGTCCATCACCGGCAGCTGCGAAATATCGTAGAGCATCATGCGCTTGTAGGCGCTGGCGAGGGTCTCATCGTGACCGACGGTCACCGCATCACGGCTGGTCATGGGACGGGCGATCAGATCGCGCAGGTCGCCGAAATTGCTGCCCTCGAGAAGCCCGTGCTCGCGCATCCAGAAGTCGTTGTAGACCTTCGATAGGTAGCGATTGCCCGTATCGCAGACCATCGACAGGACGCGCTTCGGTTCGGTCTGCTCGCGGCAGTAGCGAAGGGCCGCGGCGACGAGCGTTCCCGTGGACGATCCGCCCATGAGCCCTTCGCGCTTGAGCAGCTCCCGAGCGGTCAGAAAGCTTTCTTGATCGGAGATGGCATAGGCTTTGGCAACGCGGCTGAAATCGCTGATCGATGGCAGAAAGTCCTCGCCGATGCCTTCCACCAGCCACCCGCCCGCGTCCTCGCGCACGTTTCCCGTTGCGATGTAGTCGGCCAGGATAGACCCCTCGGGGTCGGCCACGACCAGCTCCAGATCGGGCGCCACGTCGGCGAAATAGCGCGACAGGCCGGTAATCGTGCCGCTGGAGCCAACGCCCACCACCATCGCGTCGAGGTCGCCGCCCATCTGGCGCCAGACCTCGGGGCCGGTCATCGTTTCATGGGCGCTGGGGTTGTCGGGATTGCCGAACTGGTTGATGAAATAGCTGTTCTCGGTCTCCTCGGCCAGGCGGGCGGCGAGGTCCTGGTAGTACTCTGGATGGCCTTTGCCCACGTCCGAGCGGGTGATCACCACCTCGGCCCCCATGGCCTTCAGGTTGGAAATCTTCTCCCGGCTCATCTTGTCGGGAATCACGAGGATCAGCCGATAGCCCTTTTGAGCCGCGACCAGGGCCAGCCCGAGTCCCGTATTTCCCGCCGTGCCCTCGACCAGCGTCGCGCCAGGTTGAAGGTCGCCGCGACGCTCGGCCTCCTCGATCATTTTCAGGGCGATGCGATCCTTGATCGATCCGCCCGGATTGTTGGCTTCGAGCTTGAGATACAGCTCGCAGGGACCCGTGTCGAGGTGATTGACGCGCACGATCGGCGTCTCACCGATCAGTTCGAGAACGTTGTTGTATACCGACATGTCCAGGGCTTTATCGAGAGCGGGCCCGAACCTTAGCCGATGGCCAGGAGGGCGGCAAGTGCTCGCTGAGGGTTTTTGCCCGGGTGATCAGGGGATCAGGAAAGAAAACGGCCGAAAACCAGGGCCACCGGTTTTCGGCCGTTCCTTGGATTTTGTTGCCGCCGCAGCCTGCCTGGCGGCGCCGGCGAGGTGCTCAGGCAGCCTGCGCCGCGTCCATGATTCGTGTCAGTCGATCCTTGATCGAGAGCTTCTCGCGCTTGAGCTTGTTCAAGGCCAGGTCTTCCATCGGCGCTGTCCCGTTTTCGGCGGCGATGACGCGCTTTTCGAGCTGCTGATGATCGCTGTACATCTTGCGGAATTGCTCGTTGCTCTTGAGCAGCGTTTCCAACTGTTCCTGGCGATGTTCGAACATGGGCGTTCTCCTTAAAGATCGTGAGATTGACGTGGGCAGGTTCAACGCTACAGGCAGCCCGGGCGCGGCAACGATCGGCTCGAGGCCGGGTGCAAGTGAAGCGAAAGTGGGTGTTGCGACGCTGACCGGGTTGACCAGCGGCAGATGGCGAATGCAGTCGTATTGGGGACCCGAGTCGGTCTGTGAGCCCCTATGACCCTCAAAGACTGCGACGATTCGCAGGATTCCGTCGAATCTGACTCCATCGTCTGATCAGTTATAACCCTCCGTCAGACTCAAATCAAGCAATCTTCCGCGCGGCTTGCTCCTGGAATTCCAAGCGCAGCCCCTGATCCCTTGGCTCCCCCGATCGGATCAATCGTCGAGCAGAATGACATCGACGCGGCGATTGCGGCTTCGGCCCTCGGCGTCGTCATTGCTTGCGATGGGGAAATCCTCGCCCATGCCCAGAGCCTGAATGCGCGCGGCATCGATTCCCATGGATACGAGCGTATCGCGAACGGCTTCGGCACGCTCGAGGGAGATGCGCTGGTTGACCGGCGCAGGTCCGCTGGCATCGGTGTGGCCTTCGATTCGAATGCGCTTGCCCGGCTCGCTCTGAAGCAATTCGACGACATCGGTCAGATTGCTTCTTGCAGTCGGCTCGAGTTCGGTCTCGCCGACGGCGAACAGGACGTCGCCCAGCGTGACCACGACCCCTCGGTCGGTCTGGCGCAGCTCCATGAGCTCAAGGCGACGGCGCAGGGAATCGGCGTCCTGGGCCGCCAGCTCGGCTTCCCGCCGCGCCAGCTCGATCTCGCTGGCCTGCGCCTCCGCGAGCCGGCGCGCCGCTTCGGCCTCCTCGCGTGCCGCAGCTTCACGGCGAGTGGCTTCTTCGCGCAGGTCTTCCGCCGTCATGGCGTCGCGTCGCGTGCGCGCGGCTTCTTCCTGCGCGGCCGCCGATTCCATTCGCGCCCGCTCGGCTTCCATCCGGGCCTCGTCGACCTCCATTCGGCTGGCCCGTAGCAGCAGTGCGGTGCGCTCCTCCTCTAGCGCATTGATCTGCGCCTGAGCCGTGGCACGAAAGGCGCTGGCCCGCGCGATCTCCAGGCGCTTTTCGGCCAGCAGCAGGCGATGCTGGCGCTCCGTGTCGGTCAGCCCTTCGGCGCTCGCCTCGCGGACGGCGCGCTCGGCATCGGCCAGCGGCAGGGGGACGAGATCGGACAGCGCGCTGTTGGCTCGAAAATCGTTCAGGTCACTGCGGAGATTATCCAGCGCCGTGTCCTCGCGCGGTGGTGGCGTGCAGGCCAGCAGAGCAAGGGCGAGGCTGCAGGTCAGGACAATCCGGATCCAGTATTGGCTCATCTCAGGACTCCATCGCCGTAGGCGTCGACGAGGTCGGCCTTGAGCGCGTCGAGGGCGCGCTGTTTGTCGGCCAGCTCTGCCCGTGCCAGAGCGGCCTGAGTTCGAGCGATAGCCAGCTGCGCTTCGATCTCCGCGCCGTCGGCCAGGCGCCGGGCCTGCTCTGGGTCATCGAGTTCGAGGGCTTCGATAGCGGCTTCCAGACGTTCGCGAGCAAAGCGAAGTTCCAGAGGCGAATATTCCTGGGCGCCGACCTGTTCAGCCTGCATGATGGCGGATTGCGCGTTATTGAGTAGCGTTGGGTCTGGCGGCAGGGTCGCGCAGGCCGCCAGGCCGATGATCATGAAAAGGATCGGAATCAGTCGAGTGGATGTCATGACAGGGTGCTTGAACTCCAGATGATTTTAAGACTGCAGCCCCCAAGCCTATCACTCAGCGTCGTCCTGAAGCTCGGGGGCGGCTTGCGCGATGGCAGGGATGGTGCTCAGCGCATCACAGATCGCCACGACTCTCGGGACAGCGTCCAGGCTGCAGTCGAATCTGCGGGCATTATAGACCTGCGGCATCAGGCAGCAATCGGCCAGCGTGGGTGAACTGCCGTGGCAGAAGGCCTCTGTTGAATCCTCATCGAGCATGGCCTCGACGTGCAGCAGACCCTGCTCGGTCCAGTGTCGATACCAGTCGAGCTTGGCCTGCTCGCCGACCCCCAGCTCGCTGACCAGATACTTGAGAACGCGGAGATTGTTCAAGGGGTGGATATCGGCGGCGATGGCATTGGCGATGGCTCGTACCTGGGCACGCCCAGCCGCATCCTCGGGCAGCAGCGGTGGGGCCGGTCGAGTCTCTTCCAGGTATTCCAGCATGGCCATCGACTGGGTGAGGGTGTGGCCATCGATTTCCAGAGTCGGGACGAGGCGCTGGGGATTCAGGGCACGATAGGTCTCGGAATGCTGCTGGCCGCCATCGCGGACCAGATGAACCGGCCGAGATTGCCAATTCAGGCCTTTGAGGTTGAGCGCCATACGAACGCGGTAGCTGGCAGAGGACCGCCAGTAACCATGGAGAATGATAGCTTCGGTCATCGGCGCGCTCGAGGGTGGGGATCGGCTGACAAGAGTACCGCAAGAGGAATTGCGGGTGACAGACTGACGAAAGACTCTTGGCATGGAGCGTGCCGGGCAGTAAGGCTGATCTCGCTGCCGCAGTGCCTTCGAACTGCTGCAGGCCGAGCCGAAGCGATGGTATGTTCCAGAGAGCCCGGAGCATGGAATTTCGCCTGGGCTGGCAGACAGAAGATCGACGGTCACAAGACCAAGGAGCGGCGAGTGAGTCGGACACGAGTGGGCATTGATGCCATGGCCTTCCACGGGCCCGAGTGCTATATCGATATGGAGGATCTGGCGCGTGCGCGGGGCGTGGCGCCGGAGAAATTCACTCAGGGCATCGGGCAGCGGCAGATGGCGGTCGCCACGCCCTGCGAGGACACGGTGACCCTGGCTGCCGTGGCCGGACAACGGGCGCTGGCTGAATTCGATATCGACCCTGATGAAATCGGCACCCTGATCGTCGGCACGGAAACTGGCGTGG
>Ga0207419_1000520_pt1 | contig 33402 bp, 30 predicted proteins | sample ElkSloMetagenome_4_FD_184723 | JGI IMG/M metagenome (GOLD analysis project Ga0207419, IMG submission 184723) | Hot spring microbial communities from Elkhorn Slough, Monterey Bay, USA - MD2A (version 2) | ecosystem: Environmental > Aquatic > Marine > Intertidal zone > Estuary: Microbial mat ... | reverse complement strand
CGTATCCGCTTTTCCTATTTCGATACCAATCTCGGCGATGCAGGCGACGGTATGGTACTTGACGACATACGTCTGACTCAACGGGCAGAGGCGGTTGCCAGCTTTCCGCTAGAACAGCAGGACTTTGAAGGGACGACTTTCTCCCAGGGACTCTATCCACGAAGTTTTGGTAATGGAACAGCCGAACTGTCAACGGACTATCCGAATAACGGTACACAGAGCCTCTTTCTGGGCCAGAAAGTGGCCGGAGATGCGGCAGGAACGCTAATTCTGGCTCTGGATCTCTCCGGACAGACGGATGTGTTTCTGGACTTCTGGGTGCGGGCAACCGGGAGAGGTGAGTACCGCCGTCTTTATATCAGTGATGACAACGGGGTAAACTGGACGCAGATCCGGGATATGGACAATATATCTCAGGACTTCAGTCACATCGTCATTGATCTGGCCGACGTGGCAGATAGAAATAATCTGGCACTGAATGACAAGTTCCGTATCCGCTTTTCCTATTTCGATACCAATCTTGGCGATGCAGGCGATGGCATGGTGATCGATGATTTACGGATCAGTTCAAATGGTCCTCCACCCTCATCACCTGACAATCACACAATCTACCTCCCACTGACCATTCGCTAACACACGCATCGGGCGGGTCACGCCAGGAGGTGTGACCCGCCCCGCCCATCCCGCCTGAATCTGCCGCACCTTTGCGGCTTTTGCGCCTTTGCGCAAGCCATTTCAAGCATGCGATAATACTTAACCAGCCATGCTCACAACTGAGGAGATCATCACATGGATACCCAGACCTACCGCACCCTGATCAAACAGATCATGACGGAGTATGCAACGCTTGCCGCGCAGCAGCCGATGCCCGGCGTCGAGACGCTGCCGGCCTTTGATGAAGCGCGCGACCAGTATCTCTGGCTGCAGGCGGGGTGGGCCGGGCACCGCCGGGTGCAGGCGATCACGCTGCATGTTGCACTGGTGTACGCGCCTGGCTCTGGTCTGACCGGGGAGCGCGGTATGCATCAGGATGGCAGGTCGGTTATCTCCACAATTGGATCACCGTTTGCCAATAATGCCACTGCCTGGGGAAACAACTGCTCAAAAATAACACGCAGGTGGGCATTCGAAGTATTTCCACAGGTCAGCCACACCACCTGGGGTGGTACACCGTGCCGGATCAGCAGTTCACTGAAGTCACGATCTTGAGTGATCAACACCACCGAACCGCCTGCGATCCGCGCCGCATCAAAAATCTGCCGATCCGTGGCATCACGCAGGCCTATGTCGCGCAGGGCATACGCCGACACATTGAATCGGGCGCTCAACCAGGGTGCAAAGGCGGGCGCGATTTGCGCATCAATCCAGAATATCATGCCGCCCGCAGAACGGAATGATCGACCCGGCGGGCGGCGTAGTGGAAGCAGGCCCGCAGGTCGTCCGGCTCCAGATCGGGCAGTTCCTCCAGGACCGCAGCGGGTGATAACCCCGCCGCGAAGAGATCCAGCACATCCGACACCCGAATCCGCATACCGCGAATGCAGGGACGCCCACCACACTGCTCCGGATTCACCGTAATGCGCTCCAGTACCTCCATCGTCAGCTCCTTCCCGTGACTATTGCTCCAAACGCACAGAGCAGATACACGCCCCATCCGCCTTGTCCACGCTGTGGATCACCATCATTATAGCAGAGGGCACCGCCCCGCCGCACGAGTGCCGGGGAAAGTCGGCACGAACCGATGAACAGGCAATGCTGGTTGTAGCAGGCGTAGGGTGCATTGGATGCACCTGGTAGGCAGTCGGTGCATCCAATGCACCCTATCGGGCTCGGTTGTCGGTTCTCAGTTCTTTGTTCTTTTATACCGCCCTACCAGCTACTGCACCAGTACACCTGGCTCTCAGCCCGCAGTTCTTCGTTCTCAGAGACTGTCTGAAACGGGTTGGTCATGGGGCTACGGCCCTGGAGCGGGAGTCCCGGCTTCAGCCGGTGGGTGGCCGGAACCGGCTGAAGCCGGGACTCCTGGGGCGCTGTCCGGTGTCGCAGGGCACCCATGCCGTGTGACCGACGCGAATCATCTTTTCAGACAGTCTCTCAGCAAGCGTAGGCACCACCTACCTACATCGGAAGAACGGTGCATCCAATGCACCCTACCGGGCTCGGTTCTCAGTTCTATATTCTTTGTTCTTTGTTCTTAACCCTCAGTTCTTTGTTCTTATGCCGCATGCCGGGCGTTCTCCGCCTGCTCCAGCAGGTCGCGGATGTCACCCAGCAGCTCCGGCAGGCAGATGCCCAGGCCGGGCAGCACATGGAACTGCGGGCCACCCCAGCGCTGCACCACCTGCGCAACCTCCTCCTGCGCGCACCCCAGGACCGTCGCCACAGTCGCCTCGCCGACGAAGCCCTCTTCCTGGAGCAGACGTTCCAGCCGCTGCCAGGGCGTGCGCGCGGCAGATGCACGCGTGCGCGGGTGCTGCTCTTCCAGCATCGTTACCAGGGCGGGAATCGCGTCGGCAGGTTGTTCCCTGTAGGCCACCAGCGGCGCGGGCGCGGCGGCTTTCTTCGTTGCGGTAGCGGTGGCGGGGACAACCGCCAGCACTGGCGCATGCTCGCCCAGCTTTGCCAGATCGCGGGCCAGCATCGCACTCGTTGCACGGCTGGTGGTCAGGCAGAGCAGCACCTGCTGGTGGCCCCGCTGCAATGCAAAGTCGGGTACCACCACCACACCCGTGCCAATCAGCGGCTCCGGGTCGCGCCGCAGCCGCCAGCCGGCCGTCTGACCGCGCACCAGCGCACGCCACCAGGCCCGACGAAACGCCTCGCTCAGATCCTCCTCCCAGGGCGTGCTTTCGCTTTCCAGGGAGGCTTCCTGCGCGCCGACACCCAGCACGCGCAGCGCCCGCGCATCCAGCCGCAGCATAGTCGTCTGGCTGCCCAGGTGAACTTTCGCCTCCCCTGCGATCAGGCTATCGGGATGCGCGGCCAGCAGCCGCAGGAACACCCGCGTCAACCGGCGGCCAGTGCGGGTCCAGCGCCCCAGGGCATCGCGGCTTCCCGTGAGCAGCAGGTCGATCTCGGTGTCGAAGAGCGTGCGCGGCGTGCCGCCCACCTGGTAGGTAAGCTGGTAGCGCCGGGCCAGGTTATGCGCGCTACGGATGATGCTCCAGACCGGCCCCTTCAGGCGGAGGTGCAGCGACTCGGCCCGGTAGAGCGCGGTTTCGAGCGAGTGGTAGTTGTAGCGGGCGATCAACTCCTGCGGCGTTGGCGTCGGACCGACCTGCACCAGCATCCGCTGATCGTCGCTATCCAGCAGCAGCGCCTGCTCAAACTGGTCGGGTGTCACCGGCAGATCAGTACAGAGGAAGGTTAGCGCTTCCGCCCGCTCACCGGGCAGGATTACCCCGCCATAGCGTCCATTTGCCAGACCATAAAGCTTCGCCCGGAATGCCGCCGGGGTCGTCAGCCCGGCCCCCCGCAGTGCCTGCGCCTGCGCCGTACCAAACGCCTCCGCCAGCGTCTGCTCCCGCCAGGTGTAGGTGCGGGATAGGCAGGCCACCAGCCCGCGCGCCAGCCGCGGATCGCCGAAAAACTCCAGCAGCGCCTCCGTCTCAAAGGTTGCGCGCCGCCGCCCGATCATCCGCTCGAAGTAGGCAATCGCGTAGCCAATCGCGGCGGTGTAGCGATCATCGCGGATCTGGTGGGGGTAGAGCTGCCGGGCATCACCCGCCTTGCGCGTGGTCTTTTTAAAATCGGCAATGCGAAAAGCCATCTTTACCTCCTGCTGAGAACCGAGAACCGAGAACTGAGAACTTGAGAAGGCCAGTAGTTCGTAATGCCTGGGCTTCTTCAGTTCTTAGTTCTTAGCCCTTAGTTCTTTTGATTTTGCGTTTGCGGGCGGTGCTGACTTCGCTGGTGTGGCGGGTGACCAGTTCGTAGAGGACTGCCTCGGACGGTTTGGGCCGGATGATGCGCCCCAGCCGTTGGATATGTTCGCGGGGGGTGCTGTTACCGCTGACCACAATGGCGATATTGGCATCAGGTACATCCACCCCCTCGTTGAGCACGCGCCCGGCAACCAGCTTGCTGTATGCGCCATTGCGAAACGCCTGCAGGATGCGCTTGCGTTCGTCCGGCGCGGTGCGGTAGGTGATCGCCGGCAGCGCCAGCGTCCGACTGATCTGATCGACCAGCGCGGTATACTCCGAGAAGATCAGCACCTTGTCGCCACGATGCTGCTGGAGCAGTCGGGCGGTCTCTTCCAGTTTGGCCCCTGCGTTGAGCGCGATCATGCGGGCCTGATGGTGTGCGCGCAACGCCTGCCGTGCAGCCGGGTCATTCCCGCTGCGGCGGATCAGTTCGCCAAAGAAATCCCCGCCGCGCGCGAGTGTGCTGCGGTGGCGCGCAACAAACCACTTCCACTCGGTCATCAGCACCGCGTAGCGTAGCGCTTCCTCCGGCTGCAGATTTACGTAGATGCGTCGCTCGCGGAACTTTGCCAGGTGGCCCTCCGCCGACAGTTCGGCGGGAGTGCGCTGGTAGACCACCGGCCCCAGTAGTTGGTAGAGTTGTTCCTCCGCGCCATCACTCCGTTCGGGGGTGGCCGTCAATCCCAGGCGGTAGGGCGCGCCGCAGCGTTGGGGAATCGCGCTGTAGGAGGGCGACGGCAGATGGTGCGCCTCATCACAGATCAGCAGGCCGGTGCCGGTGATGGGTGCCTGCGGCATGGCAGCCGAGGCATAGGTGATAATCGTAATCGGGCAGACCTCGCGCCGCCCATCGCCCACCAGCCCGACCTTGCGCCGGGGCACACCCAGCCGCTCAACGATGGTATCGCGCCACTGGTAGAGCAGTTCGATGGTGGGAACCACCACCAGCGTGCGCAGCTTGAGCTGGGCGATAACCATCAACGCCAGAAAGGTCTTCCCGGCTCCGGTGGGCAGAACCACCACGCCACGACCATCCGCCGCCAGCCAGGACTCCAGCGCGGCTTCCTGGTAGGGGCGGGGCGGTAGGGTCAGCTTTGCCCGAAACCCGCCCGCCAGTTCGGCTTCGTCCTGCTCCGGCAGCAGCGTCACCGCCGGCACTGCATCCAGGTCGGCGTCGAGGAGCGCTTCCTCGGTGGCGGCTAACTCGGCAAGCAGTTCATCTAATTCACGTTGGCGCATGTTTTTCTATCCCGGTGTAGGCGTGGTACCAGTATAGCTCGGACCAGCGTACTACAATGCGCAAGAGAGCAAAAACAGCATACACTCGTCCGGCACAGGCCGGCAACCGGCATGCCCGGTATACGGCTGTCGGGTGGGTTTGCGGCAATCGTTCTACCGCGTTCTATTGGAATAGAACCTTACTGAAAAGAACTTATGTTCTTATTTTAGCACTATTGATAAGTGATGTCAAATGGTTGCACATGCCGGACAGGTGTCAAAGATTTCGCACCTATAGTGATCCCGACCGCTGCGCACCCCTTGACAAATACTATACCGTTCGGTATACTAACACTGTCGCTGAGGTAAACTGTTGTTGCATAACCACACCCTACCCGGCTACCATAGATGAAAGAGAACCGATGGAACCAAAGGATAATCGCGCGTCCATCCTGACGTGCGCGCTGGAACTTTTCGCCGCGCAGGGCTATGACGCCATCGGGGTGCGGGAGATCTGTAGTGCCGCCGGTGTCACCAAGCCAACGCTCTACCACTACTTTGGCAGCAAGCGGGGCGTGCTGGAAACGCTCGTGCAGGAACGCGGCGCTCCCCTGCTGGCGCGCGTGCAGCAGGCCGCCGCCTACGCCGGGGATCTGCGGCAGACGCTGCGAACGCTGGTGCTGACCTACTTTGGCTTTGCGGATGCAGCGCCGACATTTTACCGGCTGCTGCTGGGGCTCTGGTTTGCCGCACCGAACCATGACGCCTTTCAGGTGGTTGCGCGCTTTAACGAGCAGCAGCACCAGGTGATGGAAGCCCTGTTTAACGCAGCCGCACATGACCATGGCAATATGCGCGGGCGGCAGCGTATCTATGCCGCAACCTTTCTGGGTATGATCAACACCTATGTCGGGCTGGCCCTGAATGGCTATCTCGAACTGACCGAGACCCACGCACTGCAAGCGGTGCAGCAGTTCTCATACGGAATCTACTCGTGACCCTTTTTTTAACTGGCTTATACCGAACGGTATGTACACAAGGAGCAAACGATGACAACCTGGGCACATGACGCCATCTTTTACCATATCTACCCGCTGGGCCTGTGCGGTGCGCCGCGCCGGAATGATTTCGTCGCCGCACCGGAACCCCGCCTGGCGCAGATCCACACCTGGATCGAACATCTGCAGACGCTGCATGTGAATGCGCTCTACCTCGGCCCGCTCTTCGAGTCCGGTACCCATGGCTATGACACCGCAGACTATTACCAGGTTGACCGGCGGCTGGGAACCAATCAGACGCTCACCGAACTGGTTGCAGCACTGCATGCCGCCGGCATCCGGGTCATTCTCGATGGGGTCTTTCACCATGTGGGGCGGGATTTCTGGGCATTCCGCGATCTGCAGGCGCGCGGAGCCGACTCGCCCTACCGCGACTGGTTTGTGGGGATCGATTTCAATGGGCACAGTCCCTACGGCGATCCGTTCGGGTACGCCGGCTGGCGCGGAAACTATGACCTGGTCAAGCTCAACCTGCAGCATCCCGAGGTGCGCGCGCATCTGTTTGGGGCGGTGCAGTTCTGGATCGAGCAGTTTGGGATTGACGGGCTGCGTTTAGATGTGGCCGAGGATATTGAGCTGGACTTTCTCCGCGATCTGGCCGCCTACTGCCGCCGCGCGCATCCTGATTTCTGGCTGCTGGGGGAAGTTATTCATGGGGATTACACGCGCTGGGCCAATGCCGAGACGCTCGACGCTGTTACGAACTATGAGAATTACAAGGGGTTGTTTTCGAGTCATAACGACCGCAACTACTTTGAGATTGCCTACTCACTTAACCGGCAGTTCGGCGAGCATGGACTCTACCGCGACATTCCGCTCTATACCTTCGCCGACAACCATGATGTCAGCCGGGTGGCAAATGCGTTGCATAATCCGGCGCACCTCTACCCACTCTACGCACTGCTGTTCACCATGCCGGGGGTGCCGTCAATTTATTATGGCAGCGAGTGGGGCATTAGCGGCATCAAGCAGCCGGCGGATGACTGGTCCCTCCGCCCGTGTCTGACCGGGCCGACCGCGCTGCCGGAAGCCGCTCAACCGGAACTGGCGGCGACCATCGCGCAACTGGCCCGGATTCGGCAACAGATGGGCGCATTACGGCGAGGATCATACCGGCAACTCAGCGTCGCCGCCGAGCAGGTGGCCTTTGCCCGCCAGTGGGAGGACGAGTATGTGGTTGTGGCGGTCAATGCAGCCGACACACCCGCTGCCCTACGCCTGCCGGTCAACCTGCCGGACGGTCAAACCTTTGGCGATCAGTTGGCCCCCGACCAGCAGTTTACCGTCCACAACGGGACGCTGCTGCTGGAGACGGTACCGGCATACGGGGCACGCATTCTGGCACCACGCGCGGCGTAAATACAACTCGAAATCGCGTAGGGGCGAAACAGCTTTCGCCCCTGTGCCTTACGTCCCTACTCAAAAACTTCCTTCTCAACCAGTTCAATATCGACCGGATAGTTGCCGGTGAAACAGCCGGTACAGAAACCCTTGCTATCCTGCCGGGTGGCCTCGATCAGCCCGGCGAGGCTCAGGTAGGCCAGACTGTCGGCTCCCAGATGCGTACGGATCTCCTCAATGCTCATCCGGTGCGCGATCAACTCCGGGTAGGTTGCCATATCAACCCCCAGGAAGCAGGGGTGACGGATGGGCGGCGAGGAAACCCGCACATGCACCTCAACCGCACCGGCATCACGCAGCAGGCGCACAATCGGCCCGCTGGTGTTGCCCCGCACAATGCTATCGTCAACCAGCACCACACGCTGGCCTTCCAGATTATCCTTCAGCGGATTGAACTTGAGCGCGATACCCACCTTGCGCAGCCGATCATCGGGCTGGATGAAGGTTCGACCAATGTAGCGATTCTTGATCAGCCCCTCGCTGTAGGGAATACCGGACGCCTGCGCGTAGCCAATCGCCGCCGGGATAGCGCTATCCGGCACCGGGATAACAATATCGGCATCGGCGGGCGCTTCGTGGGCCAGTTGGCGACCCTGCGCCACGCGGGTGGCATGCAGCATCCGCCCCTGGAGCATACTGTCCGGACGGGCAAAATAGATATACTCGAAGAGGCAGTGCGCCTGCCGGTCGGCGGGCATCTTCGCCAGCGTGCGCGGCCCCTCTTCGGTAATCTCCAGGATCTCACCCGGCTCAATATCCCGCAGGAAGTTTGCGCCAATCGTGGCAAAGGCGCAGCTCTCCGAGGCAACCACCCAGCTCTGATCGCCCAGCCGCCCCAGGCAAAAGGGATGCAGCCCCCAGGGATCGCGCATTGCGTAGACTGCCTGATTAGTCAGCACAGTGACACAGTAAGCACCCTCGGCGCGGCGCATAAAATCTTCAAACTTCTCTTGCCAGGTGCGCCCGCCCTGCACCCCGGCCAGCATCTGCGTAATGACCTCCGTGTCACTGGTACTGGTCAACCCGACGCCCCGGCGCAGCAGTTCCTGCCGCAGAGCGGCAGCGTTGGTCAGGTTGCCGTTGTGGCTCACCGCCAGCGGCCCCAGGATACTCTCGACCCGGAAGGGCTGGGCATTCTCCAGTTTGGAGGAGCCGGTGGTCGAGTAGCGGGTATGCCCGACCGCCAGATAGCCGCTCAACGGGCGCAGCTTCTCCTCGTTAAAGGCCTGCGATACCAGGCCCATCTCTTTGTGGACCTTCAGTCGCCGTCCATCCGATACGGCAATGCCGGCACTCTCCTGGCCGCGATGTTGCAGCGCATAGAGGCCAAAGAAGGTCAACCGGGCTACGTCGTCGTCGGGGGAGACGATGCCAAAAACACCGCACTCATGGGACGGCTTGTCGTCGGTAAGGTGTGGATCTGTTGGAATAGCTCGCTCTTCACTCATTGCTCTCTCGCCAGTTTCGCGCAGGGTTGCCTGCGCATACTACTACCTGTCCGCCTGGAGCCGGATCACGAACACGCCGTCCCCATCGACCGCCGTTCATTGGACATATGATACAATTTAGGTTTTGTAAAAATGTTGTACTGCGTAGTATATCACAGAGTATCGGGAGATGCGCCGTCCGGTTCCAGTGGTTCAGGATAGGGGATCACGGCAATGCGGGTTGTGCTACAATACGAGGCGAACATTTCTGCGCGTTCGGCACGAATATACGCTTTGTACCCATTGAGGAAGAAGTATGGATACAGGAACCTTTGTCGTACTCTTTTTTCTATTACATATTGTGCTGCCGTTTATCGTTATCTTCGCGCTCTACCTCTGGAAGGGCTATCATAAGTAAACTCTCCGGGAACTTTTCCACACCGGCAGTGGTCTTACACTGTATGTATGGAAACCAGATACCCAGAGAGGCTAACTGATGATCAACTATCGTCTACTGCGCCGGCCGGGCATGCTTTTGCTGATATGGCTACTGCTGACGGCCTGCGCCGATACGGGCACAAACGGCAACGGCAGTGTGGAACCGGATCTCGTGGGAACCAGATGGTCCCTGACCGCGTACGGCGACCCGGCCAACCCGCAGCCGGTGATCACCGACTACCAACCCACGCTCTCATTTCAAGAGGACACGGTTGGCGGCAGCACGGGCTGCAATGAGGTTGGCGGCAACTATACCCACGCCGGCGACACAATCAGCTTTAACGACCTGTTTCAGACAGAGCGGGCATGCATGGCCGACGGGGTGATGCAGCAAGAAGCCGCGTATATGGAACTGCTGCGCAACGCGGATACTATCAGTCGTGGGGAAGACCGCCTGACCCTGACCGCGCCCGACGGTATCCTGCAGTTTACCGCGATATCTCCGGCCTGATCCGCCGGAGTAGTACCACCCTGCAACTACGCCTTTTGGCAGATACCCCGCGCCGCCACTCCTGCTAAACTGAATGTGTACAGCGCACGACACCAACCGACCAGCACAGGCAGTCAGGGGAGGGCGGCGCACTGCCACCCGGACGACAGAGAGTTTACTGAATGCGAAGGAGAACGATGCTATGATCCGTCCGATGTTGCTCCTGTTGTTGCTCTGCCTGGCACTGACATCGGCGGTGGGTTGTGCCGGTAACGGCGGTGAGTCACCAGACAGCGCCGAGACCATTACCGGCACCGTGATAGAGGTCTCACCGAGCGCACAGATCATTCTGCTGACGGCGCCGCAGAACGGCTTCGACACCATCGCGCTGACGGAGGAGACTACAATCACGCTCGAAGACGGCACCACCACCGACCTGACCGCCGTCCGACCGGAGACTACCATCCAGGCCTCCGGCGCGGCGGGCGAATCAAACGCCCTGATTGCTGACGAGATCGTCGTCCTGACACAACCATAAGTAGCTGTCAAATAACAGCAGTTACACGGTGAAAGTTGGGACCACGAACGCCGCGAAATGAGCGAAAAACGCGAAACGACCCGTGCTGATATGCGTTACGCGATCTTGTGGTTGCCAGGGGACAGTGCCTCCGGCAGGGTGAAAGAGGACCATGCTGCCGCAGGCGAATCGGGTTTCCATCGGGTGAAACGTCCGGTTTGCATGGTAACCGCGTAACTTCTGTCAGATAACAGGATATTTTCCGATATACCCAGGGAGGATGTATGTTCAGAACCACAAATAATCATTCACCGGCAATTTTAAGCCGGAAAAGCCACCGGAGTATTTTGAGCATCGGTAGCACGGGGAGCATCCTGAGCATCGGTAGCGCGGGGAGCATCCTGAGCATCGGTAGCGCGGGGAGCATCCTGAGCATCGGTAGCGCGGGGAGTATTCTCAGCCTGCTGAGTGCCGGGAGTATCCTGAGCTTCCTCAGCTCCGGCAGCGTCCTGAGTTTTCTCAGTGCGCGCAGCACGCTGAGCGTACGTAGCTACAATGCCATCCGCAATCGGGAGCGGTAGGTTGCTGCTGAGGTTATCGCCACACATATTTCGAGTTGGTAGGGACGCGCTTCTGCGCGTCCGCAACTCAGGCAAACTATCCCAACTACTAACCAATCACAACCTGAAACCCCAGCATCGCAAAGGTCGCCAGGACCATTGAGGTCGCCGCCGTCAGCTTTGACACATCTTCCAGTGCATCCGGCAGCAGTTCGCTAAATACCATATAGATCATCGCCCCGGCCGCCAGCCCCAACCCGATCGGCAAAAATGGGCGAAACACCAGCACAAACAGGAATGCCGGTACGGCCATCAACGGCTGCGGCAAACTGGAGAAGACACTCCACCCGGCCGCCTTCCAGACCGACACGCCCTTGGGCACCAGCACCAGGCTGATTGCCAGCCCCTCCGGGATATTGTGGATGGCAATGGCGAAGGAGATAAACGCCCCAAAGGTGTTGCTGTCGCCGTAGGAGACACCCACGCTCACCCCTTCCGCAAATGAGTGTACCGTCATCACCCCCACGATCAGCAGCATCTGCGCAGCACTGGCCCCCTGGACCGCGCCCAGATGAAGGTCTTCATCGTGGTCACTGATAAAATGGCGGGCCATAACAATCAGCCCAAAACCCAGCACAAAGCCGATAACGACGCCAAGGATATCATAGCTGATCCCCTCGCGGACAAGCCCCAGACTCGCGCCCAGCATCAACCCGGCTGCCAGCGCATTCGATACGCCCAACCAGAATTTGCCAATCTCCTTAAAAAAGAAAAAGGGCAGCGCACCCAGCCCGGTACAGATAGCGGTGATCAATGCGGCAATGAATACCGTTAGAACGCCTTCGGTTTCCATGAAGCTCCTTCCGTTGCAGATCTTCTCTGTCTCTTCACCTGGTGTCCCGACAGCCGGCAGCAGTGCGCCCGGACACCAGTCTGCACCGCAGCAAAACATATGCCACGGGACAGGGGATAGGGGACAGGGGATAGGGGACCAACAGGTTCCTACAACAACTGCACTGGTTCGGGCGGGATATCGCCTTGCAATAACGCTGCGAGGAGATCCGGCAAACCGGGTGGCAGAACCGGCGCATCCGGTTGCCACAACTCCGCAAGCGTCCACCAGTGGTGCGCACGATAGACCTGCTGTTCACCGGGGTACAGGTTCGTCAGCGCTACCTGGCTGGTCGCAACCGGCAGCAGATAGTAGCGCTCCGCAAACTGCACCTGCTCATCGGGGAAGTGCAGGACGCGCGAACGCCGCCCCACCCAGGGACCGAGCGCCGCCGCGCGAATGCCGGTCTCCTCCCACAATTCGCGCAGACCAGCCTGCTCAAACGTTTCGCCAGGGTCCACCCCACCGCCAGGCGTGACCCAGTAGACCGTCATATCTGGGTGGGCCGGATCAAGCGGAACATCATCTTCGATCTTGAATAGAAGTATGCGCTGCTGCGGATCGATGACCAGCAGCCGCACAGTTGGTCGAATACGCATGGCAGTCCTCATCAGGATACAGGGTACAGGGTACAGGGTATAGGGTATAGGGTACAGCGAGAGAGGAATATTCTACGTTCTCTACAGATATTATAGCAGTAGGGGCGCAGCATTGGCCTAACAGATACCGTCTGCCAGGCTTATGCCCGGCCAATGCTGCGCCCCTACTCTCGTGACGGTCCGCCGTACCAAGAGAGTTGTGGTAGGATGGGGGTATCACGAAGCAGAGGAGGTGACATGATGACATCTGGTGAAACAGCACTGGAACTGCGCACCCGCGCCGTTGGTCCCTGGCCGATGAATACCTACATCCTGGTCTGCCCCACGACGCGCCGGAGCGTGTTGATCGATCCGGGCGATGAGCCGGAGACGCTGCGGGCCATGCTGGCGGATACCACGCCGGAGACCATCCTGCTGACGCATACCCACCGCGATCATGTCGGCGCGCTCGATACAATGGTCGCCGAGCTGCAGGTGCCGCTGATGGCCTATCCCGGCCCGCGCTCGCGGGGCATTACTCCGAGTGCCGACCGCTGGCTGAGCCATGGCGACATAGTGCCGGTCGGCGCGCACACGCTGGAGGTCTACCATACGCCCGGTCACAGCGAGGATATGCTCAGTTTTGCCCTTGCGGGCGACCAGCGGATTATCGTCGGCGACACGCTGTTTGCGGACGGTCCCGGTAAAACCTGGTCGGTGGAGGGCTTTCGCACCACCCGGCAGACCCTGCACACGGTGGTATTATCCTGGCCGGATGAGACGATCTGCTGCCCCGGTCATGGGTCCGAGTTTCGCCTGGGCGACAAACGCGCGGCGATTGAGACATTCTTAAGCAAAGATTTTGGCGAATTCTATGGAGATGCAACCTGGGATATGTAAAAGGAGGCAGTCGTGGCCGAGTCTTTCGCTACCGAGACCCTTGCGGCACTGGTTGCTCCACATCTGAAGACCGACCCGGCGGCGCTGTGCTTTGCGCCGATCCCGACAGGCAAGCACAACAGCTCCTACCTGGTTGAGCATGGGACGGCCCGGTTTGTACTGCGTATTGCCCCACCGGACGACGCGGGCTTCCTCTTTTACGAGCGCCTGATGATGCGCCAGGAGCCGCAACTGCACCAGCTTATCCGCAGCCGAACGCATATTCCCGTAGCCGAGATTGTCGCCTGCGACTTCAGCCGCTCCCGGATCGACCGCGACTACCTGTTGATGACGGCGCTGCCCGGTATGCCCCTGAGCCAGGCTCCCGGCCTCGCCCACGCGCAGTTCGAGCAGGCGTTGCGGCAGGTGGGCGGCTACCTGCGCGAACTGCATACGTTGACCGCCACAGAATGCCTGGGACATGCGGCATACGGCTACCTGGGCGCGCATCAGCCGATGGAGCCGCAGCCGACCTGGGCCGCTGCATTCCGCGTGATGTGGCACCAGTTGCTGGACGATGTGGTTGCCTGTGGCAGTTACACGCCCGCGGAAGCCGACAACATGCGCGACCTGCTGGATCAGCATCTGCACCAGTTTGAGCATCCGGTGACGCCCTGCCTGCTGCACATGGATGTCTGGAGCCAGAACATCCTGATCGATCTGTCGGGCAATGTCACCGGGATCGTTGATTTTGACCGCGCACTCTGGGGCGATAGCGAAATCGAATTTGCCGTTCTGGACTACTGTGGTATCAGCGAGCCGGCCTTCTGGGAAGGGTACGGCTGGCCCCGTGACGAGTCGCCCGCCGCGCTGATTCGCCGCCAGTTCTACCTGCTCTACGAAGTGCAGAAATACATGCCAATTCGCATCTGGCGGCGCAACAACCCCGCCGACGCCGCCCGCTACAAGCAGCGCAGCCTGGCGCTGGCCGCGCCACTCATGTCGCAGGAAAAGTAGCAAATCCGTTCTTGACGAGTGCCGCTACCTCTGCTATACTTGTGACAAAAGTAGAACAAAAGAGCGCACCAACGCTCACCTCCGCGCATTCTGTTCGCTCGTGACTGTCTATATGCAGATGTAATCTGGAACCGTAATCGGCAGAACGGTCGCCCGGTTCTGCTCGTTGCGCCTTTGCTTCAGGAGGTATCACCAATGGCTGTAACCAGTCGAGATCTGCGCACTATTGAACGCCGCCCGCTTGTGCTCCTGCGGTCCGGCGGCGTAAATTCGTTCGCCTACCTGGTAACCGGCGTGCTGGCGCTGCTGGCGGTCTACGTGCTTTTAAGCCATATCCTGGCCTGGAGCCACACGACCTTCGACGATCTGCGGTATGGCCGTCCCCGCACCTACCATCTGACCGGCGCGGTTGGGCCGGGCAATGAGGCCGGCGCACTGGGTCACTTTATCGCAATGAATCTGGATCGGCAGATCGTGGTGATGTATCTTCCCGGTGGTGATGCAGCGCAGGCTCGCACGCTCCCCGGTCCATACCTCTTTGGCGAGGGGGAGGATCTGACGCCGGTCACGCTACGCCTTGCCGATGTAAACAATGACGCTACCCCTGATCTAATCGCGCGGGTAAAAAATGAAGAGATTGTCTACATGAATCGCGGCGGCAACTTCGAGTTGATTACTCCGGAAGAGCGGCAACACCTGGTGAATCAGCATGGTATGCCGTGAAGCGTAGGCCGTAGGCTGTAGTTCGTAGGCCGTATAGCGTATACTGTAAAAAAGCTGACCGGGTCTGGCCTGGTCAGTTTTTTATTGCGCGGTGTTGCCAATAGTTTGTGAATGTTATGCCCAAAGACGGGGAGGCCACCATTCTGCTCCCAATATTCGCGGATACGTCCACTCATACAGTAGCCCGTCTCATCAAAACAACGTTCATCTGTCTGAGCACGAACCGTGGGAGCAAAACTGAGGACGAAAAGGCAGAGGATACACCAGCGCATCAACAGTAACATAGCAAAGTCCTTTCCCAACACACCCACGTCGCCTTTGAATATCGTCCATCCAAAAGCGCCAGGCATGCGATAAACCTACAAGAATACGCGTCAATACATTTTTAACAGTAGACATTTGTCTCACCTTCCTTAAAGGATCTCAACTCATTACTCTGTTTTAAAGGAAAGTTGGCACTGTTGCATTACGGATGGTTAACAACGATAATTAACAGTAGATGACAGTGCTGTTATTTTGGATAAAAAGCTACCTTCCGCTTGCCCTGAAATTCTCTGCGCGCATGATCCAGGCAATCGAAATTGCTATAGATTTTAGTGCTGAAGCTCTCCAACTAGAGTCGAGCGCCTGGGTTGCCTAACCACTGTGCATGTGCGGTGTGCCCGCCGGACATGGAAGGTCATGAACGACGGTACTATTAATTAGCAGGTGTTCCATTCTCACCTGCTGGCGCTGCTCCAGTGCAAGACCATTCCCAACAACAACCGCACAACTCAATCCTCATAACCCCGGCAATGCTCCAGCAGTCGCAGTTGTGTTACTTGGGCAGTATAGTCTGGTCGCCCGCGCTCTTTGATGATCTCCTCATATTCAGCTTCTCTTCCGAGTAAGCGTGCTAGTGATTGAAGACTCAGGCGCTTGAGAATTTCTATCGTAATTGGTCGCTTATCCTCCCAGAAAATCATGGTATTAAAAAAACGCTTTGCCTCATCTGAGTTTAACAGTTTATAGACAAAAGTTGCCTCTCGTTCCGAGGCACAAGCCAGGAAATAGACCGTATCATCAAACACAACCGGTCTGTCGTCGATCGGTGCCACAACAACATAGTTAAGCCGTTTGTAAAAGCCGGAAATGGCAACCTTCCAGGGCGCAAAGGTGTAGTCACCGACACCAAAGATTGAGAAATCGGGCCGTTTTTTGTAAATTGAACTGCCTCGCTTGGCAAGCGCTTCCCTGTTCGCTTGAAGATAACTCCAGGTTTTGGGAGCAATACTGCTAAGTCTACTGGTATCTTCGCCGACATATCGCTGTGTTACAAGCATATATTTCAATCTGCCGGCAATACGCCCGTTGCTAATATCCGAACTTTTAAGCAAAGGATACAGAAAATCCTCCTCAAGAGCATACTTATCACCGCCACCATTCACAAAAGCTGCCTCAGCGCGTGAAAGCTCCATCACGCGAGCACAGTCATGTTTAATACCTGAACGCCAGGTATAGTTTTTATCTTCGCCGCGCAAGCAACGCAGTTGTTTATACGTTGTAACATTGGACAGGAGCATATTGTCAAGACAGCCGAGCGTTGTCACGGGTATCTGGGCGGTCATAGTATCAAAGACCATACACTCGCGTGACTCTGAACTCGCGGTGAATTGAACGACAAAGAGACAGGCATCCACGGCAGCGTTAAAATACTTTTTCGCATTGATCTTGTAGATGTGTGCCAGGCTAATGGGAAGGTGCTTCTGCCAGGCTTGCGTAAGCACTTTCCGTGCCACAGCCGTCTTGCAGAGCATGGCAATCATGCCAGTTTTGTTCTGCATCCAGGCAAGATGCTGAAGCAACATCCACTCAGAGATATCAAAATTACTCTTTCCTGTTATCGCCTCCACACCGTTTCTTTTCTGGAAGTTTGACTTCTCGGGCAAATTTGAACTCCGAAGTAAACTCAACTCGGAACTGGTCACCCAGGGAGGATTGCCGATAATAAGAAACGGTTCCCGCAAATCTACTAGTAAGCTATTCCAATCTATGCTAAAGAAATCCGCGTGGAGCAGATCTACTCCATGGGTTAACCCTTCTTCATCCAGTCTATCCTTGAGACTTTTCAAATGAAGTGCATTAATATCAACACCGATGTAGCGACTGGCATCCGGGTATGTTTTGATTGCACTGACAAACAAACTTCCTCTGCCGCATGTTGGCTCAATGACTGATAAAGGATGGAAATTTAGCCGTTGTAATACGTCTGTAACTTGTATTGCCAGACTGTCGGGAGTCTGAAAATCCCCGAATTCCCATGTTTGCTTCGTTTTCCTTGATGGTTTCATATGTTAACCTTAAACTTGTTCAGGCATTACCGGACCCGATACAATCCGTCGACTTCACCTGCCTTTTGAATGACACGACTGTACTGTAAACGCCACTGAAGAGCATTCGAAATGGTCAGATAGCCCTGTAGTGGCGGGTTTTGCAATACTTCCTCAGCGATAGTGTGGGCCATGATCTCATCAACCGGCAGCATTCTATCCTGAAAAAAACCGACCAGATCGTCAATATTGCCGTTGCGCGCAATGATCTCAAGAATACCCCGTGTCATCTGATGATCGGCGGTGCGATCCTTATGCACAAAGATGGTGTGTTTTATGTTTAAGTGGGCAGCTTGTAGCGCGGCATCATCAGATTTCTCGTAGACGAATATGAGTAGATGGTACCCCAGGCCGTAGATTTTTTGTCTTGCCGCTTTGAAGGGGCAAGAGGACTGCGGCTGGTTGATACTGGTAACTTTAATATCTACACCAAGTTCGGGAAAATCAATTCCGGATGCAGAGTTACCTGGTGCGTACGTGTAACACGCATTAAGATGGAGCTTAAACTTGTGTTCGAGATATGTTCCAACGGCTTTGCCATCAGTAACCCCAAACAGTGTCGTTTCATGATGGAGGCTTTCAGCCTCGGCGAACCCTGCCGCTTCCTGAATAAGCGTGTCAATGTCAAGATGCGTTTTCATGAACACTCTCGAACTCATGTGCTTGTCGGGTACTTCATATAGTACCATAAGAATTGCCGGGCGCAAAGTGACCGCAACCGTTTCGGATATGTCTGATCCTGTTTGTTGGTGATAGCGCCTGCCGTCATCGCATCCGCCGCTTTATTCAGCGAACGTACGCAGTTATTCAACAATGCAAAACGATGTCATGGTGAGTGAAGCGAAGCATCTCACTGATTGCTCGCTGACTCTGCGCGGCAACGCGGCGAAATGCTTCCTATCGTCAGCATGACAATGTATGGTCGTTGTAGCGCAACGCTGATTGTGCTGTACCACGCACACCGTATCGTGCAGCGGCATTACGCGGTGTTGCTACCCGCAGGCACGGCGAAGGAGCCACGTTGACAAATTCCCGCCGGCGTGGTATCGTCTGCGGGCTAAACATCATAACTGTTCATTGTGTCACTATCCCTGGCGATAGGACACACCGGAGGTCCTTGTATGACCTTGCGCCCTGTTATGCGCCGTGTGGCGTTCTGGGTCGGCCTGCTGCTCGCCTGGAATGCCGTCTTTCTCATGGCTACGTTCGGCCTGCCCCCCACATCCGCCCATGCCGGCGCGCCGCAACTCTGGTTGCCCACACCCGTCGGTGAACGCTGGCAGGTGACTCAGGGGTTCCAGTGCGGCTCCCACGTTGGTACCCAATCCCGCTCACTTGACCTGGTGAATCTCGATGGCTCGACCACGGGCGCGCCGATCCGCGCTGCCGCCGATGGGACGACTTTCGTCTGGCAGGGTAGTACCGGCACGCTGATTATTGCCCATGGCGATGGGTACTACACGATGTATACGCACCTCCAGCAGGTGATTACCACCCGGCGCGGCCTGGAGGTAAACCGGGGTGATGTTATCGGGCGAGCCGGGAGCGTCGGCACCGGGATGCCGCATCTGCATTTCACCTTCTTTCATGCCCCCGATCGCGGAGCTTACAACCGCACCTCGCTGGAACTGGACTTTGCCGACGGCTATAGCTTCCACGACCGCAGCGGCTGTAACCAGCACCGCGGCGTGGTTGTCGTGGCCCGTGCCGAGCCGGATACCATCCCGCCCGATGTACATTTCCGGGGCGAAGTGGAGCCCAACCAGTGGTACTGCGAAGATCAGCGGATAGATTTCACGATTGAGGATGATGTGCGCGTCGAGGGCTTTAGCCAGGCATTCAACCGCGATCCGGGCGGCGAAGCGCCCGAGTTTGACGGGGATACCGGCTATGTGCAGATAAGCTGGGAGGGTGACGGCCTCAAGACGCTGCATGTGCGCGCCTGGGACCATAACGACCGGCAGACGCTCGCTACCTTTGGCCCGGTCGGATTTGATAACACTGCGCCGATCTTCACCGCGCCGGAGACACTGCCGACCCGCACTTACACCGCCGGAAAGCCGATGAAGTTGACCTGGCCCCCCGCCGATGATGGGGAAGGCTCCGGGGTGGCCGGCTACCGGCTCTACCTGGGCTCGGAGATCGACGGCACCGATGACTGGTTTAGCGCGGAGGCCGGTGTCAAGGTTGCGGGACTGGAGCCGGGGCGCTACTTCCTGCGCGGGCAGGCGCTCGACAACGGTTGTAAATCCAGCGATTGGATTACGCTGCAGCATGTGGTTGTAACCGCCGCCGATGAGACAACGCCGGAGGAAGCGGCGACCGCCACGCCGGAGGCGACCGCCACACCCAAGACGGTTGAACCGACCGCCACGCAGCCGTCGGAGGCAACCGCCACGCCGGAGGCGACCGCCACACCGGAGCCGACCGCCACGCAGCCGCCGAAGGCAACCGCCACACCGGAGCCGACCACCACGCCGTTGCCTTCGGCGACGGCCACACCGGAGCCGACCACCACGCCGGAGGAAGAGTTGAACCTGCCGGCCACCAGCACCGCTATCCCCGCGGCGACCTCCGAAACCGGCAAAGACCCGGTGACGAAGAAGCCGGTCTATTAGCGGTATCTATGGGAGAAGTTCCCGCGCCGGCACAAGTCAGCCTGTGTGCCGACGCGGGAACCGTGGCGTTCCACAAAGTGACAGGACTTACGCGGTGGGAGTTTGGACCACGAAAAACACGAAATGAGCGAAAACCGCGAAACGGCCAATGCTGACATACATCAGGCGATCCCGGGTTTGGTGGCTCTCAGGTGTAGACATGTTGTGGTAGGGACGCGCTTTTGCGCGTCCGCACCCCGTCCTGATGCGCGCGCAGGGCTTTGCTCGAGCGGCGGTCTATTCCACACGAACCGACCACATTTCAATGCGATCTGGCGAAAAAATTTACACTTGAGAGGGGGTTGGTGGGGATATTGCCTCCGGCAGGGCGGAAGAAGCCAACCTTTTTCACGAAAATTTGGCTCTCCGAGCCAAATTTTCGTGAAAAAGATAAGAAAAGTACCATGCTGCCGCAGGCGAATCGGGTTTCATCGGGTTAAAAGCCCGGTTTGAACACGCACCGCGTACCTTCTGTAAAATATGATTGCCTGAAGGCCGGGTTAGCGGGCCAGCAGGGGCAGGTAGAGTTGCCAGGGCTCCCGTTCATACGCGCCGATATCGCATACCGCTGTACCGTTCACGGTGCCGTCCTGGGGCCGCGTAACGCCGCGCTGATCCGTGGCGGCGCAGGCCGTGCCACCACTACCAGGAACCGCCGGACTCCCGGCATCAAGCGCCGGACTGCCCGACAGCAGAGCGTGGGTCGGCGTAGGACCACCGTTATTCTGGAGCGAGCCAAGCTGCGGATCTTGATCGATCAGGTCGCCGGTTGCGGGGGTAAATGTACAACTGCTGCTGCTCTGAATCAGGTTGTAACCCTGCGAAGTCAAGCTTCCCTGACAGTCGGATGGTTGCATGCTGCCATTGGTATTTCCGGCAAACAGCGTATTGGTCAGCGTCAGCGCAGTACTGGGAGCCACACTGATCCCACCGCCATTGTCGGCACGATTGTTGGCGATAGTGACATTGTTCAGGCTGGAGGTGTTGTTGCTGAAAATACCTCCGCCGGTGCCCACCGTTGTATTGTCGCTGATGGTGCTGTTTACCGCCGTCAGCACATTGTTGTTCACAATACCGCCGCCCCGAACGATCGAGTTATTGCTGATAACTGCGCTGTTGACCAGCGACAGGGAACTTGAGCCCTGTACATAAACACCGCCGCCGCCATCCCCACTACTTGAGGTATTATTCTGCACAATACTGTCTGTCAACGTCAGTACATTGCCGGCACGCAGCAGCAGGCCACCGCCCGAATCGGCGATGCTGCCATTCTGCAGTGTGATGCCACTGATCGCCGCCGTGATATCCGGCGGACCGGAGCCGGCGAGATCAATGACACGATCCAGTGCATTCGCATCAATAATCGTGCTGGATGCGCCGGCACCGGTCATCGTCACGCTGTCGGTGATATCCAGATCACCCGTCGCGCCGTTGTCCTCGTTATCCCCGCCGATGGTCAGCGTGTAGGTGCCCGCCGGCAGGATAATCGTATCGGCGCCGGGGGTGGTATTGGCCGCGATGATGGCTTCCCGCAGTGAGCAGTCGGTATCGCATGTACCATCGTTACTGTCCGCCGTTTTGGTTACGGTAAATGTAGCGGCCTGCGCCACCCGCGCCGGGAGCATACTCCCGGCCAGGCCAATCAGCAAAAGCCCGATCAGCCGGCATTGCCGCCAACGTCGATCCCCGAAATGCCTGGAGGAACGCATGATCAACTCCTTTCATCGGAACAGACTGCACGTTTTCATCAGTTGCACGATCATGTTGTCGCATCATGCTACCGCAACTTCGCCTGATCGGGTTGTGATTGTTCCACAACTTACGCAGTTGACATGCAAACCAGACGTTTCACCCAATGAAATCCTGATTCGCCTGCGGCAGCATGGTACGTTTTGTTCTTTTTCACAAAAAAATCCACGTTGTGAATTTTTTTGTGAAAAAGAACTGGTCCCTACAACAAGGTGCCGCCTTCCACGACTCCGCTAGTAGCGGACGTGCAGAAGCGCGTCCCTACACCATGGGGCGGCTTCCCACGATTCGGCAATTGATGGTATGATCTATCCAGATTTCTCAGAAAAGGTCAAACAGATTATGCCAAAACCAATTGTTGCCCTGGTGGGCCGGCCCAATGTCGGCAAATCCACCATGTTTAATCGACTGATCGGTGAGCGCCGCTCAATTATCGAGGATATTCCTAATACAACGCGCGATCGGCTGTATGGTACCAGCGACTGGAACGGACACGAGTTTACCGTGATCGATACCGCCGGGTTGTTGTTGATCGAGGAGGCAGTTGATCTGCCCCAGCGCGAGATCGCCCAGCGCATCCGTGAGCAGGCGCAACTGGCGATTGACGAGGCCGATGTGATTGTATTTATGGTCGATACGCGCGATGGCCTGACTGCCGCCGACAGCGACGTGGCTGAGGTGCTGCGTACCACCAACAAGCCGGTGATCCTGGCGGCGAACAAGGCCGATAGCAAAGAGCGGCAACTGAATGCCGTGGAGTTTTATGAACTGAACCTGGGCGAGCCCATCCCGATGAGCGCCTACCATGGCCTGGGTACGGGCGATGTGCTGGATCGCGTGGTCGAGATGCTGCCGCCGCCCGAACCGGAAGAGGATGAAACGGATCAGATTCGCGTCGCCATTGTGGGCCGCCCTAATGTAGGGAAATCGAGCCTGCTCAACAAGCTGCTGGGTCAGGAGCGCAGTGTGGTCAGTGTAGTGCCCGGTACCACCCGCGACAGCATCGACACCGATCTGATCTACGAGGGCACGCCGATAACCCTGATCGATACGGCCGGTGTCCGGCGGGCGGGCCGCATCCAGCGCGGCGTCGAGAAGTATAGCGTGATCCGCACGCTGCGGGCGATTGAGCGTTGTGATGTGGCGCTACTGCTGATCGATGCCGAGGAGGGTGCCACCGCTCAGGATACGCATATCGCCGGGATGATCCTGGAGGCGAAGAAGGGCGTGGCGCTGCTGATCAACAAGTGGGATCTGATCGAGAAGGAGAACGATACATTTAATGCATTTACGCAAAAGGTGCAGGAAGCCTTCAAATTTATTGACTATGCACCGCAGTTGTTTATTTCCGCGCAGACCGGCCAGCGCGTGAATCGGGTGCTGCCGCTGGCGCTGGAGATCGTCGAAGAACGGCACAAGCGCATCCCCACCAGTCATCTTAACGAGATGCTGCGCGAAGCGGTCAACAAGCAGCCGCCCATGGCGACGAAGAAGGGCGCACATCTGCGGATCTATTTTGCAACGCAGCCGCAGGTCAACCCGCCGGTCTTTCTCTTCTTTACCAATGACAAAGATCTGGTTCACTGGTCGTACGGGCGCTACCTGGAAAACCGCATCCGCGAGCGCTATGGTTTTGGCGGGACGCCGATTGCGATTGTGTTTCGCAGCCGGGACAGGAAGGAGTGAGCGCAGTACCTTTCAACGAAGCTCACGCAAAGCCGTAAAGGATGCCAGGAATCGGATAAACGTTGCAACTTTGCGGCTTTGCGCGCTTCAATCCGTCCGTATTTGACACAAGTTACGCGGCCCCTGACCTGAAAGGTATTCTAGCCTCCGAAAGAGTGGGGGAAATCCGATCTTTTTTCAAAGAAATTCACATCATGAATTTTAAAAAAAGAAGAACAGGAGTACCATGCTGCCGCAGGCAAAGACGGCCGTTGTGAACGTATGTGTCTGATTTGAACATCCACCGCGTAACGCGTGTTATTGAAAAGGCATGGGGATTGAGTACCGGCATATACTCGGGAGGCTCTTGCAGAAGAAAGGATCTCAACCATGATTCGGATTGGCATTTATGGAGCAACGGGGTACACGGGCTTTGAACTGATCAATCTGCTGCAACGCCACCCACAGGCCCAACTGGTCTTCGCCACGGCCCGCTCAGCCGCCGGGAAAACCCTGGCGGATGTGTTTCCAACAACCCTTGATGTACCACTGATCAGTGCCGAGGAGGCCGACCCGGCCGCAACAGATGTGGTCTTCTGCTGCCTGCCCCACGGCACGACCGTCCCCACTGTGCAACAGGCGTTGGAAGCGGGCACACGGGTGATCGACCTGAGCGCCGATTTTCGCCTGCGCCGCGCCGAGGAGTATGCCCGCTGGTATGGCAACCCGCATCCCGCGCCGGAACTGCTGGCCGAGGCGATCTATGGGCTGCCCGAATGCTACCGCGCGGCTATTCGCGCGGCCCGACTGGTTGCCAACCCCGGCTGCTACCCGACCAGCGTGATCCTGGCGTTGCATCCGCTGGTGCGCGCCGGGTTGCCGGCCGACCAGACGATCATTGCCGACAGCAAATCGGGGGTGTCGGGCGCGGGCCGCTCGCTCTCACTTAAAACCCACTTTGGCGAGGCGCACGAGAACTTTAGTGCCTACAACATCGGGCACAGCCACCGCCACATTGCCGAGATGGAACAGGAAACCGGCCTGCACGTAATCTTCTCGCCGCATCTGCTGCCGGTCTTCCGGGGCATTCTCTCGACGATCTATGTTACGGTAACACCCGGCACCGACCCGGATATCGTCCGCGAGGCATACGGCATCTTCGCCGATGAGCCGTTTGTGCAGTTGCTGCCTGCCGGACGGCTGCCCGAGCTGCGTCATGCGGTTCATACCAATCGGTGCATCCTGGGAATCCAGCCGGTTGATGTTGCGGCCGGCCGCTACATCGTCGTCGCAGTAGAGGACAACCTGATCAAGGGTGCCTCCGGCCAGGCTGTGCAGAATATGAATCTGATGTTTGGCCTGGATGAAACGCTGGGATTGCGGTAGGGGCTACCGGCACCGCCGGCATAGTTCTTGCGATTTCTTAGTGAATAGCTTTAGAAACAGTGACGCTGTTTTGACCTGATCCAGCGTCGCCGATGCTGAAGCATAGGTTTGCACAGTTGCGAAAGTGAGGATGTTGTATGAGTGGCAAATGGAAAGACATCAGTACCGCGAAGACCGAGCAGTATGAACTGATTGCGCCAACAGAGCGGGGGCGCATCCTCCGTGACAAAGAAGCGGGTGAAGCAGCCCCCTACCGCGCCTGCATCGAGCATGACAAACAGGAGCGCTGGGCAGATAACTCCTTTGCGAGCCGGGTTGAAGCGCAGATCTGGGTCGAGAATGAGATGGCGCAGATCCTGGGCAGGCAGGTAGATAGCTAGGCAAACGCGTGTTATTTCAAAGGTGTTGGGGTTAGGGGTTAATGGTTAGGATTTAACCGTTAACCCCAATACTTTTCAAATAGCAGAACCTGCGCGGTAGCATGACAAACCGGGTAGTTGCTCCGATACAGAACGGTTCCGCCTGCGGCAGCATGGTACGTTTTTATCTTTTTTCACCCTGCCGGAGGCGGTATCCTCATTCCAGGTAAGGAATTACGTAAGCCCGGTTATTTGAAAGGTATTGCCCCTAACCGTTAACCCCTAACCGTTAACTCCTAACCTCTCCGTGTAAACAGATGATCAATCGCAGCGGCCAGATCACGCATGGTACTGACATGATGAACGGAGTCGCACATCGGCATATACTTGAGCATATCGCTGCTGAGGCTGCCGGGGTCGTAGCGGCCCCACATTGACGGTGGCTCCGGGTTGAACCAGACGATCCGGCGGGCGCGGCGGCGGATCTGGCTAAACGCCTCGAGGTTGGGGTCATTCTCGTTGTTACGTGCATCACCCAGCACAATCACCGTTGTGCGATGATCCACACAGCCGCAGTAGTCCTGCACAAAGGTACCCAGACTGTTCCCCAGATCGGTGGCATAACTGCGCGGCGGCCGAATGCGCTCCTGGATCTGCTCGATGGCGCGCTCGGTGCGGCACTGGGCAAAATCAACGCTGACATCGTGCAGATCGTCGATAAAGGCAAACGAGCGTGTCCGGCTGATCTGGTCCTGGAGCGCGTAGATTAGCAGCAGCATAAAGCCGGCAATCGGGCGCATCGAGATACTCAGGTCGCAAATTACCACCAGGCGCGGCTTGAGATGCCGCCGCCGATGGCGCACAATCAGCGGCACCCCGCCGAAGCGCAGGTTAGTGCGAATGGTGCCTTTGGCATCGAGCGTGCCGCTCTTGCCCCGCCGCTGGCGCAACGCCATCCGGGAGCGCAACCGCGCCGCCAGCCGGTTGACCAGCGTGCGCAGATCTTTCGTCTCGTCCGGGGTGAGATGCTCAAATGGCCGGTCCATCAGTTGATCCATGGACTGGGGACGCATACCCTCGGCCTGCGCCTGTTCGATCATCTGCTGCCCCACCTGCCGCGCAATCTGCTCGGCCAGCGCCTGCTGGTTCTGCTGCGCTGCTTCTGCGATCTCCTGCAGCGCCTCCTCGCTCATGCCCGCTTCGCGCAACTGCTCCAGTAGTTCTTGCAGTGCCTGATCCAGTCTGGCAAACTGCATCTGGCGCATGGCCCGCCGGGTCATCCACTCCTGGTAGTAGGGGTGGGTCATTGGGGGCAGCGGCAACTGCCCCAGCATATCGCGGATCTGCTCGTTGGTGGGTTGCTGCCCGCGCATCATTGCCTCGAAGAGTTCCGCCAGTTGCTCCGGCGACATCTCAGCCAGCATCTGCTGGAGCATCTGCTGGAGCATCTGCTGCTCTTCCTCGCTCATCGATCCGCCACCGCCCGGTTGCTGCATGGGCGGCGCGTCACTGCCAAAGTAGAGCGGAAAGAGGCGCTGAAATGCCGGCACCGCCTGCGGGTCTTTCACCAGAGTGGTCTGCAGGGCGGCCCGGAAGAGGTCTTTATCTTGAATGCCGGCCTGCTCAATCGCGCGCAGGGCGTCAACGCTCTCGGCCACGCTGACGCGCACCCCGGCGGCGCGCAGTCCGGCAATAAAATTGACAATTCGATCATCCATCGGCTATTCCTCGCTATCCTGGCTGTCTGGCCGTTGCGCATCAGTTGTACCGATCAAGCCCCTCGAAGCCGCGCGGATCGCTTCCCAGGCTGCCCCGCTCCTTGCGCCGGCCCGAGCCGCCCTCCATGGCGCGCTTCGCCCGCTGCAGATCGCTCTGATACTTGAGCAGGACACTGAGGGTGTTGTCAATGGTTTTCTGGTCAAGCGCGCGGGTGTTGAGGGCGACCAGCGCACGCGCCCAGTCCAGGGTCTCACTTACGCTCGGATGCTTCTTCAGATCCAGGTCGCGCAGCAACTGCACCATCTCAACCGCCTGGCGCGCCAGTTTGGGGGCCAGCCCCGGCACCTTCAGTTGCACAATGCGCAGTTCCGACTCCAGATCGGGGTAGTCGATAAAGATGTAGAGACAGCGCCGCTTGAGCGCCTCGCTCAACTCGCGGGTGTTATTGCTGGTTAAGATCACTGTAGGCGTATGCTTCGCCTTGAGCGTCCCCAACTCGGGTACGCTGACCTGGAAGTCGCTGAGTACCTCCAGCAGGAAGGCTTCAAACTCGGCATCAGCCCGGTCAATCTCGTCAATCAGCAGAACAACCGGCTTATCACTGGTAATCGCCCGCAGCAGCGGCCGCGGCAGCAGGAAGCGCTCCGAGAAGAAGACCTCCTCCTCGCTCGCCAGCCGGTCGGCAGCCTCGCGCAGGGTAGCGGCATCGCCCAACACCTCGCCCAGTTTGTCGCGCAACAGTTGAGTGTAAAGTAACTGCTTGGCATACTCCCACTCGTAGAGCGCCTTGGTTTCATCCAGCCCTTCGTAGCACTGCAGGCGGATCAGCTCGCGCCCGGTTGCGCCGGCCCATGCCTTGGAGAGTTCGGTTTTGCCCACACCCGCCGGGCCTTCGGTCAACAGCGGCTTGCCCAGGCGGTCGGCCAGGAACATCGCAGTCGAGATATCATCGGTAGCAATATATTGTTGGGTGCTTAACCCGGTACGCACGTCGCCAATGGTGTTAAACATAGCGGCAACCTTTCTCGGTTTTCTCGGTTAATTGGCAGAAACAGGGAACGCTTTGCCGGCGGGGCGCGTACGAACGATGATTGTGCCGGGGCGATGGGAACTATTGGACCGATCCGATCGATCCATACACCGTATGCCACAATGTTCCCGCCAGGTCGTCGGTATCAAACGTAACCGCATAGAAGACCTGGCGGTCGTGACCCGGATTGACGCACCAGGTTTGACCCAACCGCTCGGCATAGCGGCGGCTCACCTGGGGCGCTTCATGAATATGGCCATGCAGCGTGAGCAGTGGCTGGTGCTGCTCGATAAATGCGCGGAGCGACCGGCTGCCCGCGTGTTTGCTGCGCATTAGATCAAGCCCGGTATCGTGGGGTGGCGCATGGCTGACATAGATGGTGCGGGCCGGGTTGCTCCGGCGGGCCAGGGCTTCCAGGTCTTCGGCGATGGTGGGTTGGCGCAGCATAGTGGCAACAGAGGCTTTTTCCGGCTGACCACCCGCGCTGGTGTAGGCCATCGCAAAACTGTATGACGGCAGATCGCCACCGTCGTGCCGCTCATAATCTTTGATGCTGAAGGGTGTAAGCGGGACGCAGGCATATCCCGCCAGCCAGAGATCATCGGTCAGGGCAAAGACCCGCTTGTGCAGCGGATACGCCAACCCTTCCTGTTCGAGGTCATCGAGGGCCGCAATTGCCGCCGCCCAGTCATCATTACCCGGCAGTAGATAGACCGCAATCTCGGGTTGGGCGGTATGGAACTCCATCAGGAGCGGGCGCAGGGCGGTTTCGATAAAGGTACGCTGGTTCTGGATCGCCGTTGCAATTTTGATGTCGGGTGGCAGCAGATCCCCACCGACGATGACTGCCTGCGCGTTGCGTTGTGCGGCTAACTCCAGGAGTTGCCGATAGCCTGCGATGTTGCCGTGAAGATCGGCGGTATACACCAGGAGCATACTTCCCTCGATTGGTAATGTGAAAGGTCGGATACGCATCCGGCAGGGCATATTCCTGCCTGAAATGGTGTAAGCTGGTTAATGCTTGCCGGGTATGACATTCATTATAGCATGGGAATGAGTATAGATGAAGCACAAAGGATACCAAATGACAATTGTGCAATCCGGCGACAGTGCGACCGGGCAACCGGTCACCGGGATCGTCGTGGCCGGCGGGAGTAGTCGCCGCCTGGGGCAGGATAAGCGCCGGCTGCGGTTGTGGGGCGCGGACGGGCCGATGCTGCTGGAGCATACGCTCGATCTGCTTGCGCCGCTCTGTGCGGAACGGCTGGTGGTTCTGAATGATCCGCAGGCGTGGCCGGATCTGCCGGCGCGCTGCATTCCCGATAGCTATTCCGATGGCGGTGCGTTGGGCGGGATCTACGCGGGGCTGGCGGCGATGACCCACCCGTATGCCCTGGTGGTCGCCGCCGATATGCCGCTGCTCCGGCGCGAACTGCCGGCGGCCATGCTGGCCTACCCGCGCACCTATGATGCGCTGGTGCCGCGTTCCCCCCATCCCGGCGCGGTACGCAACGCGGCCGGGCTGGAACCGCTGCATGCGATCTATAGCCGCGCCTGCTGCGCACCACTGCGGCGCATGCTGGATCAGGGGCAGCGGCGGATTGCCGATTTCCTGGCGAGCGTGCGGATGGAAACGGTTGCGCCAGAGGTGATCGCCCGCTATGACCCGGCGGGGCAGGCGTTCCTCAACATCAACACGCCGGACGATCTGGCCGCGGCACGCCGGGCGCTTGCGGCCGAATGAGAACGCGGACGCGCACACGCGCGTCCCTACCGAAACAATCGCCAATCGCCAATCCGCCCAAAGAACGACTTGACAACCCGGCATCCCGTGCTATGCTACAGTTAGTTAACTGATTAGTCAATAAATTACGAGCAGAGCGATGGCACGACCGAAAACCAACCACGAAGAGAAAAAGGCCCAGATCCTCAGCGCGGCCATGAAGACCTTTGCGCAGCATGGCTACGAAGGCACGACCAACAAGCTGATCGCCGCCGAGATCCGGCACGACACCGGGCAGAGTTTCTCACCCGCGCTGATCTACCACTACTTTCCGGAAGGCAAGCTGCAACTGCTGGAGACCGTGGTGCATAGCTACCAGCCACTCCAGGATCTGAGCCGGGTGATGCAGCAAGACACCGCTGCCCCGCCCGAACTGTTTCTACCGAAAGCCGCGCATGCCTATATCCAGATCTTCAAGGAACCGGGCATGGCGCGGATGGCACGCATCTTCTTTGTCGAGGGACCGCGCCACCCGGAATTGGCGCAGCATATCTTCGGGCGGATTATGCCGATTATCCTGCTCCCGCTGGCAACCTACCTGCAACGGCAGGCCGAGCAGGGCCATATCCGACCGATTAATCCGTTTGCGGCCATCTTTCAGTTCTTCGGGCCACTGCTGATCCGCGCCTTTGCCACCGAGAACCTGCGGCAGATGGATCAGTTGCCCTTTCCGCTGCCGGACGACGACGAGATGATCGCTGGCCATGTGCAAACCTTTCTGCACGGTATCACGCTGGACACCAGCACGCACCACCAACCGGAAGGAGGCCCGTGATGCTCCGTCCCCGCTGGTACAAGGTGTTTCGTGATCTGTCCCTCCACAAGACGCGCACGCTGCTTGTGGTGCTGTCGATTGCGGTGGGGGTGTTTGCCTTTGGCGCGGTAGTCGCCGCGCGGGACAATATTCTGCATGAGTTGCACGACTCCTACCTCTCGATCAACCCGGCCGGCGCCATCATCACTACCGAGCCCTTTGATGATGAACTGGTGGAGGCGGTGGGCCGGATGGAAGCAGTAGCCCAGGCCGAGGGCCGCCGCACGGTGCCGGCGCGCATTCAGATCGGTCCGAATGAATGGTACGACCTGGAACTGTTTGTGCTACCCGACGACGGGCAGATGACGGTCAATATTGTACAAGCGGAAGCGGGCGCATGGCCGCCCCCCGATCATGCGTTGCTGCTCGAGCGTAGTGCGCTGCCCCGCGTGCATGCCCGGATCGGTGATACAGTGCTGGTTGAGATCGCCGGTGGCGAGCAGCGTCGCATCCCGATTGCCGGGACAACCCACGACCTGAGCACCGTACCCGCCGTTATTGCGGGCAAGGCGTTTGGCTACATCAACCTGGATACGCTGGAGTGGCTGGGCGGCACGGGTGACTATGACCAGATCTACAACCAGATGATGATCGTCGTCGCCGAGCATCCGCTGGACGAAAACCATATCCGGCATGTGGCCGATCAGGTTGCCGAGAAGATCGAGCGCAGCGGGCGCACCGTTGATACCATCGAAGTGCCGACCCCGCAGCAGCACCCGGCGGAACTGGTGCTCCCGACGATCCTGCTGATCCTGAGCGGCCTGGGGGCGCTGGCGCTGCTGCTGGCTATGTTCCTGATCATTAACACGATTGAAGCGATTATGACCCAGCAGGTGCGGCAGATCGGCATTCTCAAAGCGGTGGGCACACGCAACCGAATTATTATGGAACTCTACTTTGGCATGGTGCTGATCTTCGGGCTACTGGCGCTGGTGATCGCCGTGCCGTTGGGCACGCTGGGTGCGCTGGGCTTCACCCACTTTGTCGCCGGGCAGATGAATGTCGATATTGTGAACTTTAGTCTGCCGCCCTATGTGCTGGTGTTCAAAGTCGGGGCGGCGCTGCTGCTGCCGCTGGGAGCGGCGTTCCCCGCGATCCGCGCAACCGTCCGCATCACCGTGCGCGAGGCGCTGAGTGCCGAGGGGCATGGCGGCGGATCGGGCGGCGAAAACAGCGGCCGGGCCGGGAAGCTGACCATGCTGCTCAGTTCGCTCTTTGCGATCTTGGGGCGGCCGCTGCTGCTCTCACTGCGCAACACCTTCCGGCGCAAGTGGCGCCTGGTGCGCACCCTGGTGGTGCTGACGATGGGCGGGGCGATTTTTATCAGCGTGTTGACGGTGCGCGCCTCGCTGCTGCACACCCTGGACGAAACGATGGCGACGAAGCAGTACGATATTGAGGTGCGCCTGGCGCGACCCTACCGCAGCGCCTATATTACGCAGCAGGCATTGCAGGTTCCCGGCGTAGTGGGGGCCGAGAGCTGGCATGGCGCGCGCGCCTACCCGGTGCATCCCGATGGGAGCGAGGGCGATAGCCTCAACCTCTATGGCCTGCCCGCAACGACCGATATGCTCAACCTGAATATTGTGCAGGGACGCTGGCTGCGCCCGGAGGATCGCCACGCGATTGTGCTGAGTTCCAACTTCTTTGGGCAAGAGCCGCTACAGGTAGGCGATGAACTGGTACTGAATATCGATGGTGAAGAGTATGCCTGGCGGATTGTGGGTATCTCACAGGAGTTTACCTCGCCGGTCAACCCGGCCACCGGCTATGTCACTGACACCGGCTATGCGCATGTTGTCGGCAGCGTGGGGCATGTCAAAGAGTTGCGGGTGGCCACCGCCCGGCATGATCCCGACTCGCTGGCGCAGATCAGCCGGAACCTGGAAGCCTACGCCGGAGAAAGGAATATCCAGGTGCGCCTGATCCGCAGCACGTTCGCGGACGCGGCCATGCTGCACGAGCGGTTTACAATCCTGACAAGTATTCTCTCGATCATGGCAACGCTGATCGGGCTTGTGGGCGGGCTGGGGCTGATGGGCACGATGAGTATCAATGTGCTGGAACGCACCAAGGAGATCGGCATTATGCGCGCCATCGGCGCGTCCGACGGCGCGGTCCAGCAGATCGTCATCGTAGAGGGCGTACTGATCGGGCTGATCGCCTGGTTGCTAGGTACGCTGGTTTCACTCGGAATGAGCCGGATGATGAGTATCCAGATCGGGTTGCAACTGCTGGATCAGCCGTTGAGCTACAGCTATGCCGCTTACGCGGTGCTGCTCTGGCTGGGCATTGTGACGGTCGTGGCAATGCTGGCGAGCTATGTCCCCGCCCGCAACGCCTCCCGGCTGACGATCCGCGAAGTATTGGCGTACGAATAGGTTTTCTGAAGAACTAAGAACTAAGAACTTACCGTTCGCTTATTTTTTAGGGCACTAAATGGAATTTTCATCCCACTTGATCCTGAAAAACCGACAAAATTTGAGGCGCTCTCCCCACTTTGACGTACACGTTTCCGTAATGTGTAAAACATTTCTGCAATTTTTATCGCCATGGGGGGCGAGATGCTTCCCAAGTAACCGTTTTTGACCGGCTAATGGGGAATTTTTACGAACTCCTTCCGAAAATAAGCGAACGGTGAGTAAGAACTAAGAGACTGTCTGAAAAGGGTTGGTTATGGGGCGACGGCCCCGGCGCGGGAGTCCCGGCTTCAGCCGGTGTGTGGCCGGAACCGGCTGAAGCCGGGA
>Ga0207419_1000519_pt1 | contig 33412 bp, 30 predicted proteins | sample ElkSloMetagenome_4_FD_184723 | JGI IMG/M metagenome (GOLD analysis project Ga0207419, IMG submission 184723) | Hot spring microbial communities from Elkhorn Slough, Monterey Bay, USA - MD2A (version 2) | ecosystem: Environmental > Aquatic > Marine > Intertidal zone > Estuary: Microbial mat ... | reverse complement strand
GATTGTTTCGTTTATCCAGAAAGAACTGGCAAGTTTGGAACACCAAGATAGTCATTTAAACTACTCGATTGAAGATTTTCAGCGTTTGCAAGCTGCTCTAAACACATTTGTTAGTCAAACCGATCAAGTTCAAGGAGAACAGGCGGTAAAATTATTAATTGATGAACTCCAATCAGAAGTTCAGTGTTATCAGTTATTAACTCAAAAACAATCGGAAAAGTTCGCGACTCAAGAAGCCGAGGTTAAACTCCGAGAAGAATTGGAATTAAAAAGCCAGCAAGTCGAAGAACTTCAGCAGCGAGAAGCGGAACTTAAAAGCCAATATCAAGAGCAACTTCAGCAGCGAGAAGCCGAACTTTCACTTAAATATCAAGAACAGCTTGAAAAATCTGAAAGTCAATTAAAACGTCAATATCAACAACAACTTCAGCAGCGAGAAGCCGAACTTCACAGCCAATATCAAGAACAACTTCAGCAGCGAGAAGCCGAACTTCAAAGTCAATATCAAGAGCAACTTCAGCAACGAGAAGCCGAACTTCAAAGTCAATATCAAGATCAGCTTAAACGGCGAGAATCTCAACTAAAACTGGAAGAAAAAGAACGGATTCAAAAACAAATCAACGAGTTAGAAAGCCAAATCCAGGAATAAGAAATAAAAACAGAATATCTCAACCCATAAATGATCGGTAGGTTGGGTTTCACTTTGTTCAACCCAAGAATTGTTTTTCAATGTTGGATTGAGGTACAAAACCCAACCTACAGAATTTATTTTTAAGGGAGATAAAGGAATTGAAGGAAGTAAAAGCTAACCGACACAGAGTTTAAAATTTTCTAACATTTTGGCTAAATAATTGATTCTATGGCAAACTAAAGTATTACCGTTCGCTCTAAAGGTTAGATGAGGTGCAGCGATGAATACAGACGTACTGCGATCGCTTAAACGAGAATTTCAGATTGTAGTTGAACAGATGAAAATAGTCTTCTGTCCCCAGGATGGTATTCAGCAACGCGCCTATGATATTCTACAATTCAAAGTTTCGTTAAAAAATCTTCAAACTCGTTTACAAACCGAAAAACAAAATCATTCAAGTTTTGGAGATTGGGATCAGTTAGAAATTCTCTGGGCGGATGAAAAAACAAAGCAAAAATGGTATCAAAAACGAGAACAAAAAGAGGAACTGTTAGAACGGTTGCTAATTCACGATAATTTATTACTATCTTTTTGTGATTTGATTCGATACAATGCTTACAAAGATACGTTAAATCCGACTTCACTTTTGAATCATCTCGTCGAATTTATTGCAATTGATATTCGTCGTTATACACACTTTCCTTATTTAGCGATTGCTTACAAAGGAATAGAAACCTTAACTTCTGAAATTAAGCAGTTTATTAATCAACTCAAAAAACAAATTCTCCCCGGACAAAAGCATAAACAAAAGCGACTTTATACCCTAATTTTAGAGTTAGAAGAATATCAGTCTATTATTCAACCGCAAGCCCAACTTTTTGCCCAAGAAAAAGCCGAGTTTGAACGTCAAAAACAACAGTGGTATCAACAACAAGAAGAACTGAAACATCAACAACAAGCTTGGTTAGACGAACAAAAAGCCAAAATCCATCAACAAGAAGCCCGTTTAGAAGAACAAAAGTTAGCACTGCGACGACAACAGCCAACGCTAATTCAGCCTAGTATTGAATCTTTTTCCCCAGTTAAAACTGACGCAGTAATTGATAAAAAACCTGCTAAAAATCGCCAGCGTTTAGGTGGGAGTCCCTTTCTCTTGTTAGCTGTTGTGATTGGAATTTTAGGCGGAGTACAGTTTCTCCCCAAAGCCTCAGTTAACTCTCGAAAACAAATTAGTGCTTTGGCTGAAAATCAACCGTTAGAACTGCGATTAAAATCTGCTCAAGGGTTAGCAATGAAAGCCAGTGAAGCGGTAGAAAATCCACCTTTACCGTTAACAGCTTGGAGAGAAGCGCAAGGAAAATGGGAAGATGCAATCACAGTATTACAAGAAATGCCTGCTCGTCAAATGCAATCAGAACCCGTTCAAAAACAGTTAGCAATTTATCAAGAAGATTATAACTGGGCGAGTCAAAAGTTAATTCAAGAACAAACTGCGATCGCCAATTTTAATAGTGCCAAAAAATTAGCATTAAAAGCCTCTGTTCTTGTCAAAAATCCGCCTGATTCTGTAGAAGTTTGGCAACAAGCCGAAAAGAAATGGCAAACCGCAATTAACTTACTCGAAACCATTCCGAATGATACATTTATTGCGCCGCAAGTGCAAGAGAAATTAACCCTTTATCGACTCAATTCTCAAGAGATCGAAAAACGGATTCTGATGCAAAAGCAAGCCGATCAACAACGCCAGAATAACACCCAAAGCTAAATTCATTCCCCCACCTCCCAAACCCCCTAAGAATGAGAGGTTATGTAAAAAAATATTACGATACCCCTAATAATGTGAACGTAATGCCTCAAAATACATCCGGTAGGTAGTTAAAAATTATCGGGCGATTGTCCCGCTTGACTACCTGACTAGAGATTGGATCGTTCGGCAGACAATGTAACTTTATGTTGCGGCTCTCAGAGATTAGCAACGGGCTTCAAAAGCTGCTAAGACGGGACAAATCAGCAAAGTTAAGTGTTAAACAGCGAATGCTAGTCCTCTTGACAGGACAGCACTTAACAGGGTTTCATTCGGGTTAACCCCCAAAATGATTAGCCCCCGACAACAGATCAAGCATCTGCACCAGTCGAGGGTAAAATCATGAACACGTTAGCTAAAACTCTTTGGTAAAAAATGAGTATCGTCACTAAATCCATCGTAAATGCAGATGCTGAGGCTCGTTATCTCAGCCCTGGTGAATTAGATCGAATCAAATCATTTGTCACAACAGGTGAGCGTCGGGTTCGCGTTGCAGAAACCATGACCTCCGCTCGTGAGCGCATCATCAAAGAAGCTGGAAACCAACTGTTCCAGAAGCGTCCTGATGTTGTCTCTCCTGGTGGTAACGCTTACGGTGAAGAAATGACCGCAACTTGCTTGCGTGATTTAGACTACTACCTCCGTCTGATCACTTACGGAATCGTAGCAGGCGACGTTACCCCTATCGAAGAAATTGGTATCGTTGGCGTCCGTGAAATGTACAAGTCTCTCGGTACTCCCATCGAAGCCGTTGCAGAAGGAATTCGCGCGATGAAGGGTGTTGCTACTTCCTTGCTGTCTGGTGAAGACGCATCTGAAGCAGGAGCTTACTTCGACTATGTTATCGGTGCAATGCAGTAACGTCATCGGATCAGCCTTGATCTTCGTGACCCCACCCTTAAGAATCTTAGATTCAGCAGCAACACTTAAGAAATATTAGAGTCAATCATGCAAGACGCAATTACTTCCGTAATCAACTCCTCTGACGTTCAAGGTAAGTACCTTGATTCCAGCGCTCTCGATAAGCTCAAAGCTTATTTTGCAACTGGCGAACTGCGTGTTCGGGCTGCGACCGCTATCAGTGCTAACGCGGCTTCCATCGTTAAAGAAGCAGTTGCTAAGTCTCTGTTGTATTCTGATGTTACCCGTCCCGGCGGAAATATGTACACCACTCGTCGTTATGCAGCTTGCATCCGCGACTTGGACTACTACCTCCGTTATTCCACCTACGCCATGTTAGCGGGTGACGTTTCCATCTTGGATGAGCGTGTACTCAATGGCTTAAAAGAAACTTACAACTCTTTGGGTGTACCCATTGGTTCGACTGTACAAGCCATTCAAGCCATGAAAGAAGTCACTGCTGGTTTAGTCGGCGCTGACGCGGGTAAAGAAATGGGCGTTTACTTCGACTACATCTGCTCTGGCTTAAGCTAGAACTCTTTAAAAGACGAACCTGTTCAACAGGGATTGAGAATCTAGACGTGATTCTTTCCGTTGTTGTGTATTGCTCTATCGTCTCTAAAGCAAGGCTAGGGAAGTCGGTCGTGAGTGCTAGAACACTAAAGGCTTGTCTCTTTCTTGTAGAATGATGAGTTTTCGTGAGCTAGTATTGGCCCCTGACTCCCTGCCTTCTATCGTTTTAAAAAGACTGTAAAGACTAGGACTTTTATTTTGGGAGAATCATGTGCCATGCGAATGTTTAAAGTGACAGCTTGTGTTCCGAGCCAAACTCGAATTCGGACTCAGCGGGAATTACAAAATACATACTTTACCAAATTAGTTCCTTACGATAGCTGGTTCCGTGAACAGCAACGAATTATGAAAATGGGCGGGAAAATCGTTAAGGTTGAGTTAGCCACAGGTAAGCCTGGAATGAATACAGGTTTGATGTAATGGTGTTCCCACGCCACAACCCTCTGTGGGTTTGGCGAGGGATGGGTGATCGATTAGCTTTTGATCTTTGAGGGAAAACCTGAAAGTTTCAATTCTAATTTTTTTTTGATCTCTTTTGGGGAAATCTCGTCAGCTATTATAAATGGGTGTAGCAGAACTAGGGCGGGAGATGCAGATGAAAAATTGGGAATTTCTGCTTCAAAAAGAAGGAGATACCACTTGGCTACCTTTAGAAACTCCAGATGTGGAAATTCTAGAAGGACGTTATCGAGTTGTCGCTCGTTCTAGCTATCCGAACGCTAAAATCGAAATTCGGATTATTCATCATGCTTTGGAGGAAACTCCCCCTGTTCGGCGTGTACAAACTCGCAACACAAACACCTCTGCTGAAGGATTAATGGTTGTGATTCCCTACACTCGACTCAAACCGGGAATTTGGGAACTGTCCTGTTCACCTCATCGGCCAGCGGCTCTTGTCAACTTGTCTTCTGATAACGGCGTTAAACTACGGGTTCTCTCCAATGACTCCGAACCGTTAGAACACCCTCCCACTTTCGATGATGATCTCTCCTCAGACTCAGATGAAGCGGTTTCAGATGAAAATGATCACGAAGACGACAGCCAGACAACCGTAACCGCAAAATCCATCGTTGAGATTGTTGACGAACGTAACACCACCCCAGAAACTTCTCCCCCAGAAACTTCTCCCCCAGAAACACAACCGGAATTCGCCTCAATAGAGTTGACGGGCGACACCGACTCGACTCCAAACTCTGAGACTAAACCTTCCGACGAGTCATCCGACACAGAATTTGTGATCGCCGCCGAGTCCTCTCCAGAGCCTTCAGAAACCGTTTCACCAGAGTATGATGATCGTCTCCAGGTGGAAGTCCAAAATATCCAACTCACCCTTGAACAAGATTCTTTTGTCGCTAAATTAGGACAAGCGTTATTAATTTCAGGACGGGTTGAAGCCGCAACATCTTCAGAACCGTTGAATCCTGAACCGATCCAATATTCTGTAGATCAGCCTCATGTAGAAGTTTATCTCCGTGATCCCCACAACTCCAATATTTTATTACAAGTTCAACAAGCAATTCCACAATCGATTCTCCCGATCTCTTTTGCTTGTTTGATTTATATTCCCTTTGAATGTCAAACTCGCCTGATCTTAGGAGAAGTGGTGATTTCCAGTCACGGAGAGTCTCTGACTCGCCATTCCTTTTCCATCGCCACTCAAGTTGAACATCTTCTCCAAGTTCTAGAAACCGATTTTAGTTCTCAAGCGGAGATAGACGAGACAACCGATCAACCAGACGAAGTTGAACTTGAAAACCGCTTACATCTGATTGATCCCAACGCCAGTCCCGAACCCGAACCCCCAGTATCCAAACCCAATTCTCGCCGTCCCACTGTTCCCGTTGTTTCAGCAAACGCTCAAACCCCCATTGATGAAACAACGTCCTCATCTTCCCTCGAACTCCCGAGTTTTGGTTCTTTTCTATCTGGGGATAGCGAACCGTCGGTTGACTCGACAGCTTCCTCCTCAGAACAAACTCCAACGACTTCTCAAGAGGCTGCGGATGCAGAAATTCTCACTCCCACTGATGAAACATCCCCAGAATTTATTTCCTCAGAAACAGACGATGAGGAGAGTGAAGAAGCTCAGTTAGTCCAGGTTTCACCGATTGATCCGGCTTTTCAAGCGTTGAAGTTAGAAAATCGTTTTTGGTCGCGCTTAAATTCTTTAGCTCAGGATCAAGATTTGTCTCAGTGGATGAAGCAAGCCAAACCGACTCCTTTACCCGACACTTCTTTTGTGCAAACTCGCCAGGATGAATCTCCAAAACCGAGTGTTTCTTCCCCCTCTGCTGACGCTGAACCGTTGTTTCCTTCCTTTGATGATGATTTAGAGTCTCAAGAAATTGTGGTAGATGATGAGTCATTGGAGACTCCGCCATCCTCTGTTGCTTCCCGACCCCCTTTGCGACTGTTAGACTCTCGTCACAGTCAATCCTCGACGTCTGAATCTTTGAGCGCAATCTCAGAAGATGAACCGATTCCTGCTCCGACTTTAGAAGTGATCAATCCCGAAATTATAGCAGGTCGAACGGTCAAAGTTAGGGTGCGGATGAGCGAGAATTTACCGCGAATTTATGTCAAAATATGGGTGTATGATCGCCAGTCTCGCAGTATTGTAGACGGGCCACGCTGGTTAACCGAGTTTTCACCCAACGGTTTAGACCAGATTGAAACCACAGTGAACTTAGAGATTGCTTATGGCAGTTTAGAGGTTCAATTTGAGGCGATCGCAGTTGAGATGCAGACTCAACGAGAAAGTCATAAAGTGATAGTCAAACGTTCTGTTGTTCCTCCGGCAGCTCCTACTTTGCCTTTAGATGAGGAATGAGCGCAGAAAAGACATTTAAAATTCCCGATCTAGATTAACTTTAATTCTTCTCTATTTTAGGGAATTCTTTCTTATAAAATAGCAGGATAGTTTTCAGTTTTTTTAGTCAAAGGGTGGGTCTTTAATCAGACTGAACAGTTATCGTTTTACTTGAGAAAAAGTTGTTAATCATATTGGTTTACGTGCATTTTTATGTGCGGGTTTTTGCCTATTTTTAACAACGTTGCTTTAATGTCTTTCTCTTGAGGTTTGGACTAATCTCAGCTTTAGATCAGACTCTTATTGAAATGAATTGCAGATCACAAATCTCACTTTGAAGTTAACATTGATTTTTTTAAGGAGTTTTAACCCCATGGTACTGACACACTATCAATCCTTTCAATATCTAGAAAATATTGATCGCCAAGTTGATCAAGTTTTTAATGAACCTGAACTTTTGGGAAATACTAATTTTAATATTCCGGTGATTAAAATTCAGGAAAAAAAAGAGATAATTGTGATCAAAGTGATTTTACCGACTTTAGAGGAAAACAGTTTAGAAATGCAAGTAACCGCAGAATCAATTGTGCTTTCGGGGAACTTGTATTATCTTCCACAAACCCAAAAATCGCCGGATCAGACAGTTGTCAAAAATTCCCAAAAGTTTCGGAAAATAATCGCCCTTCCGCAACCGATTCTGAGTGCAGGTATAAAATCAGACTACTTCAACGGTATTTTAACCTTGATTTTACCTAAAGCTGTTGAATCTCCAGCTTATTGTCAATCCTAAGTTGGATTGTGTAATTGTTGAATTGAGTGAGGTTAAATATGAATAAACTTCAAAAACCTTCAAACTTTTCTCAGTTTTACAGGATATAAATCTCCAAAGGTATTGTCTTTAAAAAACTCAATAATTATCTCCGATCTCGTCTACCCACTGGACGGGATTTTTTAGTGAAGTTATGTAGATTTGCGCTCATAATTAAGCATTTAGGATTAATTAATAAACCACTTGATCATTTTAACCGGATCTCGAACAAATTGTCTGTATTAGAAAATGGACAGACTCATACGGACAGACTCATGCGTTTCTACACTTTAATCCTATTCTTCAGCCTTTTGTCAATGGCTTCTGCTGATGCAATCAAAGGTGTTCAAGCTGCTTCCTCATTGTTGATTGCTCAAGATAGCAGTGAAATTAACTGTAATAGTAATTGTCCTCCAGGTCATCGTGGAAGTGGACGTTAATCTGAAACTGAGTCAAAAAGCAGTCAAAAGAAGTTTTTAAAAGCGGATTTGGGGAGTCAATTTTCAAATTTGTCCTGATCAAATAGCAAAGAACTTGTACTCAGAAGTGACCCCTTAGCCTCGTTCATACCATGCTAAACCCTATTTTAGTATCTGTTTTTAGCTTACTCTCTTTCGGCTTGGTCGCTTCTTCTCCGTTCTTTCAACACAATCTTCTCACTCAGTCACTATTGTTGAGTGAACTGCAAGTTGCTCAGACAAAATCCGAGTTCAATAAGTTGACCTTCCAACACCACACTGACACAGAAGATGCGGACTCTGATGCAAGCCGAGGAGATTCTCGTCGAACTTCATCATAGTTTTAAGATCACAAAGTATCTCATCATTGATTCACTGGAGATCAATCCTGACTGCTACCAACACACCATACAAGCTAGACTTGCTCCACCCGGAATTCCTCTGTAGGAATTCCGGTATTTTTTTGGGCGGATAGAAAATCGAGCAAAAAGAGATTAGGAAACTTCGCCTCCGACAACCACATTCCGAATTCTCAAACTTGGCCCGCCACAACCGACCGGTAAACCATTTTGTCCGCCTTTTCCACACCCTCCAGATTCATCCCAATAAAAATCATTTCCAATCGCTTCAATATCAGCTAAAGTCGTAAATACATTTCCTGATAACGTCACATCTCGCACAGGTTCAGCTAGCTTTCCATTCCGAATCATCCACGCTTCACCCGCACTAAAGGTAAACATTTCACCATTGGTCATTCCCCCCAACCAATTTCGTGCATAAACCCCTTGCTTGACTTCACTGAATAAATCCTCAACCGCAGTATCTCCCCGTTCTATCCAAGTATTTGTCATGCGAACCAAAGGCCGATAATGATAGTTTAAACAGCGAGCATTTCCCGTCGGCGCTTCTCCTAACTTTCCCGCCGTTTCCCGAGAGTGTAGACGACCTACTAACGCCCCATCTTTGATTAATTGTGTTGTTGTTCCGGGTGTTCCTTCATCATCGTAAAAATAGCTTCCCCGGTGTCCAGGAGGTTCCGCCCCATCAAAAATTTGCAGGTTTTTCGGCCCAAACTGACGCCCCAAAGTCATCACTTCCAATAAGTCAGGGTTCTCATAGGTCATATCCGCTTCCGAAAGATGACCAAACGCTTCGTGAACAAATAAACCTGTTAAAATCGGATCAATGACTACAGTGTAAGTATTTCCTTTAACGGGAGGAAGATCTAGGGAATTCACCGCCCGTTGCGCTGCACTCTGAACTTGAGTATCAAGGTGAGTTAAATCTTCATAAGCCCGACGTGATCCAGTGGTTTCCCGTCCTGTTTGTACGGTTTCCCCATTGCGGGCTGTCGCTGCGAAGCGCATTTCCATATCTACCCAAGCTTGTTCGAGGAATGTTCCTTCAGAAGTGGCTAGGAGAATACGCTGGGTGCTGTCATTGTAACGAACTGAAATCGTGGTAATGCGGGAATCAACACTTCGCAGAATATGGCCATAGCGATCGCAAAGTTCTTTCTTTTGCGCCAGAGGAACTTGACGGGGATCGGTTCCAGTTAAAGGTAAAATCCGAGTTTCCTGTACAATCGGAATCGGTGCGAGTAGGGTTTCTTCCTCACCGATGAGTTTCGCCGCAGTAATGGCTTGAGAAACTTGCTTCTCTAAACCTTCGAGTCGATTAAAACTCGCAAAACCCCAACCCCCTTTATGACAGGCGCGAACTTGTCCACCAATTGAAAGGCCTTCGCTGAGGGTTTCAATGCGATCGCCTCTGAGTAAAATATCCGTTTCTTCAGCTTCTTCGACTCGAATTGCTAAATAATCGACCTGAGAACGATAGCGTTTAATTAAATCAGCCAGTACATTTTTGAGATCCGTGAGCAAAGTGGGCATAATTTTGAAGCAACGTTAACAGTATGTTCCTACTATTTTGTATCAGACTATGGGAGGTCGTGAGGTCGTGAGGCCACCGAAAAAACAGTAAAAGCGGTGATTGCGACTAATTGGTTCGGTTCTACGAATCTCCAAGTCGTCTCGATCTAGATATCCTGAGAGTCAGAGGGGATGCTAAGAATATTAAAAAATAGCGTCGAAGGTTCAGTCTTCCAACTTCTATATTAAAAATTAAAAGTTTATATTGGGTAGGCTGGAACTGAGTTAAGTTAACGATAAAGTTTTTGCAGTTTTTGAAGTCAAAGGCAGGAAATGACCGTGAACCAGCTTCTACCAACCATTAGTGAAATTTTAGCGCGTCAAGGGTTAGAAAGTTCTCTAGATTTCTATCAAAATACAGTACCCTCTGGTGGCTCTAGTCCTTACACTGTTTATTATGCTAGCAAACAGCAACTCAAAGCTGAACGGGAGTGGTGTGGGGCAATTAAGGCAATTCATCAACTCCTCAGACAATTGATTATCCAACAAGATCGACAACGATCACGGACTTGTTGTTCTGAAGTTAGGAAAAAAGACTTGATTCACGCCACAGGACGAGAGACACTAACCGAGGATAGATCCCCACCTGTGTTGACCACACCTCCACAGGGATTAGTGCTTTCTGGGCCTTCTCCGGTTTTAGTTCATCCCGCCTTAGCGTTGAATTTTGCGACTCAAGTTTTTGTTCCTCAGATACCCGGTTGGGAAGGGTTTTCCGTACCGACTCGACAAAGATTATCTTTACTTCCATCTTCTTCTAACGATTGTGAGGCTTCGGTTCCCCCAACTTTTGCGTTTCCATTATTACGCGACGATCCTCAAGCGAATGAACCGTTTTGTATTGTTTTAACTTCTCGGTTTAGTTTGGTCATGGTTTTGGGAGAAGATGCGAAAGGTTGTCCTGCGTTTCAATTTTCTTTTGATCCAGATGTGGTTGAACAAGCATTAGAATTGTTACGACGGCGATCGCTATCTATTCGTTCTCAAGCCGAGGGTCAATCTTCTGATCAATTCCCTGATCCGGTGAAGTTACTTGATCGTTGGATCGAACAATTTCCCCTTGTTGATCCGAACTACAAAACTGTGATGCAATTCTCTCGTTTACTGTTAGAGAGTTTGCCTTTGGACTCCGAAAAACCCCGTGAAACCATGAGAATGCTTAACCCGGCTTCCAAACCTAAATCTCAGTCTCAGGAAGTCTTTGTTAATGTCTCTGGCCCTCAGCATTCTAATGGTCATTTACCTCATTCTCAAACCGCTGCTGATGGAAGTTTGGATGCTTCTCAAGTGGAGTTGATCCAAGCCATTTCCCATGAAGTTCGCACACCCCTGGCAACGATTCGCACGTTAACTCGATTATTATTAAAGCGTCAAAAATTTGATCCGGATATTGTTCGGAAACGGTTAGAGATGATCGATCATGAATGTACCACACAAATTGATCGGTTTAACCTAATTTTTCGTGCGGTTGAGTTAGAACTATCCCAAACTAAACAAGCCTCGGAAAACAAAACTCAAAAACCCTCTGTTCAACTCACGCCGATGTCGCTTGGAGATATCTTACAAAATAGTCTTCCCCGTTGGCAAAAACAAGCAACTCAACGCAATCATACTCTAGAAGTTAATTTACCTCAAAAGTTACCTCATGTTGTTAGTGACCCGACGATGTTGGATCAAGTTCTGACGGGTGTGATTGAAAATTTTACTCGCAGTTTACCTTCGGGAAGTCATATTCAAGTTGAAGTTCGTTTGGCTGGACATCAGTTGAAATTACAACTCGAATCTCAATCTAAATCTCAGCAACCTTGTCCATTTGGAACAGCAACAAAGTCTTCTCTGAAGTCGATTGGACGGTTGTTAATGTTTCAGCCCGAAACGGGGGCGTTAAGTTTAAATATGGCGGTTACAAAAAATTTATTTGAGGCGCTTGGCGGTAAATTAGTCGTGCGACAACGATCTCAACAGGGTAAAGTGATGACGATTTTCTTACCGTTAAAAAGTTAAATATTAGAGGGTAATAACAGAGAAACCCAGTTTTTTGGAGAAACCGGGTTTCTGAAAGCTATTAAATTTATTAACTGTCTGATTCACTTGATTCAGTAATCAGCTCTATAGTGTTCTAAGTCCATATCGGAAATTTCTTGAGCGGTCACCAGTTTATAATGCTTTTCTTCAACTATTCTAACCTCCGAATCACTTATAGTTAACTCAAATATTGAGATTAAATTATTATCAATAAACTGAGCGGATACCGGACGACAAACTAATTCTGGAAATTTTTCTGTACAGTATGCAAGATCTTGTTTCGTCTGAACAACACTAATTTGATCGCTTCCACTTTTAGCTTGAACGGGTACAATAAACTGAGATCCTCTTTGATTTAACCCTACATAAACCTCATCTATTTCTATCTGACCGATTTCACGAACAGTTGTTCTCAAATGATTTTGCAAAGAATAAGCGGTAATCCCTAAAAAGATATCGATTAACCTATTGTATCTAATCTTTGCAAGCAGAGCCTGTTCATCACCCGATGAATATTTTTCAACGATTTCAGGAGTTGAATCGGGAATTTTGATTTCAACTAAACTCATATTCGGTACAATACGGTTGACTCGTTCTAAGCTAAATCGGTAGACTCCTCGACCTGCTAATTCTATTATCCATTCCAAATCAGGAGGTTGAGTCTCTCTGATTTCTTGAGGTAAAGGTCTACGAAATCGATAACTATAAATTACATCACCGCAGTTTTTAGCACTTAGACCCAGATTTCTTCCAATATCTACAATTTCTTCCCGACTAAATTCAAATTGATTAAGTCCGGGTTCATAGTAACGAAAGAAAATTTATCGGATCGTAGAACTATAGATTCTCGATTTTTCTAATCTGCTCATATCTAAACTAAAGTTATGATTTTTTCTTGCGAGTTCTCGGTGCAATGATATGAGGATCTACACCATAATACTTTGCTGCTTGCGACATATCAAATCGCAGTAATTGTTCATCTCCGAGTTTGATTTTATCTTGGGGTTTTTCGGGTTGAATCTTTAATAATTTCATAATTTCCGCTGCGACTGCTTGGGCGAGTAAAGGGGGAACAGAGTTGCCAATTTGACGACAACCATGCCATTTTGTCACATGAAACCTAAACCAATCGGGATAAGAATGCAGTCTAGCGGCTTCTCTGACGGTAATACATCGAGGGATAAAAGGATGAATGGGACGAGGAGAAGTATAAGCCCCTCGACTACTCGGAGTTCCCGCCCTCAAGGTATTACATAAACCATCAGGATCAAGTTTATGAAAACGGCTAATAGGTTCTGTTTTTCCGGGAGGTGTTGCTGCGAATCTTTCGATAGATTCTATACTGTGTTCGGTTCTGAGACTCGAAGTTAATTGTCGAGAATTGTATTGACGCGGATAAGAATAATCGTTTGTCGTTTTAACTATTCCTCTTAGTATTTTAGCATACATACTCGGTTTAGAAAAACGAACATTCGCCCAATCTTGTTGGGTTAATTCGGGATAATTCTCGATTTTAGGTAAATCCTGTAATGCTTCTCGAACCGTGGGAGTTTGAGGAAGATGAGAATAACGTTTTGCAACTGGGGAATAGGGCGGTTGAAAAGTGGGTTCAGGATAATTGGGTAATACTAAATCTTGCCGACATCCGAGTAAAAATAATCGTTCACGCTTCTGAGGAACACCATAATAAGCGGCATTTAATACTTGATAGGGTTGGCGAACACGATAACCATAATACTCAAATTTATTAATCAATTCTTGAATAAAAGTCTGATGCTTTCCTGATGCTATTCCTTTGACATTTTCAAAGACAAAATATTTGGGTCTGAGTTCAGCAACAATTCGCACAAAATGAAAGACTAATAAATTTCGAGAATCTTCTAACAATCGTTTGCCAATCAGTGAAAATCCTTGACAGGGAGGCCCTCCAAAGATAACATCTATGTCTTGATTTTTAATTTTAGAATCAATTCTAATTTTATCACTAGAAAGTTTGCTAATATCTTCACAAAATACTGACCAAAGTGGAAAGTTGTATTGGTGAACTGCACAATGAATGGGATCAATTTCCACCGCAGCCAGAACATCAAAACCCGCCTGTTCAAAGCCGAGTGTCATTCCTCCGGCTCCCGCAAATAAGTCAACAGCAATTGGTCTTTTCGTTTTCACAGTTTGAAGCTGATCTAGCATTATTGAAATGAGTTATCTTGATTTTACCATCAGGGTTGATTATAACATCATAGGAAGATAATATGAAAGTTGTAGATCAAATTATCTTTCAGTAGATATTCACCTATGAAAAATAACAGTAACAATAAAAAAGCTGGGGAATTTGTTCATCAGATGAGTGTACAGCGTCGTCAAAAAGCCATCCGTTTTTATTTGATTGCGTTGGGTTTTGTGGGGGGAGTTCTGTTAGTTTTTTTAATCTTTGACCCATTGGGTTTAGGGTTTTTATTGGGTTTAGGGGGAGGAATTGGAGCTTATTATTTTTGGAAAAAAGGTCAATATTGGATGAGACGTTCTGATCAAGCTTTAGTCGGTGCAAAAGCAGAACAGGAAGTTGCTGTTATTCTTCAGCTTTTAACCGGAAAAAATTGGCAAATTGAATACAATCTTCCTTTGAAACGATGGGGAGATGCGGATGTTGTTTTATGTTCACGTCAAAGAAATTGGTATGTGATTGATGTGAAATCTCACAAGGGCAGAATTGTGAGTAAAGATAATTATCTCAAAAGAGATAATGGTCGTCAAATCTATGATTTTTCTGAGGGAAATTTATTAAGCAAAGTTAGAGGACAAGCGGCGGAGGTGAGGCAACTCAAACAAGCAAAATGGGTGACTCCTCTATTGTGTTTTACTCAAGCTCAAGTTAAAATTGATCAAAATAATATTAATGGAGTTTATATCGTTGAGAAGACTGACTTAATTAGGATTTTAGAAAAACTAGAGGGTTAATTTTTGAGATGACGATCATTAGATTTATGAATATTTTTATAACAACTCAATCCCTCAACCTCTGTTAATAATTCTCTCGTCAAATTTTTGGATTAACTAAGGTTGAGTGTTCTAAATAGTAAGTTTAAAAATAGTGGTGTCAAACGAACTTAACGAGCATTTCACCTAGATTTCAGAGGGCTGCCATTTAATCAGTCTCATTAGTAACAGTTCATAAAATCTTAAGATGACATTGGGTAAACTTGGCTCAATTTTACTTTCACAAGTTTAAATTCGATTCACTCAAACTCTGAAATCAATCGTGAGATCAATTGTAGCATCGGTATATTGAAGAGATGAGAAAATTTGATTATAATGTCGGAATATGCCGTGAACTCAAATGCTAAAATCCTGCGCTAAAATGACGCAGTGACGCTACAACGTTCAGCAAAGCCAACCTCAAAAGGGAGAATTTTCCCATGAACTTAGAGACTGCAACTATTCCGACGGCAGAGAATTTAACAAAAATGGATGATGCTGTCGGGGCATTATTCAAACGAATGGCTCGTTATCCTCTTTTGAAAGCAAATGAGGAAATCGAACTGGCTCGACAGATTAAAGCGTTAGTGACGTTTAAGGAGTTAGAAGAAGAATTAACCCATGAACTCGGAAGATGTCCACAATCTTCAGAATTAGCAACGGCGACGGGGTTAAGTGAAGCTGAACTTAACCATCAGTTTCAGCAAGGTATAATTGCCAAGCAGAAAATGATCAGCTCGAATTTGCGATTGGTGGTTTCTATTGCCAAACGTTATATTAATAGAGGTGTTCCGTTTTTGGATTTGATTCAAGAAGGCGCACTGGGGTTAAACCGAGCCACAGAAAAATTTGATCCCGATAAAGGATATAAATTCTCAACCTATGCCTATTGGTGGATTCGTCAGGGAATTACCCGCACGATTGCCAATCAAGGACGGACTGTTCGCCTTCCGGTTCATGTGGTTGAACAACTCAATAAATTACAAGGAATTCATCAAGATTTAAGACGCCAACTTCGTCGAAAACCAACAGAAGATGAACTCGCAGAAGCGTTATCGATTTCTCCCCAACAACTCCGTCTTCTCGAACAAGTCCGTCGCAAATCTCTATCTCTCAATCATCGAATTGGTTCAGAGGAAAACTCAGAATTAATGGATTTGTTGGAAGACTACGAAAGTCTCTCACCAGAATCGCAAATTAATGAACTGATGATGCGACAAGAGTTGCTAGAAGTGTTGCGTTCGGTTTTAAATGAACGAGAGCAAGATATTTTATCCCTGCGTTATGGTTTAACGACAGGCGTATCTTACACCTTAGATGAGGTGAGCGGAATGTGTAGCCTCTCTCGTGAACGAGTTCGTCAAATTCAAGCTAAAGCCATGCGAAAACTGCGTCGTCCCCAAGTCGCCGAGCGCTTGAAAGGATGGATTAAGTAAAACTTAGAATGGGGGAGAGGGTTAGCAACGGACAAAAAACAGAAGTAGCAGATTTAATTGACGAGGGGATTGATCAATCTCTAAATCTTCTCATGGGTAAATCTTCATTTTTCCTGTGTTCATCTGCTTTTTATTGTACAATGGTTGTTTTGATTGATGATCAGATAACTGACGATTTTCGAGCAGAGATTTGATCGGTTTGCTCGAATCTATCCTTCTCCTTTTTACTTTTATGGCCTTAGACTTTATTTTACGTTTTGCGACACCTGATGATGTTCCAGCTATCTTTGAGTTAATTAAAGCTTTAGCGGAATATGAAAAATTATCGGATCAGGTAAGCGGTAGTGTTGAGGAGTTGAAGCAACATCTATTTGGTGAACATCCCTATGCTGAAGTCGTGCTGGCGGAGTTAGAGGAAAAAGCGGTTGGTTTTGCTCTATTTTTTCATAACTATTCTACCTTTTTAACACAACCGGGGATTTATTTAGAAGATTTATTTGTTTTACCTGAATATCGCAGTCAGGGTATTGGTAAAGCTTTGATTGTTTATGTGGCTCAGTTAGCTGTGTTTCGAGGTTGTGGACGCTTTGAATGGAGTGTTTTAGATTGGAATCAACCTGCAATTGATTTCTACAAATATATGGGAGCTTCTCTCCTCGAAGAATGGCGAATTTGTCGGGTGACAGGTGAAGCTTTAACTCAAATGAGTCAACAACTTCCCAATCGATGATCCAATAAAATGATAAAATAGATAGGGTTTTAAGGGAGAGTCACCTATGAAAATTTGGATTAATGAACAACTTGATCCCTCGGGATTAATTTATTCTTGTATTGCTTGCTGTGACGAAGAACAAGCCAAAGCCTGTCACGAATCTTTTGAAAACAACTTGACAGAAACTCAAAAACAACAGGGTTGGATAGCCAGAATGAGGACGGTTGAATCTTGGGATGAAGTTCCGGTAAGTGCTTTAAAATTAAACTAAATCTAGAGCAAGAACTTAAAAAGAAACAGCAACTGAACTGGTAACACGCAAAACTGACTCTTGATTAAATCTTTGTTTGTATTGAGTGATAATTTCTTGAATAAATCGTTTTTCTTTGGGAGTATCTGAGTGAATTAAAATGACCAGTTTAGTTTGTTCTCGGGTTAAAATCCCCGCAGTATTTAAGTATTGTCCGTCTGCGTCAATAACGGTAAGTCCAGCTTGAAACCGAGGCGTAATCACTTCTTCTAAAAAACCTTTCCATTCTGCTTCTGTGATTGTTCCTTGCTGTTTGGATAATCCAAAATAAAGTTCATCTTTAGTGAGAGTTTGGCTAACATTGTTCGGATAATCTTCAGCATTATCAATAAATTGCGCCTGAACTTCTAATCGTTGAGAAGCGGGAAAGAGAAGAACAGAACCAAGCAAAACCCAACCCAAATACCACATCAGTCTAACTTTCATTGATTCTTCATCAACCCCATTTCTATAACTCAAAAAAGGCTAACCACAAAGATTAGCCCTTGAACGAAAATGTTAAATTCTAACAATTAAGCTCCCAAATAACGACGAAGAAAACTTTCTAACGATTCCATCTTCATATCAAACATCATTTCTAGAGTGTTGATTTCTTCAGGAGTACAGAAAAACTCATTTCCCAATAACACTCGTAACGTTCCTAAACTCCGTTCAACATCAGAATTCAATACACCAATTGTACTCCGCAATCCATCAAATACAAACAACGGAGGATTAATCACAATCGGATCTCGGTTAAAAATGCGGCTAAAAATCTGAGCAATATCGCCCCGAGTAATAATTTCTGGACCCCCAACAGACAAGACTTTATTTTTTGCACTTTCTACAAAAACCGAATCAATAGCAATACGAGCAATATCATCCGTACTAACAACAGAAGTCCGATTTTGAGGATCTCCAATTAACAAATAAATCCCCGTTTGTTTGAACCGTTCAGCCAGAGGTAATAAGCTCGAAGCAAACGCAGACGGACGTAAAATAGTATAGTTTAAACCACTATTTTGTAAATACTTCTCAACCTCTCGTTTGGCTTTAAAAACAGGTGAATCTTCATAACCGCGATCAGCGCCTAACACAGAAGTTAAGACAAAATGTTCAACCCCTGCTTCCTTCGCCGCATCAATTAATTCAATATTAGCCCGATATTCAACCGCTTGAGGTTTACCCCCTGAACCATGCGAACTCATCACATATTTTACCCCTTGACAAGCCTTATAAATATCCTTATCTCGCTCTAAATCTCCGATAAAAATATTCGCTCCCCGACTTTCCAATTCAGAATATCGAGAAGTCAACCGCACAAATCCTCGAACCTCTTTTTCTTGTTGGCGTAGTCGGCGTACAATCCGGCTACCGAGTCCACCTGTTGCTCCGGTTACTAAAAACATGATTGTTCGTCCTTTTACGCAAAACCTGTACAGGATTATGTTAACGAATATTCAAGCTATAATTCATGGAAGTCGTATAAAATAATTCCTGTCTCTGGATCATTGCCAATTCCGACATAACCACTTTTGAGCATTTGATTGAGAACCTTTTCGACTTCCTCAAAACTTGCTCCTGTCGCCATTACGCCTTGTGTTACCGAGAGTTTACCGCCTCGGGTTGCTGCTGCTTTTAAGAGCTTAACTCGGTATTGTTCTTGAGTCGTTGGCGTAACATTATAACTAACGGAAGGTATTGATGAATATAAAGGTACACCTGTGCTGGAAACCCCAAATTTTGCTTTAATTTTAGCGTTATGTTCCTCCACCATACCCGGAATTAAAAATAAATCTAATAATTGCCCAAACCCAAATAAACCAAAGGTACACAACCACAATACACCCGTTCCGATTTTGCCATTATAAAAACGGTGCAGTCCATGAAATGGCGTAACAAAACAAGCCGCCCACAATACATAACTAATCCCAACTTTATTCATTGATTTTCCCTTAAGATTATTGTTTTGATCCCGCTCAACCGCCTAAAGGAGAAAGCCGCAGAGAGATTACCGCTTTCTTAATTGTAAAAAAATTGAGTTAAATTGATAGCGGTTCTTAGGGGTTTACCTCATTTCAATCATAACAAAAGGGCTAAAACTTAGCCCCGATCATGATTTGTAGTTTGAGTTGACTGGTTCTACAAACTTTTGACATAGGAAATGCTGGTGTGAACTTTCTCAAAACCCACTGACTCATACAGTCGCAACGCACCGGATGGATTTTCAGCATCAACCCCTAAAATTGCACTATCCATTCCTTTTGCTTTCAAATATTGCATTGCGGTTAATAACATCGCTTTTCCTAACCCCTGCTGACGAAATCCCCGTCGGGTTCCTAATACAGCTATCCAGCCTTCGTTATATCCATTGCGTTTGTTATCTTCAGCATGAATGCGGGACTCACAAAAGGCGGCGAATTTACCATCAGGGGCGATCGCTATTAAGCTTAACTCTGAACTAAATTCTGGATGTTGGGTATTGTGTAGAAATTTCTCAACGGTGAAATTATGGTAATTCCAACGATCGCATCTAGATCGCTGTCTGTACAAGGGCGCATCATTCACCTTTGCTTAATTACTGCTTATCTATTGCAGTACATAAATACTACATAGTCAAGAAGCCACAAAAAAACCCTACTATTGGGTGAGGGGGAATTGGATCATCTCGGATGAAACTTTGACGAAACTTTGTATTCAAGCTAAAAAAAAACAATCAAACCCTCTCCTACAACGTGTAGGTTGAGGGCTTATATTTGCTTAGACTCTATTGTAAAACTCACTGAAATTAACTTGTATTGAGATTAGTCTTCCCATTCAGAACTGCTAGCAGGAATGCCCTCAAAGGGTTGTACACCAATCACTGGGGAAATATTATCGCTAAGTGTAAAAATGCGAGCTGCTGCTTCGGAGACATAAACAATCATATCTGCAAGTGCATGGAAAATATTCATATCTTGTCACCTCTGTCTCTGTAAGTGTATATTGATCCTCTACACTTTTATAATAAAGGAAATAACAGGAATTGTGTGGTCTTGCAATATTTATTTGCACTCAAAGAATATTTACAATTTTTCAAGTTGTGTTACAGCTTTTGGGAGGCGGTTCACCGAATAAATTAGGCTTGGAAATCTCTACAAGATAGACAATGTTAAGGAGAAAGAACAAGCGTTAAGTTCTAGCAACAATTGAAACGAATCTCAATTTCTAAGTATAAAAACTTAGTTAGTGCTGTGTTGGGTGCGCTAGCTCCGTGTAACACACCCCATTCATTGACGACAGTTAGCTATTTGGACAATACAGGGAAATTATTTCTGGATAGTTCTGTCTTGAAAGTTTCTGCAACTTCCTGTGGTGTCGGTTGAGCATCAGGATGTCCACCAAAAATAGCGCATAAAGCAGCAATATAGGCTTCTCCAAAAAGTGTTGTCAGCAACGCAGCCGTACTTCCTGCTAAAACTCCACCGACAAGGCTACCTGCACCCGGAATCAGTTTCGCTAAACCACCGAGCAACATATGACCTCCCAGTGTACCCCCTCCTCCAGCAATTACACTAGAGATGAGTGTTCCTAAAGATGCTTGGCTTAAGTCTAAACCGAACACTGCACTGATACTCGCTAACATTGTCATCTGTACAGGAACTAAAGCTACAGCATGAGAAAATGGTATGGGAACAGCACCCACACCAGCAGCACTCGTTGCTGCGGTAGTTACAATTAAATGAGAGCGTTTGACTTTTTCTCGAAGAGATACTTTTTGAGCGGCTGCTACTGCATTTCTTTGTCCCTCAGGAACGATTTGCATAGTTATATCAATCAATTCTTTTAAACCCATAATGGGTTGCAAATGACCATCATCTAACTGCTCAGAAATTGCTCTTACACGAACTACATTTTTAGCTAGAGAAAGTTGTTGTTGTACCTCTGCTCGAAAGCCATTATCTGCTCTGGCTTTAGTAATTACACCAACAACAGGTACATATCGACTGAGCATTTCCACAAGCTCTTGATCTGCATCTTCAACCCGTCTGATATCTTCACAAATACACACCCATGCAATATGAATATGGCGGTTGGGATCTGAATGATTGCAACGTTCTTTTATGAGGTTTTCTAATTCACAAATTGTTTCCTTGTACTTGGCAACCTCCAAACCTCTACTATCAAAAATTGTTAGGGGGAAACCTTCTTTTTTAATCTCTCGTGTAGTGGGTGTGACAGGTTTACCTTGACCTGTTTCGGCTAGATTTTCATGGAAAACAGCATTAATTAAGGTACTTTTACCAACACCCGTTTTACCCGCTATTAAAAGATTGACATTGCCGCGTAAATTTATAGCAGTTTTCATCGCCAATTCCAGACTTTTACTGATATCTACTTCTTGACTTGGTGCTGTTGTATAATTCATCTGAATTGATCCTCTAAATTCCAAAATATACCTTGTACAAAACTCAACCTAAAGACCTTTAGTAATTGCTTTTTGTGGATAGCCATTATGTTCCCAAGCACCTGTTACAAAGCCGGCAACACCAACGATAGCTAAACCCGCCACTGGGATTTTCTGCAATTTCTTAAATTCGTGAATTTGGAAACAGCGACAATCACCTGTTGTTACTAAACGCGCCCAGTGTTCACAGTTAAATCGAAAGAGTTCATACTGCCAATTTTTGTGAAACTCATCAACAGAAATATGTAAAGCCTGAATAATTTTCTTTCTAGACCAATGATGAACGTATTTAGCGGGGTGAAAATGCTTGTTAATTTTCCAAATGTCTATTTCACCTTGATCTTTTTGGCGATCGCTATGAACAGGTTCCCAAGCTAATGACTCCGTATCATTCAGTTGCACTGAGTAATGCAAGACCTTCTTATTTTTGCGATCTCGATGATACAATAAGCGTCCAAAGTCTGAATGATTTTGATTGTCATCAATCAGGTTCTGAATTTCTTTCTTATTCATCAAATTTTGCTTGTGTATACAAGAACTCTGAATGGATAAAAATATGGCAACGTAACGATAATAAATACAGTCTTTTAGCAAAAATAATTTTGCTGTTTCCTTCAGAAAAAACCTGTCTTTTTCCTCTAACTAAACTTATGCGTCTAGTTTAAAGCTAAATATTTATCGCTGTCATCGGTACAACCACTGAAAAATAAAAAATTTTAGAATACTCTTAAACTTGTGAAGATCACGTAGGTATGAAAGGGATCAGGTGAAAATAGGGTTTAACCGATCCGACAGTTAATTTTTGGGGTCTATGGGTTGTGATGGGTTGGAATGCAAAGACCCCTCACCTTCTAGGAGAGGGGAAGGGGTGAGGTCAAAATAGGGGTTTAAGTGTTGTGATGAGATATGCTTACTCGAACCCATCTAACTAATTTTGGGTCATCCAACTCACGCATTCTTGCATTTGCTTTTGCATCGTGATACTATCAGCAGAATGGCGGTGTCCGTGACCGGGAAGCACCCACTCAAACGCATAATTTACTAACTTTTTCATTGAGTCAATTTGCTCTGACCACGAATACCAACAGTAGCGACGAAAAGCATAGAGTTGGTTTAATTGACTTGACCAAGCGAGATGATCTCCTGTAAATAAAAACTTGTGATTGTACAATAAAACAGTATGACCTTTGCTATGTCCAGGAACGGGAATAATTAAAATATCAGGAGCGAATTGAATATCTTCAAAACCCGAAAGTTTGATTTCTACAGATTGTGTTTCAGCAGTGAGATCATCTACATGAAGAATGCGATCGCATCCAAAATGATCTCGAAATTTTTGATGATCGGCGACATCATCCCGATGAGTTAAATAGAGATAACGTATTCCGCCTAATTCTTCTAAACGTTTCACTAAAGGCGGCGCAAACCGAGGGGAGTCGATGAGAATATTACCGTCTTGACGTTGAATAAAGTAACTCGCCGCAGCAAACGAACTCTCGGAATGGTAGCCACAATGATAAACGTTATCTGCGATTAAAATGGGGAAACTTTGGTGTATACTTTTAATATCTTTGGGTTTTTCAAGCGTACCAATTGAAGCCGTTGGACAGGATAACAACGCCTGCATTGCTCGTAATTGTTCGGTTTCGTTACTGGGTTGATGATACACCGCTGACTGTTCACCCGCTCTCTTGAACACCTCCGGCGCCATCCATCGACAGGTATCGCAGTCAATACAGCTTTGATCGACGTAAAAGTTACCGCTCTCGTTTTCGGAGCGACGTTGTTTAAGTTGAGCCATCGTTCTTTTCCTTTGCGTACTAACTCATAGTCGTTATGAGTTTATACTAAAAGCATATACATATTTTAGATAAAATGTCAACCCACTTGAAAACAGAGATATAACGACACGCAACCCCACACGGACAGTTGAAAAAACTTAAACCAATTTGGGACAAGTTGTAGTATTATCTGTTCCCCATTTCCTCTTGTTTTTTGCTATAGTTTCACTCTTTTACTTTAATTTCTTCTCGCAAAGCGGTTTCAACCCGTTGCCATTCTTTCTCCAATTCAGAGAATCGTTGAGCGGCAGCATCCGTAACAAAACATTCAATTTCGGTGGAATCACTTTCCATTCCCGCCCGTCCCATATATTCGATTTCTTTACACAATTGAGAAAATTGCATCGCACCCAATTGAGCGCTACTAGATTTGAGGGTATGAGCAGATTCTTTCAGAAGTTTTGCATCTTGAGACTGAACAGCCACCCGAATTCCATCTAGATGTTGAGGCGCTTCATTGAGATAAGTTTCAATTAAAATATCAACAAAAGGATCATCTTCATCATCATATTCTCTTAGATTTTGTAAAATTTGAGCATCAATAGAAGGGACATCAGACAGGGAATTTTCGTTATGTGTATTAGTCATTTCCGGTGATGAATAGCCGTTATTAGAGGAGTGTTTTTCGAGGGAAAGATGTTCAGAGGAAAGTGGATACAAAGGTTGACATTTTTCTAAGGCTTGAGCGAGTTCTTCTCGACGAACAGGTTTAGTGACATAATCATCCATTCCTGCCGCCAAACACATTTCGCGATCGCCTCGCATAGCATTCGCTGTCATGGCAATAATCCAAGGTTTTTTCTGGGGTCCATCAGAACCCTCTCCATATTCTTTACAAATACGACGGGAGGCTTCTAAGCCATCCATTTGCGGCATTTGAACATCCATCAAAATCACATCATAGGGTTGTCGTTTGAGTGCATCTAATACTTCCACCCCATTTCCAGCAATATCCGCTCGATATCCTAATCTTTGTAATAATTTTGTGGCTACTTTTTGATTCGTGACATTATCTTCAGCCAATAAAATGCGTAAAGCAGCATGATTTTGAGGAGGATTAAGAGGCCCAGACTCATCAGCAAGTTTCAGCGAGGAGGAATGTTCTATTGTTTCACTTCCCGCAAAAATTTGAACTAATGTGTTATAAAACTGAGATTGTTTTAGGGGTTTATTGACAAATCCGGCACAGTTAATATTGGTGCGCTCGATACGTTTGACAATATTAGTATTACTTGCATAGTTAAAGAGAACTAAATGAACGGGTTGCCTATCCGGATAGTTTCGGCTTAAATCTTTTTCAAGTAAACGGATTTTACGGGCGAGTTCTATCTCATCAATATCGGGTAAGTTAATTCCAATAATCACTAAATCTATATTCGGATTCTCCTGAATACATTTTAGAGCATCAATTCCCGTTTTGGCTACTAGAGGTTTCATTCCCCAGGCTTTGACTTGTCGAGTGATAACGGTTTGATTGATTCCATGATTTTCGACAATTAAAATTTGCTTATCTGTAAATAACTTATCCGCAAATTCATCAGAGAGTGAGGTTTCGATAGCAGATGAATTAATCGTAAAGTAGAAGATAGATCCGGTAATATCTAAACGGGGAATTTCAAAAGATGGAGGCGGATTTCCCGTAATACTTGAAATTAGAGATTGAGAGTTTGAGGATTCTTGATCCGGTTTTACCCAACTCACAACCCACATTTTTCCGCCCATCATTTCACTCAAACGCTGGCTAATCGCTAATCCTAAACCTGTTCCTCCATACTGTCGAGTGGTAGACGCATCCACTTGAGAAAAAGCTTTAAATAAACGGTGCATTCGATCAGGAGGAATCCCAATTCCTGTATCTTTAACGGCAAATTGTACTTCATAAATAGGAGGGGAGATTGAGGGCTGACTTTCATTGTTTTCTTCAGAAGATGCTACAGGTTTTGCGTTCTCTTGAATTAAGCTAGAAGTCACAGAGACAATCACTTCACCTTGATTGGTAAATTTCACCGCATTACTGAGTAAATTCACTAAAACTTGACGTAAGCGAGTCACATCTCCAACCATAACTTCCGGTGTGTTGGGATCGACAATGTAAGCTAATTCTAAGCCTTTTTCAGACGCTCTAGCCGAGAGTAAATCTAAGGATTCTTCAATACAAGTTCGGAGTTTAAACGGTTGATGTTCGAGTTCTAATTTACCCGATTCAATTTTAGAAAAATCAAGAATATCATTAATAATGGTGAGTAAAGCATCTCCACTGGTACGAATGGTTTCTACAAAATCTCGTTGTTCAGGATTTAAGTTCATATCCAAAAGTAAACCTGTCATCCCAATAACTGCATTCATGGGTGTACGAATCTCGTGACTCATGGTGGCGAGGAATTCACTTTTAGCACGACTAGCGATTTCTGCTGCGAGTCTAGCTTCTTCTAAGGCTTTATTTTTATCGGCTAATTGCTGACGACTTTTGACTTCAAATTCTAAAAGTTTGGCTTGGAAAAGAGTTAAACCGACTTGACTCGCAACATCTTCTAAAAATTCAACTTCTTCTTCTGTCCATTGTCGTAAATTATCACATTGATGTAACATAATAATTCCGTTAGGTTCGCTATTGTAAGAAGTCCGAATTGCCAACATTGATTTTAATCCCATACGCCGACACATTGGGGCGGATGATTCTAACAACGGATCAGCAAATACATCGGGTGAAACAACGGCTTTATCTTCAGAGAGTAGTCTTTCAATATAGGGGTTATAATTGACAGAAATTTCTAAATTCAAAGTGGATTCATAGCTGACTTCTAAATATTCAGCCACACAAGCTAAATGAGGATAAGGTTGAGAAATGTAGGTATAAATAGAACAGCGATTTACTCCAAAAACACGACCAATTTGAGTTGCAGTGGTTTGAAAAATTTCCTGAGTTTCTAGTTTAGAACGCACCTTTTGGGTGATTTGTTTCATTAATAATAAGTATTGATTCTGTCGCTGTAAATCTTGTTGAGAATTTTCACGCGCGATTTCACTTCCAATGTAACTCGCCATCAATTTTAAAATTTCTAAGTCTATCGGCTGAAATGAAGAACGGGCTTTACGACTCATAAAACTGAGAGTACCATAAACTCGTCCTTCTACTTTTACTGGAGTTCCAATATAAGCTTCTAAGCGTCGAATGGTATAAGCTTCGTGTTCTTTCCAGGGTGAATTTTTAATCGATTCAATACAGACAACATCATCAGCGCGCAACGCTTCTCGTTCAAAGGTTTGTTCGAGAGAAAATGTATCACCTTTTGTAAATCCGAAGGGAAAATCTTGGGATAAATAAGCCGAAATTACTTCATAACGATCAGCCCTGACTCGACCTAATAAACCAATATCCATTCTAAAACGATTGCATCCCATGACTAATAATTGATTAATTCGGGATTCAAAATTAGCATTAGAATTAATGGCAATTTCATAGAGTTGATGAATGACTTTTAGTTTTTCAGTAACGTCTTCAGTAATAGCGACTTGGGAAACATTGAAGTTAAGAGTTCCCGTAATTCCAACTCGCTGATATTCGGAATTTAAAATTGCACAACCTGAGAGGATAATGGGTTGATATGAGGATCTATTTTCTTCTAAAGAAGCAGAAGCATTTTTGAGTCTAACTTCCTGACAAATCGTTTCTATCTCTCCGTTTAAAATTGCTGAAAATAGAGAACTGAGTTGTATCCGATCCTCTGAATGAATATATTCAATCAATGCTGTTCCTATACTTTCAGAAACCAAGTATCCTGTTTGTTGAGTCCAGATTGAATTTAAAAAGGTTAAGTTTCCTTCAGTATCAAGCTGAAATAGTATTGTTTTTAAATTTGTTTTTAAATTTGTTTTTAAAGTTTGCTGATAATTATTATTTTGAGAATGGGTAAAATTTTTCTTGCGAGAGGTAATATCGATATGAGTCCCAATCATCCGCAGAAGTTCTCCATTTTCCGCCCAAATAATCTGTCCTTGACAGAGTACCCAGATGTAGTGACCATCCTGACATCGCATCCGATATTCTAGAATACAGGAATCTGTTTTTTTAGCAAAATGTTCTTTAAGTGTTGCATGAACAGCTTTTAAATCTTTGCTATGAATTCGACCAAACCATTCTTCAACTTTAGACGAAATTTCATAATTTTGATACCCCAACATCTGTTTCCAACGAGGAGAATAGAAAACCCATTGTGTTTTTAAATTCCAATCCCAGAATCCATTTTGATCAATCGATAAAGTTGATAGTGACTGTTCTTCTGTCGATTTTTGTTGAGTTTTAACTTGATGAGATAAAGTTTTAATTTTTGTTTTCATCTGATCAACTTGTCCTTGCAAACTCAAAATAGTCGAGTGCATTAATTTCGGACAAAGCATCTGTAGCAGAATGTTTCGCGGCGAGATTAAATTAATCGGATAACCACTTTCATCGATAATAATTAAAGGAAGTTGATTATAATATTTTTGCATTAAATGAACAGCCGATTCTACCGAAGCTTCTAATCGAACTAATAAAGGAGGCTTATTACAAATCATACTCGCCTTGATTTGACTCAAATCCAGTCCGATCGCTTGCACTTGAACAATATCATGACTGGTGACAATTCCTTTTAATTTACTGGTATTTTTCCGGGAAAATTGAGATTCTCCTGTAAAATCAGAAGTCGTTTCTCGATTAGAAGATACAGTTTCTATAATGACAACACAGTTTACTTTATATTGAAACATCAACTGGGTTATATCACTTCCCGAAGCTTGATGAGGCGCATGAACAATACGAGTAGCATGAGCAGAAATTTGATTGATTTTAATTAAATGATCGGGAATTAAAGTCGGAGAATTAATCGAATACTGAGAGTTTGAATCGGTTGAAGAATGAGAAAAATGTGATGAATGATCAGAATGATTTGTTTTTGGGGAAGATCCTGTTGTTTTAGATTGAGCGAGTCTCAAAAGATGAAGCGGTGTAATCACACCAAACAATCCCCCCAAATCATCCAAAATGGGAAGATGATTGATTTGATGTTTATTTAAAAGAGAAGCTAAAGCAAAAACATCTGGAATTTCACAGAGGTGAACCGCAATCACAGAGCGAATCATAATCTGTGAAATCGGAAATCCCTTCAAAGAATCACCAATAGAGTTGAGTTGAATGATATCATGCTCAGTAAAGATTCCCAAAAGAGATGGATTACACCCCACAACTTCCGATTCCTCTATGATCAGCACATAGCTTGCACCTGTACGACTCATTAACTGAATCACTTCTTCAACAGGTGTTTCTGGCTTTGTAGTCACCGGATGACGATCAATAGCTTGAGAGATAGAAGGAATTAACATAGGAAAGCAGTGAGAGGTACTCGATGGTGAATCTTAAAATTGGGAGAGTAAAAACGCATGGAATTTAAAGATGCACCAGATATTGGTGACGTCGCGATTGGGTAGGACTCTGATTTTCAAAACAAACGTGCTGTAGATCAACTTCATAGACTCAGTTGACTCAGTGAGCATGACAGCCAAGCCCATATCCGATTGAGAGTCACCCTCTACTACCATTTTGACCTTTTACTTGCAAATCTCTCAGATTTATCCGGAACCCATAACGTGTAACATAGTAACTGACAACTGACAACAGAGAGTGGGTTACTGCTCCCCGACTGCTGTTGTGTCCGATCTCAAGGAACTGCTACATTTTTGATGAATATATTAGATTCTAAAGGTCGCCTGTTTGGAAAAGTCAGCATTTTGGATGTTGGCGCTGCTTTCGTGATTTTGTTGGTGATTGTGGGAATATTTTTCTATCCCGGAACCTCTGGTTCTGTTGCTCAAGTCGGCGTCACCACTAAACCTGTAGAAGTGGATGTGATTGCTTTGGGCTTAAAGGGACGTGACCCCAGTGTAATGATCAAAGCAGACGACAAGACAAATTTGATTATCCGTAACCAACCCTACGGAGAAGTCAATATTAAAGCCGCCGAGATTTTACCCCGACTCATTCCCGTGGCTCAACCCGATGGTACCGTTAAAGCCCAACCTGATCCCACGGCTGAGTATACTTACAGCAACAATGTTTTAATGACCCTGGTTGGAAACGGTCAAATTACCGATACCGGGCCTGTTTTGGGTAATATTAAGATTAAAATCGGCAGCACCGTAGAACTCGAAGGCAAAGACTACAACTTCAACGCCACCGTGATTGATGTACGAGTGCAAAGTTAAAATCTAGAGCCAGGGTGAGATCAACGGGTTTGCGAGTCCGTTTCCAAGGGATTTTGGGGAAAACCGGGAAACGGATTTTCGGTCTGCTTTCTTTCCCAGCGGAATTTAATGATGAAAATCCCCAACTTCTTCGAGAAATCAGGGATGTGATGTTTACAATCATTTTAGATTGAGCGTTGGTCAGCATTACCAACTAGAGGACGACGGGATCGGAACTACTGAACCACTTGGTCACGCTGGTACGACCAACTCGCAAATAAACCAAATGCACTTGCAGCCCACACCATCCACAACAGGTGCAAGAAAAGCTGGTTATCGTAGTCAAACTCAGCAATCCAAGAAACTAACTGTTGATAGTGGTAGAAGGGTGATACTGCAATCAGATCTTGAACGTAAGCAGGAGCAGTCGGTATTGGCATCGAACCACTGGCAAATATCGCAACAAGAAGCATCAGTGTTAACCATGTACTCGCACTTTTGGGTTCCAGCCAGTATCCCAGCCCCAGAAAGAGCAATCCAAAAGGAATCAAACCGATAATGATGGTAAAGAACAGTTTTGACCACCATTCAAAGGTTTGGTGAATTTCAAGTTGCCAGATTCCAACTGAGAATAACAGCACTAAAATCACCGATGCTAAAGTCAATAAAGTTGCAATTTTAGTGGCAATATAGACCGAGGAAGGCAGGGGGGTTGCTTTCAATAACTTTAACCATCCTTCTGCACGTTCCACTGCAACTCGATTACCGAGAAGTTCGATAATGATGGTGAATAGAAAAACGGCGCACAGAGAAACCAATGGCTTTACAGCGTTTTCTGATACCAGTCCAGCATATTTAAAGAGTGGTAATAACAACACTCCTGAAGCAGATGCGAGTAAGAATGAAGGAGTACGAACAAGCTGAAGGGTTTCAAACCAGAATTGCTTTAACAAAATCAAGGCAATATTTTGCTGCGGCTGTTCAAGTTCGGACTCATCTTCCAAACCATAAAGTAGTTCGGGCTTGAGGAAATAGGGAAAACCAACAGTAGCCCATTCCAAATATAATCTTGGTTTTTCTTGAATAAAACTAGCCAGAGGATTGTAATAATGACTCTGCAACTGCTCTCCCTCGATTACTTCAGAAAGTTTTTGCAAAACTACCGTGCGAGTTACTAGACCTTCTAATTTTTTCCAGTCGGCTTTATTGTTTGTCACCATTAAAATAGTGATCCCTTGCTGACGACAAATTTTAATTTGTTCCCAAAACTCCTCATAGCCTTGATCATCTAAATTACGAGTAGGTTCGTCCAAGATTAAAAGGCTAGGATTTCCTGCTAAAGCCAAAGCAAAATAAAGCCGTTGTCTCTGTCCCCCTGATAAGTCAGTTGCACAAGTATCCTGTTTGTGAGTGAGGTTAACTTTGTTTAAAATTTCCGAAGTTGACAGACGATTTGGATAGTAACTGCGTACCAGTTCAATTAATTCTTTTACCTTAATATTTTTCGGAACTTGTGTATCTTGTAAAACGACACCAACCTGAACTTTTGACTCTGAACTTTGGGGCGGAAGTCCCATTAACTTTACTTCACCCTGACTGGGTTTGATTAATCCGAGAATCAAATTCAAAACTGTTGTTTTACCCGCACCGTTTTCTCCGCGTAAAACCACAAATTCACCGGATTTTACTGTGAAGTTAAGGTCTTTTAAAATAGGCACGGGTTTGAACAGCAATCCTTTGTGAAAAGTTTTCGAGACTTGCTTGAGTTCAATGACGTTCATTTTTTTGACTCCCAAAAATTAAGAAAGACTTAGGAAAGAGACATTTGAATCAGAAACCAAATACCCGCAGAAGCCGCAACAGCCGGAATAATGGAAATTCCCATTGTTGTTAGAGCAAGTAGTGTAGCGGCACCTCCAACATAAGCCCATAAACTTGTAGCCATAGTATGTCCTACTGTTGCTGTCGTACCACCGTCTCGTATGCAGGTGCTAAACATACAGAAATCACTTCCTTTTGTCATTAAAAAGAATGTGAAAAACATCGCCAATGCAATTCCACCTAAAACTAACCATTTACTCAGGGGTAACGACCCCAACCAGTTGTGCATTGCAACAGTTGTGGCTTGAAGCCGAGTTCTTTCTAAGACGGTAGGATTTTGTTCTTCTGGGGAAACAGATTGCAGTGAATTAGAAGACTGAGAAACAATTTCAGAAGCATTTTGAGGTTGGTTTTCTAGAGATTCAGACATAATTTTTGATGCCTTTGAAAACGACCAATTTAGTTGTACAATTATCGGGAAAATCTCAACTCTATTGAGTTAACGTGAAAGTGCAGATCTGACGAATAACCAGAAAAGAACACCCACTCCAACGGCAACCGCAGCAGGCGCACTGGCGATCGCAGCTACCGCACCTGCCGCAATTCCAGCCGTTGCACCTGCTAAATCTCGATGTTCTTTTGCTTGTTCAATTGGAGATAAAATCTCTGGTTTTGGATGTTCTTTTGTTTGTTGAGTTGGATCTTTTTTTACGCTTTTAGATGTATCTGTAGTTTGTTGTGAATCCCAAGCCGTGTTCGGTTTACCTGAAATGATATTTCGATCTTTTTGATTTCCACGATCAATAGGTGGAGTACATTCTTTTGCGGTTTGATTAGACCAATTAACAAGAGGATGACAGGAGTGTTGTACCTCGATTGTATGCCATGTTAAGATGGGAGTCCATAGAATCAAACAGGCAAGTAATATCGTTGAAAATCGATAACGAATCCAGCGGCTTTGATTGGATTTAGAGGCTTGGCTTGAGTCTGATTCTAATAGAATTTCCGTGTTTTTTTCGGAAATACTTATCGGATGAAGCTCTGAGAATGGCTCAGAAGTAACTTGAAAATGCTGTAGCATATGAGAAGAATTTTTTAGGGTTTATTCTTCTCTCATTATCAGCTTATATTGGATAAAATTGCATCAGTATTAACACTGAACTTTTGATCAAATTATTTTGACTGATAAAATTGGCGGATGACCCATCCAGTTCTAGGCTGAATGTCCCACTACCAAAGGATGATGAGGGGTTAATCGCCGGATGTTTTTTCGTCTACACTTACGAGTTCTGAAACCCATAAATATCAACTTTTTTTGTATTAAATTTAGTTGTTGAATTGTTTCCCTGATGAACCGGGAGAGAGAGGGTTTTAATGTGGAGTTTTACTAAATTTTGTTCTTATCCGTGTTTTTACGGATCACTTCTAGCTGATAGCTTTTAGGTTAAGACTAACAGAGTATAGGGGCGCAAACCACAGCGCCCTCAAAGCTAATTCATTACTTCTTATTACTCAGCCGGAGTCATGTTTTCTGCGGGGTTTGCTAAAGGTTCCTCAAACTCGCTTGGCATTGCTTCTGTTGGAAGTTCTGGGGGTTGAGTAACTTCCGGTTCCATCTCTAAAGGAGGTTCGACAACAGCATCCGGTTGAGTAACTTCCGGTTCCATCTCTAAAGGAGGTTCACCAACAGCATCCGGTTGAGTAACTTCCGGTTCCATCTCTAAAGGAGGTT
>Ga0207419_1000517_pt1 | contig 33469 bp, 33 predicted proteins | sample ElkSloMetagenome_4_FD_184723 | JGI IMG/M metagenome (GOLD analysis project Ga0207419, IMG submission 184723) | Hot spring microbial communities from Elkhorn Slough, Monterey Bay, USA - MD2A (version 2) | ecosystem: Environmental > Aquatic > Marine > Intertidal zone > Estuary: Microbial mat ... | reverse complement strand
TTTGGTTGAATATTTCCTACCCCATGAGCCAGATCAAATCCAATAATTATGTCGTTTTGTTGACACTTACTGGTGATATGTTTCATATCAAAAAACTGGCCAGTATAATAATTAGTATTCCCTATTAAAACGAGGGCTAGCTCATCTTTATATCTTTCTATTAATTGATCAAAATCAGAGGTTTCATAATATCCATTTTGATTTGGTTTCCAAAGAATTAAATCTTTGTCTATATCAAATCCATGGAATCTTAATTGGGACTGCACTGCATACACATCTGATGGGAAAGCATCTGCTTCTATCAATATTTTTCGCTTTTGGGCTGTCGGCTTGTAAAAAGACACCATCATGAGATGCAAATTGACAGAAAGTGTATTCATGATAATGACCTCACTTTCTTTTGCACCAACGATTTTTGACATTGGTTTTGATAAAAACTCATGATATGGCAACCAGGGATATTTTGCTTCAGTATGACCATCAACACCAAGTTTTTTCCAGTCAATTAAAACCTCATCGACATATTTTTCTATATTTACAGGTTGTAGTCCTAAGGAGTTACCACAAAAATATAGTTTTATATTTCCTTCTTTATCTTTTGGGAAATGAAATTGCTGTCTGTAGTGTTTTAAAGTATCTTTTGAATCAAGAGCCTTTGCGAATTCAAGATTATTTTGATAGTCCATATTATTTAAAACTAACATCTCTTAATACGAGTTGAAAGCCTAACTCTGGATTTCTAAACACGAGATTGGTTTTTATCCCATTAAATTCTGAAAGATCTTCAAAAGTATTTGTTAGTCGAGGCTTGTCAGCTCCATTTGGATAATAACTCCATTCAATAATATGAAACTTATCATTAATGTAAACATCATACCGGTCGCCAGGAGTGTAGCCACCTTCGGTAGGATATTTTACAATTATTTTATCGCATTCTACAGCTTCAATAGGAGAAATCATATTTTCTTCAACACTAAACTCTATGTCATCCCAAACCATATGAAATGGAAACGTAAGCCAAAAACTATCATTGACAAATAATCTGTCATACTGCTTTTGATTCTCCTTTACATTATTTTGATTGTAAGTTATCTCATTTTCATTTTGAAAAAGAGTGACATCACCTGTCTTAGGTAACCATTTCCAAGTTCTTACACTTTCGTTGTCACCCGGATTAACTACAAAGCTAAAATTGATCTCTTCAATCCTACTCCAGTTTTCAATGCCATATGCAGAGGCAACACTCTCTAATACAGTTTCTTCAATTTCTATATTATCAGAAGTTATACTGGAATCCAAGGATTCTTTGTTTTTACAAGAAAATATTATAAAAACAAATCCTATTATAAATAAACGCATGTAAGCTATTTTTAATGTGACAAACTGTAAGTAAAGTTATACAAAACTTTTAAAACAGGGTGTGTTTTTTCAGATGAAGGAATAAGAAATAAATCGTCAAGATTTAAGGAGTTATCTCCTACAATCTCCTTCACTTCTTCGTCACCAACTTTTTTGTAAGCCATGGACCAATCCTTAAATTGTCTTTTTTCTATATCTCCAGAATCTAGGAGAACAAGATCATTATGTCTTGTATCTTTTTCAATGCTATTGTATACATGGTCAATCTCTGGAGCACATCCTTCTATATATTGTACAAATTTACCTTGTATTAATAATAATACTCCAGTTATTGCTAGCTTTTTGTTTTTTTCTCTTATTTGAAATAGCATATTCTCAATATCCCCGTCTTTGAGGACTTGAGATTGACTACTCATATATGAAACAAACTTAAGGTTATTCAAACTGAAAATTTTTTGAAAAATAATAAATTTTCATTGAATATTATATAGTCAATAGACTTATATATATGATATTTATCATTTTTATTAATTTTTTTTATGTTTATTATGTAATTAAATTTGTTCAACATAATGTAAAATTCATTTTATCTTTTTGTAAAATCAAATTAATAAATTGATAACCGTTGGAGGATTGTTATTATTTATCTTAATTTTGTATTTAATCGTTATTTATGAATCAAAAGACAACTTTAAAACAGCTTTCGAAAGAATTAAATGTTTCTGTTTCTACGGTTTCAAAAGCGCTTAATAATAGTTCGGAAATTAGTGAAAAAACTATAAAACGAGTCAAAGAGCTTGCACAATTGTATGGATACAAACCCAATCCTGTAGCAGTTAGCCTAAAAAGAAATAAGACATTTACTTTAGGAATTTTAATTCCGGATATACTGAATCACTTTTTTGCCAAAATTCTTTTTGGCATTGAGCAAAAAGCAAGTAGCAAAGGTTATAAGATTATAACTTGTCTCACAAACGAATCGCTAGAAAAAGAGAAAGAATACTTGCAGATGCTAGAATACAACAAAGTTGATGGAATTATTGCGTCCATGACGAGAGAAACCCAAATTAAAAAAGATTTTGAACACTTCCATAATTATAAAATAACAGGTAAACCCATGGTGCTTTTTGATAGGGTTACAGATGAAATAGATTGCGATAAGGTTTTAGTAGACGACCACAAAGCTGCAGAAGAAGTATTTAATTACTTATTTTCTCAAGGAAGAAAACGCATTGGAATCGTTTCCACACTTCCACATCTTAGCGTTATTATAGCGAGGTGTCAAGGAATTGAAAATGTAGCTCAAAATACCTCTTTGACCTTAAAAAAATTAATGATTGAAAATGCAGATGAAGCAGAACATCTTATTGATGACTTTATAAAAAATTCAAATTTTGATGCCATTATCGGTTTGGATGAAACAGCAGGTTCTATGGCTATTAATGCTGCCAAACAGAATAATTTGAACATCCCAAAGGAAATTGCAATTGTAGGGTTTACTGATGGACTATTAGCTAGAAACGCCTTCCCAAAAATGAGTGTTATTTCACAACATGGGACAGAATTGGGTGGGAATGCGGTAAAATTGCTATTAGAAAGAATAAGTAATGATAAATTAAAATTCAGAAGATTTCTTCAGCCTACAACATTAATTAAGAGAGGCTCTTCTGAATAAAATTATTGGATTTTTTTCCTGCCTTATCATAACTGACAGTTTATAACAATAAACAGTAGTTTCTAAGCGGTATAACTATAATTGGACGATACATGATTTAAGTACACTATGTGCATGGCCTTTGCTCTATTAAAGCCGCAAAACAAGGAGCTATAAGCAGAGCATAATGAAGAGCATGATAAACCTGAAATTTTAGAAGGTTTAAAGCATTTGGAATTGTTGAAAATTATATTCTTGATAAAATTAGATTTTAACCCCTACTTCTTGACCAACTTCTGCCGTAAAACACCAACAGCAGTTTCAATATCTAAAATATATATCCCTTGAGGTAATTGGCTGACATCAATTTGATTATGGTCTAATTGCACTTCCTTGATTAACCGCCCATTTAAATCGTAAATTTTTAGCCAGTTTATTGCAAGGCCTGAACTTCTAATATTTAAAACCTCACCAACAGGATTAGGGTAAATTGATATGGTTTCTTTTAAAAAGTCTTCTTGACTTAAGTTGTTGGCGTAAAAAGTAGCAATACTTCCTGCCAAATTGGTAATATGCAAATAAACCAAGTTACCTGAGTAAGTAAAATCATATGAAAATGGACCATAAACAGGTCCTTCGGCAGTCTGTGTTGCACCACCTTCTCGTAATATAAATACATTTACGAAATGTACGGCAATAATAGTATGATTTGGTGTAATCGCACATCCTAAAAATAGGAAACTAAATTCCTGATTTATGTCATCAAAATCAAATCTGCCTCCGCATGTAGAAAATTCAAAAACAAACTTTGAAAAAAAATTACTGTAATTAATAATTAAGACGTCTAATTCTTACTGAGATTGATCTGTAAAAATTTGCGAGCCGTCAATATTTTGAATTTTTTCAAGCGACCAATTATAGTTTGTAAAAGGTTGAATCTGTGCCTTTAAAGAAAATATCAATAAAAACATTATTGAAAAAAATATAGTTTTCATAATTTAAAGTTTAATTGATGATTAGATTTTTAGTGTCTATAATTTCTCCATTGGCAACGAGGTTGCCAATACAAGTGCCTTGAGCTAATTTATTTATAAACATGGTCTAAAATTCTATTTTAAACCTAACAGGTTTCTGAAACCTGTCGGGTTTTATTTTTTTAATTCTTAATCAATTTTTCTCTCAAAATACCAACAGCAGTTTCAATATGCAAAATATAAATACCTTTTTGTAATTGGCTGAAGTCAATTTGATTATGGTCTAATTGCACTTCCTTGATTAATCGCCCATTTAAATCATAAATTTTTATATCTACTATTGGTATATCTAAACTTTCTACAAGCAATACGTCATTAACTGGATTTGGGTAAAAAGCTATTGAATCTTTTAAAAAGTCTTGTTGACTCAAAAAATTATCGAAAAAAGTGGCTGTAAAGCCTTCTCCATTTGTGATGTCAAGATAAATTAGATTATTTTCATACCTAAAATTATAACTAAATGGATTATTAATTACTTCATTCAAAATGTCTAAGTAAAGAAATTCATCAAAAAATGTTGGCACTGATGGACCAGCCTCTCCAAGTGTAGCTGATATACTTGATACTGTAAAAGTTTGATTTATATCATCAAATAACAAACCATGACCTGTAACAGACTGATAAACACCATAACCTAATGAATAGTTTGCATTATCATTATAAAATACAATTTTATCATATTGATTTGAGTTTGGAGGAAAATCGTTAGTGTCCGGTAAATACAAACCCTGTGATGTTTCAAATTGTTCTAATTGCCAATCATATTGAAAAAGTTGTGGATCTTGCGAATACGATAAACTTATTACAAAACAAAAAAGTAAAATATATAAAGTTTTCATAGCCTTAGAATTAATTGATGATTAGGTTTTTAGTATCCTAAATATTACCATTGGCAATTAAGTTTACAATGTAAGTGCCTTGTGGTAATTGATTTATAAACATAGTCTGAAATTCTATTTTAAACCCAACAGGTTTCTGAAACCTGTCGGGTTTTATTTCTTTAATTCTTAATCAATTTTTCTCTCAAAATGCCAACAGCAGTTTCAATACTCAAAATATAAATCCCCTTTGGTAATTGGCTGAGGTCAATTTGATTATGGTCTAATGCCACTTCCTTGACTAACCGTCCATTTACATCATAAATTTTTACATTTTCTATTTCAATACCAGCGTTTTTGATGTTTAACACATTAGAAACTGGGTTTGGATATATAGTAATCGCTTCATTTAAAAATTCGTCTTGGCTTAAGTTACTGGCGTAAAAAGTAGCAACTTCACCTATTGTATTGGTGATATTTAAATAGATAATATCACCTATTGAGGAAAAACTATAGACTAATGGTCCATTAGCAAAAGACACAAATTCATTATCTATTGTAATAGCATTTGTATTTTGCATTATAAATATTTCATTAAAATAAGATGCTATTTGAGAACTGTTATCATCTGATAATAAGCAACTATCTAAATGATAAAATAATTCTGAATTATTATCATTAAATGAAAAAAGCATTTTGCAATCACCAAAAAATATGTCTACCAGCTCATAAAATACCATATTATCCAGTATTACGACAGATGGATTTATTGATAAGGTATCATATTCACCAAATTGATTCAAATCAGCATTTATTATTTGAGATCCAGTATCAATCTGTTGAATTGTCCATGTATAGTCTAAAATTGGTGAAATCTGTGCATTAACTGAAAAAAAATACAATACACAAAATATATTTAAAATAGTTTTCATAACTAAAAGTTTAATTGATGATTAGATTTTTGGTATCCAAAATGTTACCATTGGCGATAAGGTTGACAATGTAAGTATCTTGAGGTAATTGAATGATAAACATAATCTGAAATTCTATTGTAAACCCAACAGGTATTCAAAAGCTGTTGGGTTTTTATTTTTTTTCTTTAATTTTTCACCAACTTTTCTCTCAAAATACCAACTGGAGTTTCAATTTCTAAAATATAAATCCCCTTTGGTAATTGACTGACGTCAATTTGATTATGATCTATTTGAATTCGCTTAATTAATCGTCCATTCAAATCATAAATGTTCACATTTTCTATTTCAATACCAGCGTTTTTGATGTTTAACACATTAGAAACTGGATTTGGATATATAGTAATGGCATCTTTTAGAAATTCTTCTTGGCTTAAGTTGTTGGCGTAAAAAGTAGCAATACTTCCTGCCAAATTCGTGATATGTAAATAAACAAAATCATTTGAATAGGTAAAATCATAAGAAAATGGACCATATACATCACCATTTGGTGTGACTGTTAAACCACCTTCTTGTAAAATAAATATATTGACAAAATGATCAGCAATGTTTGTATGATTTGGGGTAATAATGCATGAATATCCAAAAATCTCAAATGATTGAGTACTGTCATCAAATTGAAATCCTCCTATACATCCAGAAAATTCGTAAAAATAACTTTGGGTTAAGAAATCGTCATAAGATAAATACAAAATATCATAACTTCCATCTGGGAGTTGATCTGCCATTATTATAGTGTTGTCGCTAGTCACAATTTTTTCTATTGTCCAATCATGTTCTGTAAAAGGTTGAATTTGTGCCTTTAGAGAAAACATAAATATAAACAGCAATGAGAAAAATATAGTTTTCATAACATAAAGTTTAATTGATGATTAGATTTTTGGTATCCAAAATGTTACCATTGGCGACAAGGTTGACAATGTAAGTACCTTGAGGTAATTGATCTACTGGAATACTTTGAGAACTATTAATAGCATCTAGTACATAATTATAATTTAATCCTGTTATAGAATGTGTGAGCATAACATATGCATTATCATTTTCAGATATTTTATAGCCTATATCTACAACAGAAGTTGCTGGGTTTGGAGTCATGTAGCTTATTTCTCGTTTGTCTTCTGTCTGTACAACTTTATAATCTATATGCCCATCATAATCAGCTATCACTTCAAGTTTGTATTCTTTTGCCACAAGACTGCTTACCGTAAAATCGGAACCGCTATACAATAACACACCATTTTCATCATACCAATTATACTTTGCACCTTCATTGATATTTTGGGCATAAAAGGTTTCTGTGCCATCTGTATTTTCTGTGCTACTTGTTTCTGCATTAAATTCCTGCCTTTCGTTATCTCTGTTAAAGGTAAATGTAAAGCCACCAAGAGATTCTTGAGTATCTGTATCTAATTGCTGTACATGTAAGCTGTATTCTTCTTGTGCATCGACATGATGGATTAAAAAGTTAACGCCAACAGTGGCAATACCCCATTCATCAGTATCCATGTCGATGGCATTAAGACTGGCATGATTAGATATGGCCATGATTTGTCTTCTGGAAGGATCAAGAACTCTTACAGAAGTGGACTGCGCTCCACTACTTTGCCACAAATCCCATAAATCTTCATTGAGTACTACCCTGACTTCTGCATCTTGCCATATATTATCATCATTTGTCGTATTAGTAAAAAATTCTATATCAGTGGTTATCGTATTAGTACCACCAATATTTCCTGCCATTATTGAGCCTTGATTATCAGGTTCATTGACATTGATTACCGTTGCGTTATGATAAGCAATATTATTGTTATTACGGGTATTAGTTGCTGCATTAGGCCCTTCTAAAAAAGTCATCGGGTCATCCGGAGTTACAATTCTACTTAAAAAGCAAAACATCCATGGTTTATTAAAACCAGCATTTTCATAAGCCTCGGGATTCTGAGGATACCATTGAAATTCTAAAATCTCATATTTTCCAGGCTGTATAATTGGTATATTCTGTACAGCAACTTGGTTACCGATATCAAATTGTTGCCCTGAACCATCTGGAGCATTGACTGGATTTGAAGTACCATCCCATACAGTTGGCCAAATTTGTTGTAAGCCTCCTTTTGCCCAATACAACTCCAATTGCTCATTGCCAGTATTTGGATGACAGCTATCGTTTGTTATCCTGACATAGACATAAACTGGTGTGGTACTATCAACAAATTCTAAATCTTCACTTTCTTTATAGAGAAATCCATCATTGGTATTTCTTACCCATATATCCGGACTGTTCCAAATGACATTGCTTATGGTATCAGGCTCGTGACCAAAATCTTCTCTGGTGTTTTGCATATTGAGGTCTAAACCAACAGGATTGCCATTATACTCGCATTGAGCTTTAAGCACTGCCCCGTAAGCATTTAATCTTCCTGCTCCCAAACCGTTTATGTAAGGGTTATTTTGAGGGATATCAAAAATTTTATCATCTGCTGTTTCTTCAAGAATTTCCTTAACTCTTTCAGCTGTAATGTTAGGATTTACAGCATACATCAAGGCTGCAGCTCCTGCAACAATTGGTGAAGCGTAAGATGTTCCAGAACCTACGATATAGTTGTCCAAATCTCTAGGAGCCGGTACAATATATCCCGGGGCTACAATGTCTATGGAATCATTATGTGTATGATTATAAGCATTAACACCTATGACTTGTTCATGCACATCTTTCCAATCTACTGTGGCACCATTGTCCCAAGTGTGGCCATATTTGTTGTAACTACCAACACTGCTAACACCAATAACATGTTCATATGCACCTGGCCAATGTTATTCAGTTATATTACCGCCAGTGTCAATACCATTTCCAGCAGCAAGAACCACCGTAACATTTAAAGAATCTTTAATATGCTGAAATGCTTCTGCCTGTGCAGTAATAGGACCAAGATATGGGCGTCCTTGACTTACATTTATAACTTTTATGTTAGAATTATCTTCAGCCATATAAAGACATCCTCCAGCTAATAGCCCAGGTGGTATAGTGGTAACATTAGTTTGACCAGTTGATAAAGCTAAACTAGAATTATATCCTATTGAAGAAAAACCTTGACCGTTCCCTGTATTTCCAGCTGCTACACCTGCAACGCTTAGACCATGATTACCAATGGTAGTACTCATAGTACCATAAGTTGCAGTTACTTTTCCATTATTGAGTTCTGGATGTAAGGTATTAAACCAAATATCCAAAATTCCTATAATAATATTTGAATTACCTGTAGAAATATTCCATGCTCTTCTCGCATTTATTAATTCTAAATGTTCATGTTCTCTGATATCAGTATGAGAAAAAGCGTTTTGTAAATCACCATCAGCGTCAAATGAACCGTCAGGAAGCCAATCAATATTTATGAGGTTATCAACAAAATAGTCATTAGGTGTATTTAACAATACATCATACAAATATGACTTTGGACCTGCATATTCAGCAGATACTATTTTATTATTTAAGAGCAATTCTGACTCTGAATATTCAGAGTTTAACTCAATGAGATAATATTTGTGTAAAGATTTAAATCTTGAAAATTCAAATTCTCTAACATACGAGTGAATGGTAAAATCTTGAAAAAAACTGGTTAAGCTTTCATCTTCGAATTCTAAAGAGAGTGTTTTGGCTTCGTTTTCAATTACATTTGTTGGTTTTAACAAATCATAACTGGCCTCTTCAATATAATAATAATGAGTTTGTGCTTGTTGAGCACTCGTAAAGCTTGAAATAAACATAAGGCATATTATTACTAACGATAATTGCCATTTAACTCGAGGTGTGTGTGTGGAATTACACTTTTGGTGGATAAAATTGTTTCCATAATAAAATACTTTTGTTAAATATAACATAAATAATTTTAAAAACAAATTTTAACAATACTAAAAATTAATTATCATAGTGACACTTTGTCAGAAGGTCAAGACCGCTTATCTTTGTCAAAATTTTTAAGTCCTTATGGAAAAGATCATAGATGAGCAAAAGCAAGGCGAAACTTTAGTAAAGTCAAAAATAGAACGAAATACAAAAAATCTTTATATAGAAAGTTATGGCTGTCAAATGAACTTTAGTGACAGTGAAATTGTAGCTTCTATTCTTTCTAAAAACGGCTATAATACAACCTCAAATCTAGAAGATGCAGACTTAGTTTTAGTAAATACATGTTCTATAAGAGAAAAGGCAGAATTAACTGTCAGAAAGCGCTTAGAAAAATTTAATGCTGTAAAAAAAGAGAATCAACACATGAAAGTTGGTGTTTTGGGTTGCATGGCAGAACGACTCAAACACAAATTTCTAGAAGAAGAAAAAATTGTTGACTTAGTTGTTGGTCCAGATGCTTACAAAGATTTACCAAATCTCTTAGAAGAAGTAGAGAATGGTCAGAATGCAGTGAACGTTATACTATCAAAGGAAGAAACATACGGTGATATTTCACCTGTAAGACTTCAAAGCAATGGAGTTTCGGCATTTGTTTCAATTACGAGAGGTTGCGATAATATGTGTACGTTTTGCGTTGTTCCTTTCACAAGAGGTCGAGAACGCTCAAGAGATCCGCAGAGTATTATTGATGAAGTTAACGATTTGTGGGACAAAGGCTTTAAGGAAATTACACTTCTTGGTCAAAACGTAGATAGTTATTTATGGTATGGCGGTGGTTTAAAAAAGGATTTTAAAAACGCTTCGGAGATGCAAAAGGCCACAGCTGTAAATTTTGCAAAATTATTGGATATGGTTGCAAAGACTCAACCAAGAATGAGAATTCGTTTTTCAACTTCAAATCCTCAGGATATGACTTTAGACGTCATAGAAGCTATGGCCAAACACGAGAACATCTGTAATTATATTCATTTACCAGTCCAAAGCGGTAGTGACAGAATATTAAAAGCCATGAACCGTTTGCACACAAGGGAAGAATATATGCAATTAATCGATAATATCAGAAAAATTATACCTGATTGTGGAATATCACAAGATATGATTGCAGGTTTCCCGGGAGAAACTGAAGAAGACCACCAAGACACTCTTTCCCTGATGGAATATGTGAAATACGATTTTGGATTTATGTTTGCATATTCAGAGAGACCAGGCACTATGGCTGCGAGAAAACTCGATGATGATGTACCAGAAAAAGTCAAAAAAAGACGTTTACAAGAAATCATAGCCCTTCAACAAAGGCACTCATTATATAGAACTCAGCAACACCTTGGTAAAGTTGAAGAAGTCTTGATTGAAAAAGAATCAAAAAAATCAGATAAACATTGGGCTGGACGCAATTCGCAAAATACAATGGTTGTTTTTCCCAAAGGAAATTACAAAATTGGAGATTTTGTGATGGTTAAGATCAACGATTGTACAAGCGCGACTTTATTAGGAGAGGCTTTAGGATTATCTAATAATTAAGCTCAAATAAAACTAAAAGATGTAAATTCTAGATTGTTCTTGAGAACTTTATTAGTGACCACAAGTAATTATTTTTGATTTAATTTATGGAAAGTATACAGGCAATAAAGCAGAGATTTGAAATCATTGGAAATGACCAAGGTTTGAATCGTGCTATAGAAAAAGCTATCAGAGTCTCTCCTACCGATATTTCAGTATTGGTTACTGGAGAAAGTGGTGTTGGGAAAGAGAGTATTCCTAAAATAATTCATTCTTTGTCTCACCGAAAACATAGTAAATATATTGCCGTAAATTGTGGTGCTATTCCTGAAGGCACGATTGATAGTGAATTATTTGGTCACGAGAAAGGTGCTTTTACCGGGGCAACTCAGTCTAGAAATGGATATTTCGCTGAAGCTGATGGTGGTACTATTTTTTTAGATGAAGTTGGTGAATTACCCTTAACTACTCAGGTTAGATTATTAAGGGTTTTAGAAAATGGTGAGTTTCTTAAAGTTGGCTCTTCACAGGTTCAAAAAACAAATGTGAGGATAGTAGCAGCAACAAACGTTAACATGTTTGAAGCCATAAAAAAGGAGAAATTTAGAGAAGATTTATATTATCGACTTAGTACAGTAGAGATAGATCTTCCACCTTTGAGAGAGAGACATGATGATATTCACTTATTGTTTAGAAAATTTGCCTCAGATTTTGCACTAAAATATAAAATGCCAACCATAAGACTTACAGAAGATGCTGTAATTGCACTAAATAATTGCAGATGGCCTGGTAACATTAGACAATTAAGAAACGTTGCGGAGCAACTGTCTGTTTTAGAAAAGGAAAGAGAAGTAAATTCTGAAGTGCTACGTCGTTACTTGCCTGAGGGAAGTTCTAATCTGCCATCTGTGGTAGAAAGTAGAAAAAGAGAAAGTGATTTCAGCAATGAAAGGGAAATTCTTTATAAGGTCTTGTTTGACATGAAACAAGATTTAAGCGATTTAAAGAAATTAACTCTTGAATTGATGAAATCTGACAACAATGAAGATGTTCAAAAGGATAATAAAACTTTAATTAATAAAATTTACGGTGACGAACAAGAACAAGAGGATTTTGAAAGTGATTTAATGGATTACAGAAAAGAAAAACAAGAACTTGAAATCCTTCAACTTCAAGAGCATAAAACCCCTAATTCTCTTCCTGAGACTAGCGATAAATACGATTTTGCTGAAGAAATTGAAGAAGAAGAAACATTATCTTTACAAGACAAAGAACTTGAATTAATTAAGAAATCTCTTGAAAGACATCAAGGTAAAAGAAAACCAGCGGCAGAAGAACTTGGTATAAGTGAAAGAACACTTTATCGTAAAATCAAACAATATGACTTGTAAAAAAAGTAGTTGCATTCTAAAAACAGGCATTATTATTGCAATTTTACTATCTCTGAATTCCTGCGGAATTTATAAATTTAATCAAGCTAATGTAGGCAGTGCAGAAACATTTCAAGTCAATTTTTTTCAGAACAATGCTCCAATTGTTGAGCCAGGAATAGATCGGGATTTTACTTTAGCGCTGCAGGATTTAATTCAAAATCAAACTAGTCTTAGTCTCGTAAATTCTAACGGAGATCTCATTTATGAAGGTGAAATAACTCAATATTATGTTGCACCAATGACCGCAACATCAAATGATAGAGCTGCACAGCAAAGATTAACCATAGCAGTAAATGTGAGATACTTCAATACTTTAGAGCCAGAAAAAGACTTCGAAAAGACTTTTTCGTTCTACTTTGATTATGACGCCAATCAGCAGTTAGTAGGTCCGGTAAGGGACGAAGCTATAAATGAAATATATCTAAGATTGACTCAAGATATTTTTAATGAGTCCTTAACGGATTGGTAAAAAATGAAAGAAAGCAATTTAATTTCAATAGTTAAATCATCAGAAAAATTAAAAGCATCCGATGAAAACACCCTTAATGAAATTATTGAAAAATACCCATATTTTCAAGCAGCACATGCATTGCATCTTAAGCTCTTAAAAAAAGAGGACAGTTTTGAATTTAGAAAATATCTGAGGCTTGCTGCATTACATACCACGAACAGAAGTATTTTATTTGATTTTATTCACGATAATTTAAATCAACAAGAAAGTACAGTTAACAAAATCACAAAAAACTTAAACTTAGAATATGTTATAGAAAATGAAGAACTATCAAATTCTGATGCTAATAATAATGATTGTGATAAACATAGCTTTTCAGAATGGTTAAGTCTTACCAAAATAAAGCCTCTCAAGCAAAATGATAATTTGAGTACTCATCAAAAGAATACTGGACCTTCTACAAAATATGAATTGATTGATAATTTTATTAAGACTAATCCAAAAATTTCTAAAGTTTCAAATAATACCACTAGTACTAATTTGGAAATAAAAACAGCCCCAAGTCAACAAATGATGACAGAGACTTTGGCTAAAATATATGTTGAACAAAAGAAATTTGATAAAGCTATTCAAGCTTATAACATTTTAATTTTGAATAATCCCAAAAAAAGTAGTTTCTTTGCAAGCCAAATAAAAAAAATAGAATCTTTACAAGACCATAAATAATATACTATGTTTAATTTATTTTTAATTCTTATAGTGATCGTAGCCGTTTTGCTAGTATTAGCCATAATGGTTCAAAATCCTAAAGGCGGTGGTTTATCTTCTTCTTTTGGAGGTGGTGGCTCACAACAAATAGGCGGCGTAAAACAAACCTCAGACTTCTTAGATAAGAGTACTTGGATTTTAGCTACACTGCTTTTAGTCTTAGTTTTACTATCTAATGTTAGTCTAATGTCTAATCAAACTTCAGACTCTAAGATATTGCCAGATGGTACACAAACTGAGACGCCGGCAGACAACATACCAACTATACCTTCTGAAAATGAAGAAAGTCAGGATTAAATAATAAAAATACATTTTTTAAAAAATGCCAGCTTATGACAAGCTGGCATTTTCATTTTACAGTCTGTCATAAAAAAAATAATGGCATAATTTTCGTCCTGTAAAATACAGTTTAACATTAAAAATTATAAAAATGGCAATAAAAATTCAACCATTATCTGATCGCGTGCTTGTAGAACCACAAGCTGCAGAAACAAAAACTGCATCTGGTATTATTATACCAGATTCAGCAAAAGAAAAACCTCAACAAGGAAAAGTTGTTGCTGTCGGTAAAGGTAAAAAAGACCATGACATGACAGTCAAAGTTGGTGACACCGTATTATATGGAAAATACTCAGGCACAGAACTAAAACTTGATGGCGGTGATTACCTGATGATGAGAGAAGACGACATATTAGCAATTGTATAAAACTAATTATTAAACATAAAATTTATAAAAATGGCAAAAGATATCAGATATAATATTGAAGCAAGAAATGGCATTAAAAGCGGAGTTGATAAACTGGCAGATGCTGTTAAGGTTACACTTGGCCCAAAAGGAAGAAATGTAATCATTTCAAAGTCTTTCGGTGCGCCAACAGTGACTAAAGATGGTGTAACCGTAGCCAAAGAAATAGAATTAAAGGATGCATTAGAAAACATGGGAGCACAAATGGTAAAAGAAGTTGCTTCTAAAACTAATGACCTTGCCGGAGACGGTACTACAACCGCAACAGTATTAGCACAGGCTATTGTAAAAGAAGGTTTAAAAAATGTAGCTGCAGGTGCTAATCCGATGGAACTCAAAAGAGGTATTGACAGAGCTGTTGAAGCAATTACAGCAAACTTAGTAGAACAAGCTGAAGAGGTCGGAGACTCATCTGAAAAAATCAAGCAAGTTGCTTCTATCTCAGCAAATAATGATGATGTTGTAGGAGATTTAATTGCTCAGGCTTTTGGTAAAGTTGGTAAGGAAGGCGTAATTACAGTTGAAGAAGCGAAAGGTACCGAAACTTATGTAGATGTTGTAGAAGGTATGCAATTTGACAGAGGTTACTTATCGCCATATTTTGTAACTGATAGCGAGAAAATGACTACTGACTTAGATGATCCTTACATCTTGATTGTAGATAAGAAAATTTCTTCGATGAAAGATCTAATGCCAGTTCTAGAGCCAGCTGCTCAAAGCGGCAAACCACTATTGATCATCGCGGAAGATGTTGAAGGTGAAGCTCTCGCAACATTAGTTGTAAATAAATTAAGAGGCTCACTAAAAATAGCTGCTGTAAAAGCTCCTGGTTTTGGTGACAGAAGAAAAGCTATGTTGGAAGACATTGCTATCTTAACTGGTGGTACAGTAATTTCCGAGGAAAGAGGATTTACTTTAGAAAATGCTACATTGGATATGTTAGGAACGGCTGAAAAAGTAGCAATAGATAAAGACAATACAACTATCGTAAATGGTAGTGGTGATGAAGAAAATATCAAAAATCGAGTCAACCAGATTAAGTCTCAAATTGAAACAACGACTAGCGATTATGATAAAGAAAAATTACAGGAAAGACTAGCCAAGTTGGCTGGCGGTGTTGCCGTACTTTATGTTGGTGCAGCATCTGAAGTTGAAATGAAAGAGAAAAAAGACCGTGTAGACGATGCTCTTCATGCTACCAGAGCCGCAGTTGAAGAAGGTATAGTTGCAGGTGGTGGAGTTGCTTTGGTAAGAGCTCTACAAACTATAGAAAACTTAGATAGCGTAACTGCAGATGAAGCAACAGGAATTCAAATAGTTGCTAAAGCTATTGAATCACCTCTAAGAACTATTGTAGAAAATGCAGGTGGTGAAGGCTCTGTTGTGATCAATAAAGTAAAAGAAGGTGAACACGGTTATGATGCAAAGACTGAAACTTATGTAGATATGCTTTCTGCAGGTATTATAGATCCTAAGAAAGTAACAAGAGTTGCTCTTGAAAATGCTGCTTCTGTTTCAGGTATGATTTTAACAACTGAATGTGCCTTAACTGAAATTGAGGAAGAAAATGACAACACCGGTGGCGGTGGCGGAATGCCTCCAATGGGTGGCGGAATGCCAGGTATGATGTAATGTCAAACCAAATATTAAAAGCAAAAGCTGTCTCACGACAGCTTTTGTTGTTTTAATACTCTCCTGCTAAGGGAATTTTTATTTTGTATGCTTTTCCAGATTTGTTCAGTAAAAAATTATCTCTCATCCACGGATTATGGATTTTGAATTGTTTATAATTTAATCCAAACCCTTTAGCAAATGAAGGAATATCGGTGATTGCCGTATCTATCTGAATCGTTTTAGTTTTTATTTGTTTATAATGATGATCTTTATTGATATTGAAAGAGTATTTTTCAGGATTAGATAAAACTTCTTTAATGGCTAAAATTCTAAACACATATCGTTCAGTTTCACTATTAAGTAGAAGATTATAATAGCCCGTGTTGTCTTGTCTCTCCATTTGGTTAGATAACCCGGCCATGCCCATATTATAAGATGCCGCTGCCATAGTCCATGTACCAAACTTTTCTTTTGCCTCTTTTAAGTATTTACAAGCTACTCGAGTCGACTTTTCAATGTTATAGCGTTCATCGACGTTTGAGTTTATTTCCAAACCATACTCCTTACCAGTACTTTTCATTATTTGCCAAAAACCAGTAGCACCTGCCGGAGAAACTATATCCATGAGTCCACTTTCTGCAACAGCTAAATATTTGAAATCGTCCGGAACACCGCTTTCTTTGAGAATAGGTTCAATGATTGGGAAGTATTTTTCCGATCTTTTAATAAGTAAGATGCCGTTGGACTGCCAGTATGTATTGACTAAAAGCTCTCTATCCATCCTTTCGTAGATATCGGGTTGCTCAATAGGGACTGGTTCGCCGGCAAAAGACATTTCCTTAGGTACTTCAAGTGAGAATACATTATAATTGTTTTCAAAACTTTTTTCTTTATCATTCTGATTTTCCTTAAAATCATTTTCAACAAATGAGTAACCAATACCCAAGATGGATATTAGACCAATGACAAAAATGAAATTAAAAATTACTCTTGTTTTTTTCATGAAATATCTTTTATAAGTTGATGTTGAATTAATCCAGGTAAGTTTTCATTAAACCATCTAAAACGGTTGATAATCATAATATGTGTTCCTCCTTCAATTTTTATAAAATTATCTATATGTTTTGATGGAAAAACCTTGTCTTTATCACCGTGAATATGAATGATGTCCTTTATAGGTTCTTCCTGATCCCAGCATACCATTTGTTTTACTGACCAGTCTAAATATATTTTATCATTTACAGAAAGGTATTGCTTATATAATTTTAAGCGCTTTCTAATAAGATTCCCAACGGGTAACTTTTCAATTTCATTAATATAATTAAGCAATCCAAAAGGTAAATATTTATAGACTCCTGTTTCTCTTGCAAACTTCATATGAGGAGGAATTTCAGAGCTTTTTTTCACACTAGAAACTATAATAAGTCTATGGTATTCTATTAACTTTGATATCTCCTGAACCAAAACTCCGCCAAAAGATACACCTATTAAAACTGGGTTGTCATGTTTAATTTGTTCAAGCATTCTAAGAGCATATTGCTGCAGAGATTCCATTTTTTTTGGCATAATCCAATTCATCCAATGAATGACATACCTATTTTCATCTAGTTTAATGTTCTCAAATATAGATGGATTAGCAGCCATTCCTGGCATTAAGTAAACATGAAATTTATGATTAGAACCTTCCAATATGACAAGACATTTTAAGTTACAAAATTACAATTAATCAATCTTATATATTAGAGTTCTTATTTATTTAATACAATAAAACTTCAATCTGATGAAAAAAAATTAAATCAGATGGCTGTCAAACTGAATTTAAAATAAAATGTATGAATATTTTAATCGGCTATGACCGGTTCAAGTATTGTTGCTTTAACAAAACCTTTTTCGTCTATTTCATCCAGCTGTACTTTTTTCAAAGTATTACATAAATGAGGATTGTAGGGTACTTTAATTTTGACATAATTTTCAGTAAATCCCTGGATATAGCCCTCTTTGTTTTCATGTTCAAATAAGACAGTCTTTGTCTTACCTAATTGGCTTTCATAAAACGCTCTTCGTTTTTTTACAGACAAACCCCTTAGCATTTTACTTCTTTTTTTTCTTTTAGACTTTGAAACAATACCTTCCATCGAGGTAGCTGGTGTATTATCTCTTTCCGAATAGGTAAAAACGTGTAAGTAAGAAATATCAAGTGCATTTAAAAATTCATAAGTTTCAAGGAAGTGTTTATCTGTTTCTCCTGGAAATCCAACAATTACGTCCACTCCTATACACGCGTCTGGCATTGAAGATTTTATTTGCTTTACTCTATCAACGTAAAGCTCCTTCATATAACGCCTTCGCATTTTCTTTAATATTTCATTACTACCACTTTGCAATGGAATATGAAAGTGTGGTACAAAAGTATTACTGTCAGCAACAAAATCTATGGTTTCGTTTTGTAGAAGGTTTGGCTCTATTGACGAGATTCTTAGCCTTTCAATCCCCTTAACTTTATCCAGGGCTTGAACTAAGTCAAGAAAAGTATGCTCATGTTTTTTATTTCCAAACTCTCCCTTACCATAATCACCAATATTGACACCCGTTAACACAATTTCTTTAATTCCTTTACTGGAAATTACTTCAGCATTTGATAATACATTTTGTAGAGAGTCTGACCGAGAAATACCTCTTGCTAATGGTATTGTACAATAAGTGCATTTATAATCACACCCATCTTGAACTTTTAAAAAAGCCCTAGTCCGGTCTCCTATTGAATAAGAACTTACATAGAAATCAGCTTCATTTATTTCACAAGAATGTACTTCTCCAAAATCATTCTTGCTCAAATCGTTTATATAATCTGTTACTTTAAATTTTTCAGTAGCACCAAGGACTAAATCTACACCTTCAACATGGGCCAATTCCTCGGGCTTGAGTTGTGCATAACAGCCAATACCTATTATGAATGCATCTTGGTTATTTTGCAAAGCTTTCCTCACAATAGATTTAAATCTTTTGTCTGCATTTTCAGTTACACTACAAGTATTTATGACATATATTTCTGCTTTATCCTCAAAGTCAACGCGCTCAAAGCCTTCATTTTCAAATTGCCTTGCTATTGTTGAAGTTTCAGAAAAATTCAATTTACAACCCAGTGTATAAAAAGCTACTTTTTTGGACATTTAATAGTTCTTAATTATAAAAAATAGAAATATTATTTATATTACTTTAAATTGCGAATATATTAAGTTTAATTCTGTTCAAAAAATTGAAACCCATTAGATTAGCTAAATTTTATATAGTTATAATTTTAGCACTTTCAAGTAGCTGCTCAAAGGAAAAAAAGCAATATTCAAATCAAGTCTTTAGATATAACGAGCATTCTGATATTACTACACTAGACCCGGCTTTTGCCAGAGACCAGAGAAATATATGGGCAGTACATCAACTCTATAATACATTGGTAAGCCTGGACAATGAACTAAATAAAATTCCAGAACTGGCCAAAAATTGGAAAATATCTGATGACGGCTTAGAATATATATTTTATATAAGAAATGACGTAAAGTTTCATGAAGATGAGGTTTTTGGTAATGAACTGCATATATTGAATGCCAGAGATATTAAATATAGCCTAGAAAGACTCTCTAATGAAAAATTGGCTTCACCTGGATCTGAAATACTCAATCCTGTTAAAAATATTGAGATTATTGATGATTTCACAATCAAATTCGAGCTTAAGGAACCATATCCAGCGTTTTTAGGAGTTTTAACCATGAAATATTGTTCCATAATTCCTGAAGAGTTTGAATCAGGAAAAATAGACTTCAGGAAAAATCCAATTGGTAGCGGGCCTTTTAAGTTTAAGAGATGGATACCACAAGAAAAATTAGTGTTTAGAAAAAATCATAACTATTTTGAAACTGATTCATTAGGTCAAAAATTACCTTATTTGGAGGCTGTCGCTATAACCTTTTTACCCGATAAACAAAGTGAATTTATGCAGTTTATACAAGGAAATATAGATTTTATTAGTGGATTAGATGCGTCTTACAAGGATGAACTACTTAAAGCAGACGGAAAATTAGAGGATAAATATATTGATAAAATAATTTTAGACAAATCCCCGTATTTAAATACAGAATATGTAGGGTTTTTTCTCGCTGATAGTACGTCAGGCCTAAACGATCTCAGAATAAGAAGAGCCATTAATTATGGCATTGATAGGAAAAAAATGATTAAGTATTTAAGGAATGGTATTGGTATTCCTGCATTACAGGGCTTCATACCAAAAGGATTACCTGGTTGGAATGAAAATTTAAATGGCTATGCTCATAACACTACAAAAGCTAAAGCACTTATTGAAGATTATAAAAAAGAATACAATGTATCAGATATAGAGGTAACTATATCTACTAATGCTTCATATCAAGATCTAATCGGATTTATACAATCTGAACTAGAAAACCTTGGCCTCAAGATTAATATTGATGTGTTACCTTCTTCAACTTTAAGAATGAAAAGAACTCAGGGTCAATTAGAAGCATTTAGAAGCAGTTGGATTGCAGATTATCCTGATGCTCAAAATTACTTAAGCTTATTTTTTTCAGAAAATAAAGCCCCAATTGGTTCAAATTATACACATTTCACAAACAAAACCTATGATAGTATATACAATTTTGCCATCAAAAGTATTGATGTAAACGCTAGACAGAAGTTATACAAAAAGCTTGATTCCCTGATTATTGATAAAGCAGCGATTGTCCCTTTGTTTTATGACGAGGCTATAAGATTTAAGCAAAAGAATATCAAAGGATTAATTATTAATCCAATTAACTTATTAGATCTTAAAACGGTACATAAAACTGAATAAAATATTTACAACTGTTCTATCAAACTTCAAAATCTTCAGTGTTCGATACCATAAAAAGAAAAAGCCACCTAATGGTGACTTTTAATATATTATTGCAGTATAAATTTTACTGTATTTTAACAGTAACAGTTCTTGCTAACATTCTAATATATTCATTTTTGCTAGTGTAAACCGAATTTTCACCATTACCTCTATGTGATAATCTACTTTCATCTATACCTGCTTCAACCAAAATATCGTGAACGTTCTTCGCTCTATTTTGAGAGAGTTTATCATTATAAGCATCAGAACCTAAAACATCTGTTGTTCCGATTAGTTCAATTTTAGCATCTGGATTATTCTCTAAGAAATGTACTAGAGAAGCTAAGTCACTAGTAGATGCTGTATTCGGCATATCATCGTTAAAATCAAAGAACAATCTGATATAACCATCTTCTATTAAGGAGTTAGCTGTACCACCAACATCTAAATTATCCATTTTGTCATTAACGTAATTTTGAACATAATTATTGATTACATCCGGAACTCCGTCATTATCACTGTCCTCAGGCTTATCTTCTTCTAATGCAACAACTCTATCTTCAAGTTCGCTCAACTCATCTCTTAACGCGTTCATTTCAGCCGCATCATCTTTATAATACCAATCTATACTTCCTTTATCACCTTCTCCCAAAGAAATGCTTAATCCGATCGATAAATTGAACATCAAACCGTCGACTGCTCTTGTTGTAACTTCTGTTGCGCCGTCCCAATTTATATCTTGTGTAAATGTAAATGCTGTTTGCGCATCAGCTCTTAAAGAGACTGTTTCCGAAATTTTGTACATTGGTGTAAAACCAAAGACAGCATGAAAGACATTATCTGCATCTCCGTCTGTTCTGCCAGAAAATCTCTCTAAGTTTGTTTCGTCGTAGAAATGGTGTCCATAACCAGGACCAGCATACATCTGTAAATTAAATTTATCTGTCCATGTGTAAAAATCTAATAAATTACCTACATTGAATACAGCTTCTATATTTGCTTGCAAATATGAACTATCAAAAGTAAAATCGGACTGGTCTGGATCTTCAGAAAAAGTGGCATAAAGTCCCTTGACTCTTAAACCAAACTTATCATTGAAGTTATATCTAATACCTGCATTAAAATTATAACCTGAAAAAAGGCCAGATATAGCATTAACCCTTTGACCACCTGGTAATGTTTGTGGAAATGACCATGCTCGCGCAACATTTGTTGCTCCAACCCCTAATTCTAAATTCCATTTTTGATAGCCCTCGAACGGGTCTTCAGATGAAGTCTCCATTTCCTGCTCCTGTGCAAACAGCAAGAAAGGACACAATAACAATAGTAATAAATAGTTTTTCATTTTCAGTAATTTAAAGTTATCACGTAATTAGTTTGGTACAAAGAAAATAAATAAACCTAACATAAAAAAATATAAATTCCAAAAAAGGCTTATTGATTAAATAATTTCAAGCTTTGCAAACCGTAATAATAATTTTTTTAGACCAGAATTTTCAAACATAATTTCTGCTTTTTTATCCTGTCCTACTCCAGATATGGATATTATTTTCCCCTTTCCAAATCGACCGTGTTTTACTTTTTCACCAGCTTTTATGGTTAGTAATTCATCATTGGTAGCATTATTCTGATTTGTAGGTTTTAACTTTCTTAGCTTTTTAAGTTGTTGCTCTGTTGGCTTGTGACTTGGAGGTGGCGTACCTTTTCTTGGTTTTGTTTGTCTTAGTTTAGATTTATCAATCTCTCCAAATATATCAGCATCTATTTGAGGTTTGTAGCGGTAAGAGTCATTAGAGACATTTAATTCAACAACATTTTCATTAATCTCATCAATAAAACGACTAGGCTCCGCATCTATAAGCTTTCCCCATCTGTATCTTGACATAGTATACGTAATATATGCTCGTTTTTCTGCTCTAGTCAGAGCTACATAAAAAAGTCTTCGCTCTTCTTCCAATTCACTCCTAGTATTCATACTCATGGCTGAAGGGAAAAGATCTTCCTCCATACCAACAACAAAAACGTAAGGGAATTCAAGACCTTTTGCTAAATGTACCGTCATTAAAGACACCCGATTATCATCACCTTTTTCATTATCAAAATCAGTGGCTAAAGCGACATCTTCCAAAAACTCTGATAAAGAACCAGTGGCGTCAGCAATTTCTTCTTGACCTTCAACAAAATCCCTTATACCATTAAGTAATTCTTCTAAATTTTCTATTCTACCAATTCCTTCGGGAGTTCCGTCTTTTTTAAATTCCTGTAATAAACCAGTCTTTTTAATAATGAGATCTGCCAGTTCAAATGCATTATGCTTTTCAGAGACAATTTGAAAACTTTTGATCATATTCACAAAATTTACCAACTTATTTTGTATCCCTTTATTGATAGCTACATCTATTTTGTGAATGTTCTCAATGATTTCAAAAATGGATCGCTTATATTGATTTGCTGCCAAGGTTAATTTATCTAAAGTAGTTTGGCCTATTCCTCTGGTTGGAAAATTAATTATTCTTTTCAGAGATTCTTCATCTTTTGGATTCACGACCAACCTAAGATAGGCCAAGACATCTTTAATTTCTTTCCTTTGATAGAAAGATAATCCGCCGTAAATTCGGTAAGGCATATCTTTTTTCCGCAGTGCATCTTCCATAGCCCTGCTCTGAGCATTGGTTCGATATAAAATGGCAAAATTATCGTAGTCAAGTTGATTTTGCATTTGCTCTTCAAAAATTGTCGAAGCAACAAATCTTCCTTCTTCAGCGTCATTAACTAATTGATGAACTTTTATTTTCTCACCATCTGTGTTTGATGTCCAAACAACTTTTTCTAAGCGTTTTTTATTTTTTTCGATTACTGAGTTTGCAGCCTGCACAATATTGTTCGTAGAACGGTAATTCTGCTCTAATTTAAATGTTTTTACATCATCATAATCTCTCTGAAAATTCAAAATGTTGTTGATATTTGCTCCTCTAAAGGCATAAATACTTTGAGCATCGTCTCCAACCACACATATATTTTGATATCTATCACTTAAAGCTCGCACTATGAGATACTGAGAATGATTAGTATCTTGATACTCGTCTACCAAAATATATTGAAACCTATGTTGATATTTTGCAAGAACATCTGGATATCTCGTCAATAACTCATTCGTTTTCAGTAATAAATCATCAAAGTCCATTGCGCCAGCTTTGAAACATCTGTTGACATATTCCTCATAAATATCACCTAACCGTGGCCGCTTTGCCATGGCATCAGCCTCTTGTAATTCTGGATTTTGTCGATAAGCTTTTACCGTAATCAAATTATTCTTGTACGAGGAGATTCTCGAATAGACCTGTTTGTATTTATAAACATCTTTATCGAGATTCATCTCTTTAATGATACTATTTACAAGTCTTTGAGAATCCTGAGTGTCATAAATGGTGAAGTTTGAAGGAAAACCCAACTTGTCTGCTTCAAATCTTAAAAGGCGAGCAAAAACAGAATGAAAAGTACCCATCCAAAGATTTTTAGCTTCGCTTGGACCTACAATTTTTGCGATTCTATTCTTCATCTCTCTCGCAGCCTTGTTTGTAAATGTAAGTGCAAGAATATTAAAAGCGTCTACACCTTGATTCATCAGGTGGGCTATTCTATAAGTCAATACTCTTGTCTTTCCTGAACCAGCACCGGCAATGACAATCATTGCCCCTTCTTTTTGAAGGACTGGTTCTCTCTGCGCATCATTAAGTTCTTCTAAATACCTTTGCAATCTGAAAACATTTTGTTCAAAATTAAATAAACCATCTAAAAATTGATAGAACAAATTGCAATAATTATGAACATATCGTAGTTACAATTGTACTTCGAATTTCTAACATTAACTATATTTACAGACAAAAATTTATGCAAGACTTTGACTACTCCACAATAGTGTCTTTCTTTTTGTCGAGTTTGATAGTTGGCGGAATAGCTTTCTATTTCTTTAAAACTCACATTGAGCATCTTCAACGTAATAAACGTTTGGAAATCAAATTAAAAACTAAAAAAGAATCATTGCCGATTAAAATTCAGGCCTATGAAAGGCTAGCATTACTGACAGAAAGAATATCATTGGGGAATCTTTTAAGTCGAGTTAAACCTATAAGTAATGACAAAAACGACTATGAAGAATTACTTATTAAAAATATAGAACAGGAATATGAGCATAACCTAGTTCAACAAATTTATGTATCTGATGAGTGTTGGAATGTTATCAAAACTGCTAAAAACACAACGATATCAACAATTAGAAAAACAAATATGAGTGACTCTATCACCGATGCATTCAAACTTCGTGAAACTTTAATTTCAGACATGTTCGATCAAAAAATGTCGCCCAGCGATCTGGCGATGCAGATTTTAAAAAGAGACATGAGAACGATTCTTTAAGTGCTTCAATTAATTAAACGGAATATAAAATTCTTATTTCTTTGCATTTGTAGATTAGACCAATTCGCTCTACTTTTGCATATTCATTCAAAATCTGAAAAGATGAAAGCATATGTATTTCCTGGTCAAGGCGCTCAATTTTCTGGAATGGGTCGAGACTTGTATGAAAATTCTGAAAAAGCAAAAGCGTTATTTGAAAAAGCTAATGATATATTAGGTTTTGAGATTACTAAAACAATGTTCGAAGGTTCGGCAGAAGACCTAAAACAAACAGACATCACCCAACCTGCGATATTTCTACATTCAGTTATATTGAGTCAAGTAATTGAAGATTTTGAACCAGACATGGTTGCAGGACATTCTTTAGGAGAATTTTCTGCTTTGGTGGCAAATAAAACCTTAGATTTTGAAGATGGTTTAAAATTAGTACACCAAAGGGCAAAAGCTATGCAAGAAGCTTGCGAAATAAAAGAATCAACTATGGCAGCAGTACTTGGTCTAGAAGACCACTTTGTTGAAGAAATATGTGAATCGACACCTGGAATAGTAGTCCCGGCAAATTATAATTGCCCCGGACAATTAGTGATTTCTGGTGAAGTTGAAGCCGTCAACAAAGCTTGCGAATCTCTTACTGAAAAGGGAGCAAAACGTGCGTTGGTACTTCCTGTAGGTGGTGCATTTCACTCTCCTCTGATGGCTCCGGCAAAAGACGCATTAGCTAGTGCTATAGAAAACACAAGATTCAGCAAACCAACTTGTCCCGTCTATCAAAACGTAAATGCAAAATCAGTTTCAAATCCAGACGAAATAAAACAAAATCTTATTGAGCAACTTACCTCTGCTGTAAAATGGACTCAAACTATGAAAAATATGCTTGAAGATGGAATGACTTCGTATGTAGAGGTCGGACCTGGAAAAGTATTGCAAGGTTTATTAAAAAAAGTAGATAGAAGGCTTCCTACTGCAAGTGCAAGTCTTTAAATGATGGAAAAGGTTAGAATAACAAAGCAATTTACCTTCGAAATGGCTCATGCCTTGTTTGGTTATGACGGCAAGTGTAAAAATATACATGGCCATAGCTATAATCTTGATGTCTGTGTGATTGGAACACCTATTAAAGATGAAAACAACCCTAAATTTGGAATGGTCATAGATTTTGGGGATTTAAAACATATTGTAAAGTCTGAAGTTGTTGATATCATGGATCACGCAACAATGCTTAATGTTGAAACCAAACACAAAGAGCTTGCTGATTTTTTAAAATCAAAAGGACACAAACTTGTAGAAGTAAATTATCAGCCTTCAAGTGAAAATATGGTGATTGATTTTGCAAAGCGAATTCAGTCAAAATTACCTGAAAGAATAAAGCTTCATAGCTTAAAGCTCAGAGAAACAGGAACTGCATTTGCAGAATGGTATGCTTCTGATCAATGGTAAATAAGATGTAATTGTGTCAAAACAAAAATCTTCTTTAAAAAAAAGAGATAGTGAAGCCATTTGGCATCCGCTAACACAGCACAAAACTCATAAATACTCTTTACCATTATCAAAAGCTAAAGGAGCTTTATTATATGACGAAAAAGGAAATTCTTATATTGACGCCATCTGTTCCTGGTACACAGCCATGTATGGGCATTGTAATGATAAACTTGTCAAAACAATTTCTAAACAGGCACAGGAATTAGATCAAGTCATATTCAGTGGTTTTACTCATAAACCTGCTATTGATTTTGCTGAAAAACTATTAAATATATTGCCTGAGGGATTTAGCAAGGTTTTTTATAACGATAACGGATCTACAGCCACGGAGATAGGAATCAAAATGGCACTTCAATATCATTACAATAAAGGTGCTGAAAGAAATACTATTCTTGCTTTTGAAGAAGGTTTTCACGGTGATACCTTCGGTGCGATGTCGGCTTCTGGATTATCAGTATATAATGGCCCATTTGAAGAACATTTTATTAAGGTTGTTAGAATACCAAAGCCAAATGGTGAAAATAATGCAGAAGTCTTAAGTCAACTTAAACAGCTTTGCAACGATAAAAAAATAGCCGGCTTCATTTATGAGCCTTTGATTCAAGGTGCAGCTGGGATGAAGATATATGATAAAAGCGGCCTGAATGACTTACTAACATTTTGCAAATCGAAAAATATAATTTGCATCGCCGATGAAGTCATGACGGGCTTTGGAAAAACAGGAACTTGTTTTGCATCTGAGCAAATTAAGGAAAAGCCAGATATAATCTGCTTAAGCAAGGCTCTAACAGCTGGAATGCTGCCAATGGGAGCTACAGTTTGCCAGTCTTTTATCTATGAGGCTTTTTATGATAAGGCTATCTCAAAAGGACTTTTTCATGCTCATACTTATTCTGGCAACCCATTAGCTTGTGCGGTTGCTTTAGAAGCTATCAATCTATACCAAAGCTCAGAAATTCAACAAAATATTCAGCATGTAATTCAAGCCCATCGTCATTTTATGGCTGAAATTCATAACCACCCTAAACTTAAAGACATTAGACAATTAGGAGTGATTTTAGCTTTGGATCTCAATATAGAAATGGAGAGATATGGGAATATGAGAGATAAAATTTATGCCTTTTTTATGGAAAGAGGTATTTATCTAAGACCTTTAGGTCAGACCGTTTATATTGTCCCACCTTATATTATTAGTAGAGAAGAATTAAGCCAAATTTATAGAGCTTTTCGTGAAATGTTGAATGAGTTTTAGTTATCTATAAATATTTCTATTATTTACCCATTTCCTATACACATTAGCATTTCTATTATGTTCTGCTAGAGACTTTGAAAAAATATGGTAGCCTATTTTTTTTGTGTCTGCCACAAAGTATAGATAACCGTGTTTCTCGTAATTCAATACCGCATCCAAAGATGAAACATCTGGCATGATTAGCGGTGCTGGTGGTAAACCTGCGTATTTATAAGTATTAAATGGGGAATCAATTTTCAGATCCTTTAACAAAACTCGTCTAATAATGGTGTCTGGATTGTTATATTTTTTCTTTAAAGCATAAACAACCGTTGGGTCCGCTTGAAGCAACATGTTCCGTTTTAAACGATTGATATAAACACCTGCAATCTTAGGTCTTTCATCAACTTTCACACTTTCTTTTTGTACTATCGATGCTAAAACTGAAACTTCTAAACGTGATAAGCCTAAAGCTTTTCTTTTTTCTTCTCTGTTTGCATTCCAAAACTTATCATATTCTGTTATAAGTCTTTTCTGAATATCTCTGGGTGAAGCGTTCCAGAAGAACTCATAAGTGTTAGGAATGTAAAGAGATAAAGATTGTTGACTCGTCAACGATTTCTTTTTTAAGAATTCATCGGCTTTCAATGTACTTAAGAAATCGCTTGAGTCGGCATCAAATTGGGTGGCCAGTTTTCCACTTAATTCTTCAATACTTTCGGCATTGTTAAATGTGATATCTACGGGTACGTTTTGACTTCTTAACGTATTGACTATTTCATTGTTATTCATATTTTTTTCAAGAACAAAATGACCGGCTTTTGGACTATATCTTTTTCGTTTCGAGACTTCAAGAAAACTACCAACATCCTTAAGAACTGGAGACAATTTTAAGATAAGACTATCAAAGTTGTCGTTTTTTGAGATGTATAACTCCTTCTTATTTTCTTCAAATGCAGTGTTTGGACCAAAAACAGATTCATATATTGTGTAACTCAAATAAGCCAATCCCAGGGTAAGTATAATGGCAATAAATAAAATTATTTTTTTAATGTACATGGCTTATGTTTTGGTAAATCGCTTCAGTATGAAATTTCTTGTGGTGATAATTCCAATCTTTGCGTTCTCCTGTTTTTACAAATCCACAGTTTTCAAAAAGTTTAATGCTTTTTTTATTACTCAATTCGATGTAGGCAAAAAACTGGTGTAAATCTAAATGATCAAAACCATATTTGAGGACAGACTTTATAGCCTCTCTGGCAAAGCCTTTACCTTGATAATCCTTATCAACAATAATCCCAAGTCCTGCTCTTTTATGATTTGGAGAAAATTCATAAATATCGACAAACCCAAAAGGTTTTTCTGAGTTGTTTTCACAAATAACGAGTCTAAGTTGCTTAATATCAAAGATATCACGATGTCCATTATCTATATATCGCTTTAAAGTATCTCTTGAAAATGGTGTTTGTGTATTGCTAAGATGCCAAAGCTTTTCTTCGTTTTCGATTTGCTCTAAGAATGATAAATCTTCAGGTTCCAGCGCTCTTAGGTGAATATGTTCAGATCCAAAACTTAGCATAAAATTTCGCCTTTAAATACTTGCTGTGTTGATCCTATTAACCAAATATGCTCAAATCCATTTTCTACAACTTCAAACCTAACTTTCAAATCACCGCCTTGAGCTTTTATTCTTACAAGTTTAGAATTAACGAGTTTACTTTTGTAAGATGAAAGTGCAGCAGCAGTCACACCTGTCCCACAAGATAGAGTTTCGTCTTCTACACCTCTTTCATAAGTTCTCACATGAAGTTTTCCTTCTTTAAATTGAATGAAATTCACATTAATCCCTTTAACCTTGAAAGGTTCAGAATATCTGATACTTGAACCTTCTTTAGGTACATCTATGTCTTTAATATGGTCTACAATCCTAACATAATGTGGTGAACCTGTATCGAGTACAAAATCGCCAGAGTGTTCTTCTACTGTAGAAACATCTTTCATTTTAAGCTCTACATTGAAATTTTCATCAATTTTGGCATCATGAAGTCCGTCAACAGCTTCAAAAATACATGTATCCTCTATCAAATCAAGATATTTTGCGAAGGCGACTATGCATCGCCCTCCGTTTCCACACATGGTACTTTCATTTCCATCAGCATTGAAGTATACCATTTTAAAATCTACGGCGTTATCACTATGGGTTTCTAGACAAATTAATCCGTCAGCACCTATGCCAAATTTTCTGTCGCATAATCTCTTAATCAGTTTGGTATCATATTTGAAATGTTGGGATTGATTATTGATTACAACAAAATCATTTCCAGTACCTTGATATTTGAAAAAAGGGATGTTTTGAGACATAGGATTTGAAAAATTTGATGCCAAATATACAATTTAAACTCAGCTTTTTGGGGTTAAAATGGCGTTAAACCAACTAAAAACAACTAGAAAGAGATTTTAAATTTGAATTATAAAAATTGAAAGTTATGAAGAAATTTTTAAGTTATTTAGGCATAGCTATTCTTGGAGGAATGGTTAGTTTGGGAGCTTTTCAATTATTTTACGACGCTCCACAGCAAGCTGAAATAGAAAAAGTTAATGTATTAGACCAGGCAAAAGTTGTTCGGACAAACTCATCACCTTATGAAAACTTGGTCCCGGATAATTTTAATTTCACTTTAGCGGCAAAAAGTACAGTCGATAAAGTAGTTCACGTTAAGAATGTTACTACTTTTTCAAAGCCAAGAACTTTAAGAGAATACTTTTATGGTCAGGGTTCTGGCGAGACACAAAAAGCTATTCGTGGTACAGGTTCTGGTGTTATTATCACTCCAGATGGATATATTGTAACTAACAACCATGTAATTGAAGGTGCCAATGAAGTTGAGATCACTTTAAATAATAATGAGACTTACACTGCCGAAATAGTGGGTCGGGTCCCAGAAAATGACGTGGCGTTATTAAAAATAGACGCACAAGATTTAGATTATATTTCATTTGGTGATTCTAATCAAATAAAACTTGGTGAATGGGTACTTGCAGTTGGTAATCCATTTAATCTTACGTCCACAGTAACTGCGGGAATTATTAGTGCGAAAGGAAGAAGTTTAAGCGAATCTAGAGACATGTTACAATCCTTTATACAGACAGATGCCGCAGTAAATCCTGGGAATAGTGGTGGCGCACTTGTGAATGCTAAAGGCGAATTAATAGGAATAAATACAGCTATTTCATCAAGAACAGGCAGTTACATAGGATATTCCTTTGCAATCCCTTCTAACAATGTTAGAAAAATAGTTGAAGACTTAATTGAATTCGGAGATGTTCAAAAAGCTATTTTAGGCGTAAGAGGCACTGACATTACTCCTGAAAACTACAATAAGTTTGAAAATATTTCTGAAACCCAAGGATTTTATATTGGTGAAGTAGAAAAAGGCTCCGGAGCAGACAAAGCTGGATTAACAACTGGTGACGTGATTATAGAATTGAATGATATTAAAATTAGAAAATTTTCAGATTTAAGTGGATATTTAGGATCTAAAAATCCAGGCGATATTGTCACGGTAACTTACATAAGAGATGGAGAAATTAAGACGTCTGATGTCACTCTTGAGAAAGTTAATTTCTTTAGAATAAGAGAGGTCGGCTTAGATGTGATTGATGCGACTGATGAAGATCTTGAAGAGTTTGGTCTGGAATATGGTGTGAAAATTTCAAATGTGATAAATCAAAATCTTAAAGAAGAATTATTTACCGGTATTTTGATTGATGAGGTAAACGATGAACCGGTAAAAAATATTGAAGATTTGAAAAAAATATTATCAAAACATGATTCCGAAGACCCATTGTCTATAAAATTTAATGCGCCTTCCGGACAATCCAAAACTTACGTCTTTAGATAATAAGATCGGCTTTTACCCAAATAAAAACCACTAGAATAAACTAGTGGTTTTTTAGTTGGTATTTCTCTCTATCTTACGAAAACAGGCTGGTTTTCTTTTTTAGTTTCTGCTTTGCTAAATCCATATCCATCTTCATTGAATTTTAGAATGTCTTCAAAGCTAGGGTTTTCAAGTTTTGCCAAATAGCCCGTCATGTAACCTCTTGCCTTTTTTGCATAAAAACTGATGATCTTTAATTTGCCGTTTTTATAATCCTTAAATACAGGTTCAATCCATTTGCCCTTCAATTTTTTCTTATCGACTGCCTTTGCATATTCTTTACTAGCAAGGTTGACCACCAATTCATCTTTAACAATTTCTGAATTTAATTCTTCTGTTAAAGCTTCCTGCCAAAACTCATATAAATCATCAGCTACATCAGTATCTAATTTCGTTCCCATTTCTAACCTGTATGGTTGCATTAAATCTAAGGGTTTTAGAATACCATAAAACCCGGAAAGTATTCTCAATCTGTTTTGTAAACGATCAATATCATCTTTTGATAGCTCATAAGCGACTACTCCATCGTAAACATCGCCATCAAATGTGAAAATTGCTGGTCTGGAATTGCTCGTCTTATGTTCAATTTCAAACTCTTGAAATCTTGTATAATTTAAATCTGCCAAATTATCACTGATAGACATCAAATCTTTCAAATCATTTTTTGATGCTTTTTCCATGCGTTTTGCCAGAATTTCAGTTTTATCTAAAAAGGCAGGTAAGGTATGCTTGGAAATTGGTAATTCATCTTCTAAATTCAAAGATTTTGCCGGAGATAGTAATATTTTCATAATCTTTTTTGAAAATAAAAATACTAACAAAGTGAACTATGATAGCATCTTATTAATAGAATATTCTGATATAAAATAGAATCTAGAAATCTTAACCTAGCTTTTTAACGCATGCTTGGCATAATTTCGCCATTTTTCTAAACACAGCTTCATATCTTCGGGAAGTTCTGTTGTAAATAATTTATCTTCTTCGGTCACGGGATGTTTGAAACCGAGTGTTTTGGCATGTAACGCTTGTCTTGGTAATACTTGAAAACAATTATCGACAAATTGCTTGTATTTAGAAAAATTTGTCCCTTTTAGGATTTTATCACCGCCATACCGACTATCATTAAACAGTGTGTGGCCAATATATTTCATATGAACTCTGATTTGATGAGTTCTTCCGGTTTCTAAAATGCAGGAAACTAAAGTCACGTAACCGAAACGCTCCAAAACTTTGTAATGCGTTATGGCAGGTTTACCAAATTCTGCTTGG
>Ga0207419_1000516_pt1 | contig 33474 bp, 36 predicted proteins | sample ElkSloMetagenome_4_FD_184723 | JGI IMG/M metagenome (GOLD analysis project Ga0207419, IMG submission 184723) | Hot spring microbial communities from Elkhorn Slough, Monterey Bay, USA - MD2A (version 2) | ecosystem: Environmental > Aquatic > Marine > Intertidal zone > Estuary: Microbial mat ... | reverse complement strand
CGGTCTTCCGCCAGTCTCGTCGCAATCGTCGTCGTGGCTGCGACCGCAGGCATAACCGCGACCAACGCGCTCGCCTTTTCCCGCGCGGACAGCGTGGTCTGGCAGTGGCATGCCGCGACCGGGGGCTGGATCAATCCGAACCTCGTCCTGTTCCTGCCGCTGACTGCCCTGATTGTGGGCGGGCTCATCATCGCGAAGGGAGGACTGCGCCTTGCCGATCTCGGCCTCGCGCCGGGATGGGTCGCGCGGCTCGCTGGGCTGCTGCTCGCAGGATGGCTGGCGGCCAATGCCCTCGCCGTGATCGCGACCATCCTGGCAGGCGCGCCGGTCGAATATCACGGATCGTGGCAGGAACACGGCGCGGGGAATGTGGTCGGCCTGTTCGCGGCGATGGTGCTGGGGACCGCCCTGTTCGAGGAGACGGTGTTCCGGGGCTATCTCCTGCCCCAGCTTCACTTCGCGCTGTCGGGGAGGATCGCGGGCGAACGGCTGCGGCTCGCGGCCGCCCTGGTCGGATCCGCCGCGATCTTCGCGCTCTGGCATCTGCCGACGATCCTCCTCAACAGCTCGGCCGGTCTCGCCGCGATCTTCGGCGCGCTCGCCTACATGATGCTCGGCGGAATCCTTCTCTCGCTGCTCTATCTGCGCACGGCCCGGCTCGAGGTCGCGATTGCCGGCCACGCGCTCGTCAATGCGCCGACACTCATCGTGGCGAGCCCCGTTTCCGGATCGCTGCTGGCGGGGGTGGTGGGCGTCGCAGCGATCCTTGCAGGGCCATTGCTCGTCGGCCGGAACCACTCGTTCAGCCTTGCCCGGCCGGTGGCCGTCTAGCGGCGCGCCACCGCCGAATTCGCCGCTGAAAGCACCGCTCGCACGCTTGCGGTCGCGACATCCTCGTCGATGCCGCAGCCCCAGATCGTGCGCCCGCTGGCGTCGCGGCATTCGAGATAGGCTGCCGCGCGGGCATCCGTCCCTGTGCCGAGTGCGTGTTCGGAATAATCCGCCACTTCGAGTTCGACCCCGAAGGCTTCGCGGATCGTACCCATCACGGAAGAGATGAGCCCGTTGCCGCGGCCCGAGACGCTCTGCTCCCGGCCCTCGACCGCGATCGTGCCTGCAAAGACCCGTGTTCCATCGGCGGCGCGGCTTTCCTCGTAATCGACCAGCTGGAAGTGCTTCGGGTGCGTCTTGACGTGATAGGCGCTTCGAAAGGCGTTCCAGATGTCGGCGGCGTTGAGTTCGCGCCCCAGTTCGTCGGCGAGACGCTGGACCTCCTTCGAGAAATCGGCCTGCATCCGCTTGGGCAGCTTCAATCCCTGGTCCTTTTCCAGCACCCAGGCGAAGCCGCCCTTGCCGGACTGCGAATTGACGCGGATCACCGCTTCGTAATTGCGCCCCAGATCGGCCGGGTCGATGGGCAGGTAGGGCACGCGCCATGCCTCGTCATTCTGCCTCTCGCGCGCTTCGAAGCCCTTCTTGATCGCGTCCTGGTGGCTGCCGGAAAACGCGGTGAAGACAAGTTCGCCGCCATAGGGGTGGCGCTGGTGAACGGGCAGGTCGTTGCAGTACTCGACCGTCTCGATCACCCGGTCGATGTCGGAGAAATCGAGCCGCGGGTCGACACCTTGCGTGTAGAGATTGAGCGCCATCGTCACGAGGCAGCAATTGCCGGTCCGCTCGCCATTGCCGAACAGGCACCCCTCGACCCGGTCCGCGCCCGCCATCAGGCCCAGTTCCGCCGCCGCGACCCCGGTGCCGCGGTCATTGTGCGTGTGGAGCGAGATGACGGCGCTTTCGCGTCTGGGCAGGTGACGGCAGAAATATTCGATCTGGTCGGCATAGACATTGGGCGTCGCCGCCTCGACCGTGGCCGGCAGGTTGAGGATGATCGGATGGTCGGGCGTGGGCTGGAGCACTTCCATGACGGCAGAAGCGACCTCGATCGAGAAATCGAGTTCCGCGGTCGAGAAAGTCTCCGGCGAATACTGGAAATGCCAGTCGGTCCCGGGGCGCCTCGCCGCTTCGTCGCGCAGGACTTTCGCGCCCTTGACCGCGATGTCGCGCACTTCCTCGCGGGTCATGCGAAAGACGATCTCGCGCCATGCCGGGCTGACCGCGTTGTAGAGATGGACGATCGCGCGATGCGCGCCTTCGAGGCTGTCGAAGCTGGTGCGGATCAGGTCCTCGCGGCTCTGCGTGAGGACCTGCACGGTCACGTCTTGGGGAATGTCTCCCGACTTCACTAGGCCGGAGATGAAATCGAATTCGGTCGCCCCGGCGCTGGGGAAACCGACCTCGATCTCCTTCACTCCGATTTCGACGAGAAGGTCGAAGAAACGGCGCTTCTTCACCGCGTCCATTGGATCGATGATCGACTGGTTGCCGTCGCGAAGATCGGTCGAAAGCCAGCGGGGCGCGGCCTCGATCAGGCGGCTCGGCCACTGGCGGTCCGGCAAGTCGATCTGCCCGAACGGGCGATATTTGGCGGATGGGTTCTTGAGCATGGAAAAGCTCGCTTCTGGAAGTCGTGAGGATTGCGGCGGCGTCACCCTTGGGAGCGATGCCGCGGCTCGATCACGCGCGGCTCATCACGCCCAAGGGCGCATAAGTCGTAGAAGCGAGATGCCGGTCCGTGTCATGAGAGGCGCCTTATGCCGATTGCAGCGGCTTGTGCAAGGGGGAAGGGCACGTATCTTGCGCGGCAGGCGCTCTTCGCGGCAACAAAGAGCGTCTCAGCCGCAGCGTGCGTCGCGGATGATGTTCTGCGCATCGAGCATCAGGTTGAGCCGCGGATTGGTGGGGTCGGGCGCGATATAGCTCGAACCGGCCTGGATGAAGCGCACCTCGTTCGCGCCGCCGATCACCTCCATGATCTCGGCGCGGGTCGCATCGTCGGCTGCGCGGCCGAGATAGGGTGCCATGGCAGGCGCGTTGCAGAGCTTCGCTTCGGGGTCGGTCGCGGTGCCGGGGACATACGGGCCGGGCGCTGCGCCGGGCAGGGGCTGGGCGATGCGCGGGGCCTGGGTCGGCGCGGGCGAGGGCGAGGCGTCCTTGATCCGCGCGGCGAAGGCGTCGGCTGCATTGCCGGTTTCCCCCGCCGGCTCCGGCGAACCGCAGGCAGCGAGCGCAAGAGCCAGAGGCACGATGACGGCGAACGGTGCGGGGATCGAAAGCGTGGTCATGGCGATGCTGCGTCCTTGGCAATTTCAGCGGCGCTCAAGCGCCTGCGAGGTTGCAGTTTGATGACATGCCCGCTCCTGCGGCCCGCTCGAGGGTTTTCCCGCTATCGCCAGCGCAGGCGATCCTGCGTGAGCTGGTCCACGCTCGTCACGCCCATAAGGCGCATGCCGCGTTCGATTTCGTCCTTGAGGATGGAAAGCGCGCGTTCGACCCCGTCCTGTCCCGCCGCCGCCAGCGCATAGAGGTAGAGCCGCCCTCCCGATGCCGCATCGGCCCCCGAGCACAGCGCCTTGAGCGCATGGGTGCCGCGGCGCACGCCGCCGTCGCAGATGATCTCGATCTCGCCGCCCACCGCGTCGACGATCTCTGGCAGCTGGTCAAAGGGCGCGCGGCTGCCGTCGAGTTGCCGCCCGCCATGGTTCGACAGCATGATCGCATCGGCCCCGATCTCTACCGCGCGGCGCGCATCGGCGGCGCTCATCACGCCCTTCAGTACGAAAGTCCGGCCCCATTGTTCGCGGATCGCCGCCGCCGTGTCCCAGTCCATCGAGGTATCGAGCATGGTGTTGAAATAGTCCGCGATGCTCAGCGCCTTGCTCGATCCTTCGGCGACGTGCGTGTCGAGATTGGGCAGGCGGAATTTCTCGCGCAGGAGGTAGTCGAGCGTCCATTTGGGCTTGGTCGCGTAGGAAATGACGCTCGCGGGCGTGAAGCGGGGAGGGGTGGTGAAGCCCGAATGGAGGCAGCGCTCGCGCTTGCCCGAAACGATCGTGTCGACCGTCAGCGCGAGCGCGTCGAAACCCGCTGCCTGGCAGCGCTCGATCATGTGCGTGTTGAGCGACTTGTCCTTGTGGACATAGAGCTGGAACAGCTTCGGCCCGCTCGTGAGCTGGGCAATCTCCTCGATGCTGCGGGTCGCGAGGCTGGAAATACCGAACCACAGGCCGAATTTCTCCGCCGCCTTCGCCACGGCGCGCTCGCCCTCCCAGTGGAACGCGCGCTGGACCGCGGTGGGCGAAAGCATCAGCGGGAGCGCGCTTTTCCGACCAAGGATCGTGCAGGAGGTGTCGATCTCGGCCACCCCTGCGAGCACGTCGGGCACGAGGTCGCAGGTTTCGTAGGATGCGGTGTTGCGCGCCTTGGTCAGCTCGTCATCCGCCGCTCCGTCGATGTAATCGAACACGGGGAAGGGCAGGCGCTTCCTGGCAAGAAGGCGGAAATCATCGATGCGGTGGCAGTCGGAAAGGCGCATGGTTGCTGGCGACTGCCCGATTGAGATGCGCGTGTCGAGTGCGCCTATTGCTTCTCGAAAGCGACGCTGATTTCGAGCTCCACCTCGTCGCTGACCAGCGGGAGCGCGTAATCGACGTTGAAATCGGAACGCCTGACCTCGGTCTCCGCCTCGAAGCCGACGGTTTCCTTGCCGTTGGTGGGGTTCGTCCCGGCGCCGGTGAACTCCGCCTCGAGAGTGACCGGCTTCGTGATGCCGTTGAGCGTGAGGTTCCCTTCGATCATCGCGGTCGTGCCGTCGACCGTGACAGAGGTCGAGACGAAACGCGCCGGGGCCGGGTCGGCTCCGAAGAAGTCGGGGTCTGCGCCATCCTTCCCCGGCCGCAGCAGGTGGTCGGTGAGATCCGCGCTCGCAGTGGTGACCGAGGCGACCGGGATCGTCACATCGACCGCCGCCGCTTCGAGATTGTCGGGATCGAGCGCAAGCGTGCCGTTCACATCGCCGAAGATGCCGAAATATTCGTTGAAACCGAAATGGTCGACTTCGAAAAGGACCAGCGAATGGTCGGGATCGGCGGTGTAGGTCCCGGCGGTCACGCGTCCGGGCTCGGGCGCGCCCGGGACTTCGGGGGCCGCCTGCGCAAAGAGCATTGGCGCGGCGGTGATCCCCCCGGCGACGAGGACGGTGGTCGCGGCGGCGGCAAGGGCGAATTTCTTCATGCGATGGCTTCTCCGGACAGGATGCGACATTCGCTAAGGCAATCGTCCAGGCCGCCCCCGGTTCCGTCAGTTCTTTTCCTTGTCGACCAGCTTGCCCGCGCCGATCCACGGCATCATGGCGCGCAGTTCCGATCCGACCTTTTCGATCGGGTGGGCCTCGGCAGCCTTCCTCGCGGCCTTGAGTTCGGGCTGCCCTGCGCGGTTGTCGAGCACGAAGTTCTTGACGAAGCGGCCAGACTGGATGTCGGCGAGAACGCGCTTCATCTCGGCCTTGGTCTCTTCGGTGATGATCCGTGGGCCCGTCGTGATGTCGCCATATTCGGCTGTGTTCGAGATCGAATAGCGCATGTTCGCAATGCCGCCTTCATAAAGCAGGTCCACGATCAGCTTGGTTTCGTGGAGGCATTCGAAATAGGCCATTTCGGGCGCGTATCCGGCCTCTACCAGGGTTTCGAAACCGGCCTGGATAAGATGCGTGATCCCGCCGCACAGCACCGCCTGTTCGCCGAACAGGTCGGTTTCGCACTCTTCCTTGAAATTGGTCTCGATGATGCCCGAACGCCCGCCGCCGACACCCGCGGCATAGGCGAGCGCGACATCGTGAGCGGAGCCGGATGCATCCTGGTGGATCGCGATCAGGCACGGCACGCCCCCGCCACGGACATATTCGGAGCGGACCGTGTGGCCCGGACCCTTGGGCGCGATCATGATGACGTCGATATCCGAAGGCGCCTCGATCAGGCCGAAATGCACGTTGAGCCCATGCGCGAAGGCGAGCGCGGAGCCCGGCTTCATGTGGCCGGCAAGGTCGTTTTCCCAGATGCCCGCCTGGTGTTCGTCGGGGGCGAGGATCATCAGGATGTCGGCCCATTTCGCCGCCTCGGTGTTGGAGAGCACCTTGAAGCCCGCGCCTTCGGCCTTCTTCGCCGAGGCCGAGCCTTCGCGCAGGGCGATGGCCACTTCGGTGACGCCCGAATCGCGAAGGTTCTGGGCATGGGCATGCCCTTGCGAGCCATAGCCGAGCACGGCGATCTTCTTGCCCTTGATCAGGGAGAGATCGGCGTCGGCATCGTAATAGACTTTCATTTCTCGTATTCCCCTCGTTCGGCGAAGCGCCGGGAAGCCTCGCCCCGGCATATTGTGCTTGCGCGAGGCCTAGGCGGCCGGGCGCATCGTGAAAAGTGGTGTCACGCCCCTCCGGCGCCGCGCATCATGCCGACGACGCCCGACCGGCCAACGGACACAAGGCCGAGTTCGCGCATCAGAACGATGAAGCTGTCGATCTTGTCCGGCGCGCCGGTCAGTTCGAAGACGAAGCTCTGCGTGGTGGTGTCGACCACCTTGGCCCGGAAAAGTTCGGCGATGCGCAGCGCCTCGACCCGTTTTTCGCCAGTTCCCGCAACCTTTATGAGCGCAAGTTCGCGTTCGACATGAGGTCCGGCCGTGGTGAGGTCGGTGACCTTGTGGACCGGGACCAGCCGTTCCAGCTGCGCCTCGATCTGGTCGATCACCGCCGGAGGCCCGTTGGTGACGATGGTGATGCGGCTGATCGCGTGGTCCTCGGTTATGTCGGCCACGGTCAGGCTGTCGATGTTGTAACCGCGCGCGGTGAACAGCCCGGTGATCTTGGCAAGGATCCCCGGCTCGTTGTCGACCGTGACGGTAAGGACGTGGCGCTCGGACGGCGCTTCGGCGATCTTCATTCCCATGACGGCGGCTTTCCTCAGACCAGGGCCTTGGCTTCGTCGTCCATGGTGCCAAGCACCTGGTCGCCGTATAGCAGCATGTCGGTATGCGCCGCCCCCGATGGGATCATCGGCAGGCAGTTCGCGTCCTTGGCGACACAGCAATCGACGATAACCGGGCCGTCGTGCGCGAGCATCGCCTCGATCCCGGCGTCGAGGTCGCCGCGATCGGTTATGCGGATGCCTTTCCAGCCATAGGCTTCGGCGAGCTTCACGAAATCGGGCAGGCTGTCGGAATAGCTGTTCGAATAGCGGCTTTCATAGGTCAGTTCCTGCCACTGGCGGACCATGCCCATGTATTCGTTGTTGAGGATGAAGACCTTGACCGGCAGGCGGTATTGCGAGGCGGTGCCGAGTTCCTGGATGTTCATCTGGATGCTCGCCTCGCCCGCAATGTCGATCACCAGCGCGTCCGGATGGCCCAATTGCGCGCCGATCGCCGCCGGGAGCCCGTAGCCCATCGTGCCGAGCCCGCCGCTGGTAAGCCACTTGTTCGGCTGCGCGAAGCCGAAATACTGCGCCGCCCACATCTGGTGCTGGCCGACCTCGGTGGTGATGATCGGCGAGCGCTCCTTCGTCAGCGCGAACAGCCGCTCGACCGCCTTCTGCGGCATGATCGCGGCCGGATCCTTCCTGGACGTGTCGGGATAGGCGAGAGATTCGCGTGCACGCCAGCCGGCGATGCGGGCCTTCCATTCGCCCAGATCCTGCCCTCTGCGCGAAGAACCCCACGCCTCGACCATCTGGCCAAGCGCTGTTGCGCAATCGGCGACGATGCCGAGTTCGACAGGGACGTTCTTGTTGATCGAGGAACGGTCGATGTCGATGTGGATCTTCTTCGAATCCGGGCTGAAGGCATCGAGCCTGCCCGTCACCCGGTCATCGAAGCGCGCGCCGATGCAGACCATCACGTCGCACTGGTTCATCGCCATGTTCGCTTCGTAGGTGCCGTGCATGCCCAGCATGCCGAGCCAGTCGGGATGGTCGTGGCTGAAGGCACCGAGGCCCATGAGGGTCGAAGTGACGGGCGCGCCCGTGAGATCCTGGAAGGCGCGCAGGAGCCTGCTCGCTTCGGGGCCCGAATTGATGACGCCGCCGCCAGTGTAGAGGATCGGGCGCTCCGCCGCCTCGATCATCTCGATCGCCTCGGCGATCTGTTCGGCGGGCGCGACCATCTGGGGCTGGTAGCGATGCGGGGCGGGCGCGGCGCGGCGCGACATTCCGGGCACGGCAATCTGCACGTCCTTGGGAATGTCGATCACGACCGGCCCGGGGCGCCCGGTCGTGGCGATGCGGAAGGCTTCCTCGACCGTCGCGGCGAGGTCGGCGGGGTCCTTCACGAGGTAATTGTGCTTGGTGCAATGGCGGGTGATGCCGACCGTGTCGGCCTCCTGGAAGGCATCGGTGCCGATCAGGCCGGTCGGGACCTGCCCGGTGATGACGACGAGAGGGATCGAATCCATGAAGGCATCCGCGATCCCCGTGACCGCATTGGTCGCCCCGGGGCCGGAAGTGACGAGCACCACGCCCGGCTTGCCGGTCGCGCGGGCATACCCTTCGGCCGCATGCGCCGCGCCCGCTTCGTGGCGGACGAGGATGTGGCGGATGCCGGGGTGTCCGAACAATTCGTCATAGATGGGAAGCACCGCGCCGCCGGGATAGCCGAACACGAATTCGACCCCCTGCTCGCCAAGGCAATCCATCAACAGGGCGGCTCCCGAACGCTGCGCCACTTTACCAATCTCCCGAAATGAAACCGGCCCGAAGCGTGGGTCGCATCGGGCCGATCAGGATATCCAAAAGGAAGGATCCCTCGATCAGCCTGCACCATCTACGATAAGAAGGACGAGCATGACGTGGGCTTTTCACCTTTCCTTTCGCCACGATCGGCCATTGCAGCCTTTCGTGACGGAACCGAAACCATGCACCGCGTTACAGACGACACCGTGCGGGATGCGGGCTAGACGCCAGAATCTAATGCGTCAACCCTTAATATCGTAATAATCCTGCGAAAAGATGATCCGTAGGGATATTTTGAGACTCGCCGCTTTCGTGAACTGTCGGCCAGCCCGTGCCCGACTGGTGCCTCAGCCACGTGAATTGCCGCTTGGCGTAATTGCGGGTCGCCTGCTGGCCGGCCGCGATCATGTCGGCGCGGCTCGTCTCGTCGGCCAGATAGGCGGCGATCTCGGGCACGCCGATCGCGCGCATGACGGGCAAGGCAGGGTCGAGTTCGCGTTCGAGCAGCGTCTCCACCTCTGCCACGGCGCCTTTGCGCAGCATCGCCTCGAAACGTTCGTCGCACCGGCGGTAGAGCGCCACGCGATCGGGCAGAAGCACGGCGGCGTGCAGGTCCACCTCCTCTGCGATCCCCCCGGTCCTGGCGCGCTGCCAGTCGGCGAGCGTGACGCCGGTCGAGCGCTTGACCTCCAGAGCGCGGGCGATGCGCTGGCTGTCGGTCGGGGCAAGCTGGATCGCGCGTTCGGGGTCCTCGATCATCAGCGCGGCATGGGCGCTTTCCACCGGCAGCGCGCGGACCACGGCGCGGATCTCGGGATCGATCTCGGGAATGGGGGCGATGCCTTCGAGCAGGACCTTGATGTACATGCCCGTCCCACCGACGAGGATCGGCAGCGCGCCGGCCTCGTGCGCGGCCTCGATCTCTTCCTTCGCGCGGTCCGCCCATGCGGCGGCGGAGCAGGCTTCGGCTCCGTCCCATTCGCCATAGAGCAGGTGCGAATGGCGTTCGCGTTCCTCCGGGCCGGGCGCTGCGGAGAGGATCGGGACGTCGCGATAGAGCTGCATCGAATCCGCGTTGATGATCCGCGCCTCGCGCTTGCCCGTGTCCGTCCACGCATCCGCCAGCCGCAGCGCAAGAGTGCTCTTGCCGCTGGCGGTCGGCCCTGCAATGAGCGCGAGCGGGCGCGTGTTCACGCGGCCTTCGGAGGATTTTTCAGGAGATTGCCTGGTGCTCATAGCCCGGCTGATAGCAGAGACGGGGCCCCAGGGAACCGTAGAAGCGGGAACCGAGGAAGCGGCCCCCGCGCCCGGGCTGGAGGCGCGGCTCGACGCGGCGCTCGCAGCGTTTGCGAAGGCCGACATGCCCGTCGCGGCGGCAGTGATGCTGCAGCATTGCGACGAAGTGCTTCAGCTCTCCTTTGCCGATGCCGCCCCCGCGGCGGTGCTCGAGGTGATCGACGCCCATTTCGGCCCGTGCGACGCTCTGGTCGGGACCCCGGCGACAGGAGGCGAGATCATCGTGCCGCACCTGTTCGTATCGGACATGGATTCGACCATGATCGGGCAGGAATGCATCGACGAGCTGGCGGACTATGCAGGGATCAAGGACCAGATCGCCGCAATCACCGAGCGCGCGATGCAGGGCGAACTCGATTTCGAAGCGGCCCTGCGCGAACGCGTCGCCCTGCTCGAAGGGTTGGAGGAATCCGCGATAGATCGCTGTCTTTCCGAACGTATCCGCCCCAATCCGGGCGCGGCGACGCTGGTCGCGACGCTCGCGGCGAAGGGCGCGCGCAGTGTGCTGGTAACCGGCGGCTTTCATCATTTCGCCGATCCCGTTGGCGAGCGACTGGGTTTCGACCGGGTGGTGGGCAACCGGCTCGCGGTGAAGGGTGGAGTGCTGACGGGCGAGCTCGAAGGGCCGGTAACCGATGCGGGCGTCAAGGCGCGCGTGCTGGATGAGGAACTCGCACAGCTCGGCAGCGAAGCGCACAGCCTCGCGACCGGCGACGGGGCGAACGATATCCCGATGATCGAAGCGGCGAGCTACGGCTTTGCCTATCGCGCCAAGCCCAGGGCGCGCGCGGTGGCGAACGGGCGGATAGACAGAGGGGACCTTACCGCGGTGCTGTCGCTGTTCGGCATCCCGCGCGCCGATTGGGTCGAAAGGGCCTGAAACGCGCCCGGCCGTTAGGCGCGGGCGGCGAAAGGGTTTTGATCCGGGACCGGATCCTGCTATTTACACCAATGTAAGTAGTGCGGTGTTAAACGCCGCCGAGCGATCCAGGGGTCCGACCATGAGCAAGGCAATCGACTACACCTCTCTCACCGCAGCCGACGGCACGGTTCTGCGCCATCCGGCCCGGCCTGAGCCGCGTTATTCGCTCCCGCGAGCGGTGAAGAACTTCCAGCTCCTGATGAAGGACAAGGAGGATACGAGCCTTGTCTTCAAGATCTACGAATCGCTTCCCTCGAAGGATTTCCTGCCGCGGGTGAGGGCGCTCGCCCTGTCGGAGCGCGGGGAATTGCTGCGCCGGACCGAGCCGAGCCTGCCCGAAATCCTCGACGATCATGACGCGCTGCGCCAGACGCCCAAGGGCAGCCTCGCCCATGCCTATTGCGATTTCATGGAGAACGAAGGCCTGTCGGCGGCAGGGCTGGTGGCCGAGGCGGAAAAGCTCGGCCGCGCGAAATATCCCGATCTCGTGCAATGGTTCGCCGAACGCTCACGCGATACGCATGATCTTTTCCATGTCCTCACCGGATATGGCCGCGACGCTCTTGGTGAGCAGTGCGTGCTGCTGTTCACCCACGGTCAGTCGCCCACGCATGGCCACCTGCTGATCGGTTATGCGGGCGCGGCCAATATCAAAAAGATGGTGTGGGGCTCGAAAGCTCCTGTCTTCGGCGCGGTGAACCAGGCGAAGCGCACCGGCAAGGGCGCGCCGAGCCTGATCGAACAGCCGATCCGCGAACTGCTCAAGCAGCCGCTCGACCGGGTTCGCAGCGCGCTCAACATCCCCGCGCCGACGAAATACCGCGAATGTCACCACATCTGGCGCGAGGAGGGGATCGATCCCTATGACCTGCTCGCAAGCGGCCGGGCGAGCGAGGAACCGGTCGCGGCCTAGAGCCAGCTCGAAATCTGCGACAGCGGCTTCTTGCGAAGCGCATGGGCGGGCACGCTCGCATCCGCGCCGGGGTGGCCGACCACCACGATCATCAGCGGCTTTTCCCATTCGGGCCGCCCGCACGCCTCACGCAGGAAACCCATCGGCGAGGGCGTGTGAGTAAGCGTCGCGAGGCCCGCTTCGTGGAGCGTCGCGATCAGCATCCCGCACGCAATCCCGACGCTTTCGCTGACGTAATAGTTCTGCGTGATCCCGTCCTCCTCGATCCCGCCCTTTCTCTGCGCGAAGACGACGATGAGGTAGGGCGCGGTTTCGAGGAAGGGCTTGTCCGCATCGGTGCCGAGATCGCTGAGCGCGGCGAGCCATTGCTCGCTCGCCTTGGGGTCATCGCCGTCCTCGCCGTAGAACCGCCGCTCCTCGGCCTCCGCCGCCAGCCGGATCGCGCGCTTTTTCGCGGGCGAGGCGACGACTGCGAAATGCCAGGGCTGGTGGTTCGCGCCATTTGGGGCGGTCCCCGCAGCTTCGATCGCTGCCTCGATCACTTCGCGCGGGACCGGTTCGTCCGAGAAATACCGGCAGGTGCGGCGCTGTTTGAGCCGGTCGCGCATCGCCCGGGCGCGGGTGATGCTTTCCTCGTCTGAAAGGCGCGGCAGCGAATAAGGGACGGTTTCATGCGGTTTCATACCTCCCTCTATCCGGGTAGCCCGCGCATTTGTGAAGTGGACTATTAACTGACATCCATGTAAATAATGGCTCTCGCATGGAGGCCCAGATGACCCCGACCGATCTCCCGCTGATCGCGCCCGAACGCCGGGTTTCGGGCATTCGCCCGTTCAAGGTGCTCCACCATTTCGGCCGACTGGTCGAGGACAAGGAGGACACCGAACAGGTGTTTCACATCATCGAGGCGACCAAGGGCAGGCGCACGCACCGGCAGGCGCGCGAATTCATCCTGTCGGCTGAAGGCCAGCGTTTCCTTGCCGAAGGGCAGGACATTCCCGCAATGCTCGACGATCACGAACGCTGGGCCGACCTCCCCGAAAACAGCGTCGCGCAGCGTTACATCGCCTTCATGAAGCGCGAGGGATTGAGCGCGGCGGGGCTGGTAGCGGAAAGCCATAAATGGGCGCCGCCCGAAAGTCTGCCGCGCGATCTCACCCAGTGGTATTTCGACCGCCTGCGCGACACGCATGACCTTTTCCATGTGCTCACCGGTTATGGCCGCGACGCTCTGGGAGAGACGTGCCTGCTCGGCTTTTCCTATTCGCAGAACCACAACAAGGGACTGCTGTTCATCGCCTATGCCGGGGCGAGGCAGATCGGGAAGGTTTCGCGTACGAAAGCCCCGCTGCTGAAGGCGGTGCGCGAAGGCCAGAGCAATGGCCGCGCGGCGGCCAAGATCGCGCATCAGGACATCGCCGCGCTGATGCGCATGGATATCGACGAAGCGCGCGCCCGGCTCGGCATTGCAAAGCCCGTGATCTACCGTGCGTGCATCAGGCAGCTTCAGGCGGAAGGCCGTGCCGAGGAAGCGCTCGGCCTTTCGGAGCCGCAGGTGGCCTAGAGCGCCATCATCCGGCAATCGCCGTAATCGACCGCGAGGTGCCACAGCGCGCCAAGCCCCAGGGCGCGGACCCACCATCGCGGCACAACCAGCATGATCACATAGGCAAGCGCGGCTTCCCAGCCGTGGAGCAGGTGAAACCCGATGCTGCACCGGCCCGGATCGAACATCGGGGTCGCCAGCAGGTGATCGAGGTCGATCAGGTTGGCGACAACCATCACCGCTCCGCTGCGCCTCCAGTCACCGCGCCACATGATGGCAGCGATCAGGAACGGAACGATGAAATGCCCGCCGTAATGGAGGATGGGCTGGAGAAGTTCTATGCTTCCATCCATTCGGCAAAGAAGCTTTCATGCGCCTCGCGCAGCTTCGTGAGGCTCTGGCCCAGCAACGTGTCGCCGCCAACCGTGCCGATGCGGGTGAAGCCGACCAGTTCGGCCTCCTGGCTTTCCGGTCCCTCCGCAAGGATCCGGTTGAAGGCTTCGGCCTTGTCGGGCGAGACGGTCACCACATAGCGCGCCTGGTCCTCGCCGAACCACCATTGCGCGGGTGTGTAAGCGACGTTGCGGGCGAGCTGCGCACCGAGATTTCCCGACAGGGCCATTTCGGCAAGCGCCACCGCGAGCCCTCCGTCGGACAGGTCGTGCACCGCAGAGAGCAGCCCCTCGGCGATCAGGCGCCGCACGATTTCCCCTGCGCCGCGCTCGGCGGCGAGATCGACCGGCGGCGCCAGGCCTTCCTCGCGGCCCTCGATCACGGCAAGCCAGAGCGACTGGCCGAGATGCGAGCGGGTGGGGTCGGGCTTGGCCCAGAATTCGGGCGCGACGAGATAGATTGCATCGCCCGCCGCCTTGAAGGCGGGGGTGGTCATGCGGCCTGCATCCTCGATCACGCCGACCCCGCCGATTGCCGGAGTGGGCAGGATCGCCGATCCGCCGCCGGTCGCCTTGCTCTCGTTGTAAAGCGAGACGTTTCCGCTCACGATCGGGAAATCGAGCGCGCGGCAGGCATCCCCCATGCCTTCCAGGGCGTGGACGAACTGGCTCATGATCTCGGGCCGCTGCGGGTTCGCGAAATTGAGGCAGTTCGTCACCGCCAGCGGCCGCGCGCCCACCGCGCACAGGTTCCGCCATGCCTCGGCGATGGCCTGCTTTCCGCCCTCATAGGGGTCGGCATGAACATAGCGCGGCGTGCAATCGGTGGTGATCGCGAGCGCGCGATCGGTGCCGTGAATGCGCACGACAGCCGCATCGCCGCCCGTCTGGAGCGTGTCGCCCATCACTTGGCTATCGTATTGCTCCGCGATCCAGCGGCGCGAGGCGAGGTTGGGGGAGGCGAGCATTTTCAGGAGGTCCGCGCCCGGGTCCTTTGATTCCGGCACTTCGGAAAGGCGCGCGATGTTGACCCACGCGGAATACTCCTCGCGGGAAAGATAGGGCCGTTCATATTCCGGCGCATCGGCGGCAAGGGGTCCGAGCGGGATGTCGCAAACGACTTCGCCGTTCCATTCGAGCACCATGTGGCGCGTATCGGTGACCTCGCCGATGACCGCGAAATCGAGCTCCCATTTGGCGAAGATCGCCTCTGCCATGTCCTCCTTGCCGGGCTTCAGCACCATGAGCATCCGCTCCTGGCTTTCCGACAGCATCATTTCATAGGGCGTCATGCCCTCTTCGCGGCACGGCACCTTGTTCATGTCGAGCCGGATGCCGGCCTTGCCGTTCGTTGCCATCTCGACGCTCGAGGAGGTGAGGCCGGCTGCGCCCATGTCCTGGATCGCGACGATCGCATCGGTCGCCATCAGTTCGAGGCAGGCCTCGATCAGGAGCTTTTCGGTGAAGGGATCGCCGACCTGGACGGTCGGGCGCTTGGCCTCGGCGTCCTCCTCGAAATCCGCGCTCGCCATGGTTGCGCCATGGATGCCGTCTCGTCCGGTCTTGGAGCCGACATAGACAATGGGGTTCCCGACCCCGGTGGCCGCCGAATAGAAGATCCGGTCCTGATCCGCGATCCCCACTGTCATCGCATTGACGAGGATGTTGCCGTCGTATGCAGGGTGAAAGTTCGTCTCGCCGCCCACGGTCGGAACGCCGACGCAATTGCCGTAGCCGCCGATGCCGGAGACGACGCCCTTCACGAGGTGCTTCATCTTTGGATGTTGGGGCCGCCCGAAACGCAGCGCGTTCATGTTGGCTACCGGCCGCGCGCCCATTGTGAAGACGTCGCGCAATATGCCGCCCACACCCGTCGCCGCGCCCTGATAGGGTTCGATGTAGGATGGGTGGTTGTGGCTCTCCATCTTGAAGATGGCCGCGAGCCTTTGCCCCTCCGGCCCTTCGCCGATGTCGATCACGCCCGCATTCTCGCCCGGCCCGCAGATGACCCAATCGGCCTCGGTCGGCAGCTTCTTGAGATGCACGCGCGAGCTCTTGTAGCTGCAATGCTCCGACCACATGACCGAGAAGATGCCGAGCTCGACCAGATTCGGCTCTCGCCCGAGCGCATGCAGGACGCGCTCGTATTCCTCGTGAGAAAGGCCGTGCTGTTCGATCGTCTCGGGGGTGATGGCAGTCATCTCGGGGCTCCTTGGCTGGGCCCTTTAGGTCACGCGGAGCGAGCCGCCAAGCCGCCTCTTCGGATGCGCTGGCGGTTCTCCCCGACCCACCAGGCGAGCGCGGTCAGCACGCCGAAGGCGACGAGCGCCTGCAGGTAGAGGAACGCGCCCGCCTCGGCCGGGTGCGGGGCGAACCAGTTGAAACCCTGAAGCGCAAGGAGCGCCGCCAGCAGGATGAGCGGCTGCCCGACCGGTCCGCGCGTGCGCCCGAGGTAGAAGAAGAAGGCGGCGAGCGTGATCCCGATTTCGAGCGGCATGGCGATGAGCGGCCAGTCCCACAGGCCGAGCCCGTAGGCAGGCGGCGATCCCGCCAGCGTGAGGTCGGGCGCATGGGTCAGCCAGTCGAGCACCCAGTGCGACATCACCACTGCGCCTGCAATCAACCCGCCTGCCGCATTGCGCTGCCACAAGGTGACGGTCAGCGCGAACCCGATCGCCCAGGCGGCGCACCCGGCAAGGCTGTGCGTGTAGGGCATGTGGTAGAGATCGAACGGGACCATCGCGGTCGCGCCCGGCTCCACCCGCATCTTTTCCACGCCGACCAGCGCGAGGGAGAAGAAACCCCAGTCCACCAGCTGCGCGGCTATGAACAGGGTGCCGAGCTTCGGGCTGCGTTCGCCCAGAGCGGCAGCGGCGAAGGCCGGTGCAAAGTGACCGATGAACATGGCTGCGACCCCTGTTCGAGCTATTCGGCGCCGAAGAAGCGCAGCGTCACCCACGTCGCGATCGCGCTCGTCGTGCCGGTGGCGAATGCGCCCCACATGATGTCGAGCACGCTGATCTTGGTCGCCCACACCTTGAACACGGCCTGCGAGGTGAGATCGAAGGTCGCATAGCACAGCGCGCCCAGCAGCACGCCGTTGAGCAGCGCATATCCGACCGATCCGCTTTCGATGCCCGGGCGAATCGCGAACCATGTCATCCCGGCGAGATAGAGGGCGTAGAACACGCCGGCGGCGGCCATGTCGAAATCCTCGGCCATGATTTCGCCGATGATCGGACGGTACAGATTGCCCGCCGCCCAGCGCAGCCACATCGCATCGAGCAGGCCGAACACGATTGCCGCGGCGACATAGGCCGTGATCCACTTCACCATTGTCTGCTTTCCCTGTTGCCCCAGTTCACTTCCAGTTCGACCGGGAGCCTTGACCGCCGGACGGGTCCCGGTCAATGCTTGGCCCATGGACGAGGGAAACAGCGCCGCGGACGGGGCGGCCGAAATCGGTAATATGAGTTTCGAGCAGGCGCTGGCCGCGCTCGAACAGGTCGTGCGCCAGCTCGAAAGCGGCGACGTTCCATTGGACGAATCGATTGCGCTCTATGAACGCGGCGAGAAACTGCGCGCAGCCTGCCAGAAGAGGCTCGACGCGGCGCAGGCGCGGATCGAGAAGATCGTGACCAATGCGGGTGGCCAGCCCACCGGCACCGCGCCGCTCGACGAAAGCCGCTGACATGACAGTGGTCGGAATGGATGGCGACCTGCTCGCCGACGGGCTGAAGCGCGTGCAGGCCGAAGTGGATGCGAGCTTCGACGACCTGCTGCCGGTGCCCGACGACACGCGCGCCCGGCTCGTCGAGGCGATGCGCTATGCGACGATCGGCGGCGGCAAGCGGGTGCGCCCGCTGCTCGTGGTGAGCACGGCGGAAATGTACGGAGTCAGCCGCGAGGCGGCGATCAGGGTCGGCACCGCGGTCGAGGCGATCCATGTCTATTCGCTGATCCATGACGACCTGCCCTGCATGGACGACGACGAACTGCGCCACGGCAAGGCGACCGTGCACAAGGTCTATGACGAGGCTACCGCGGTCCTGGCAGGGGACGCGCTCCACGCGCTCGCCTTCGACATCCTCGCCGATGCCGACACGAGCACCGATCCCTTCGTGCGGAGCGAGCTGATTGCAACCCTCGGCCACGCTTCGGGCATGAACGGCATGGCGGGCGGGCAGATGATGGACATGGTCGCCGACGAGGAAGGGGTCGATTACGACCTGCGCGCGGTGACCCGGCTGCAGCAATTGAAGACCGGCGCGCTATTGGGCGCGAGCGTCGAGATGGGCGCGATCCTGGGCCGCGTCCCCATCGAGGCACGAGCGCATCTGCGCGCCTATTCGCGCGACATCGGCCTTGCCTTCCAGATCGCCGACGACCTGCTCGACGTGATCGGTGACGAGGCGAAGGCGGGCAAGGCGCTGCGCAAGGACGAGGTTCAGGGCAAGCAGACTTTCGTCACCCTGATGGGCGTCGACAAGGCCCGCGAACAGGCCCGCGCGCTGGTCGACCAGGCGATCGCGCATCTTGGCAGCCACGGCAGCGAGGCCGATACGCTGCGCGCGCTCGCCCGCTTTATCGTGGAGAGAGACCGATGAAGGCGATCGCCCTCTCGCTGCTCGGCCTGTCGCTTCTTCCCGGTTCCTGCTTCGGCCCCGATCTAACCGACCCCATTCAGCGCGCGGTGGAACGACTGGTCGCGCGGTTCGACGTTCCTTCCTGTTCGAATGCCAAGCCCCTGCGCGCAGCTGGTGAAAGCTTGAGGAACGAAAATGGCAAGGCGTATGGCAACGGCATGACTTGGTCCTACCTCGCCGACGACGCCTGCCTTGCTGCCCTCGAAGCCGAGCTCGATGCCTTTGGTTTCGTTGAGATGGATGCCGGAACCTACCTCCTGGAAGGCGGCGAGTCCTGGTCCGACGAGGTGAGTTTCGGGCGCGCCGCAAACGGCAGGCCCGGCAATCTGCATTGGAAATATTCGACTTTCCGATGACACGTTTCATTCAATTTCCGGAGGCCTGGCCATGAAGGCGCCGCTTTTCGCCATATATGTCACGCTCGCCGTGGTGATCGCCGTCGTGCTGTTCGTCCTCATCCCCACGGAGGAGCCGGGCGACGCGCAATCCGACGTGCTCGACGAACAGATCATCCTCGTCCTCGACAATTTCGGGGTCGAGACCTGCGAGGACGTCGCCGTCGTCGGCTCCTACAAGCGCACCGATGCGCAGGGCTTTCGCCAGATGCTCGCCTACAGCGCGCCGATGGATTGCGTCGAGGCGATGCGCGCAGCCGCTCTCGCGCGCGGTTTTTCCGAAGGGCAGGGCGGGACCTACGTGCTCGAGAACGCAGGCGCGCCCGAAGCGTTGACGATCTACACCGAACCGGGCGCCGCGCGCGGCGCGTTCGAATGGGAAAGGGCCGGACGATGACCAGCCGCATCGGGATCTATCCCGGCACCTTCGATCCCATCACGCGGGGTCATGCCGATATCATCCGGCGCGGTTCGAAACTGGTCGATCGGCTGATCATCGGGGTCACCACCAATCCGTCGAAGAACCCGATGTTCGAGACCGACGAACGTTTCGCCATGGTCGAACGCGAGGTGAACGCAATGGGCCTCACCAATGTCGAGGTCGTCGGCTTCAACGCGCTGCTGGTGAAATTCGCGCAGAAACAGGGCGCAAACGTCATCATCCGCGGCCTGCGCGCGGTCGCCGATTTCGAATACGAATACCAGATGGCGGGCATGAACCAGCAACTCGACGAGGAGATCGAGACGGTCTTCCTCATGGCCGACGTCTCGCTCCAGCCGATCGCGTCGAAACTGGTCAAGGAAATCGCGCTCTACGGCGGCGACATCTCCCGTTTCGTCAGCGCCGAGGTCGAGGCCGAAGTGCTCGAAAGGGTCAAGCTGATCGGGCTCAAGGGCGATTACTGACCGGCCGGTGCGAGGCCGGACGGGGGACGCGGCTTCATCATTCATTGAAGTGTCAGGTGTGCGCCGTTAAGGAACGCCGCCAAACGAGGAACCTTTAAGACCCGTGCCCATGACAAAGACCCTGCAAGGCCCCGCGGCCCTGCGCCCTCTCGCGATCCGGTCGGCTTTCGCCGCGTTGCTGCTGGCGGCCGCCTTTGCCGCGCTGCTGGCCCCGTCCCCCGCGCGCGCACAGGACATGAACCAGGACCAGGAAGCCGAGGAACGCGAGGAAGTCGCGCCCACCGGCCCGCGCCTCTACGAACCTCTCAATTACGACATGTCCGAGGACCGCGAGAACATCTGGGTGCTCGACCTTTCCAACGGCGAAAGGGTCTCGATCCGCCTGATGCCCGACTGGGCGCCGGACCATGTGGAACGGATCAAGACGCTTACCCGGCAGGGTTTCTATGACGGGGTGATCTTCCACCGCGTCATCGACGGCTTCATGGCGCAGAGCGGCGATCCGACCGGCACCGGGCAGGGCGGGTCCGAACTGCCCGACCTGGAGGCCGAATTCAATTCCATGCCGCATGTGCGCGGAACCGTATCGATGGCCCGCGCGAACGAGGAAAACAGCGCGAACAGCCAGTTCTTCATCGTGTTCTACCCGCGCTTCAGCCTCGACAAGCGCTACACCAATTTCGGCCGGGTGATCGACAACATCGAAGCGGTGGACGAGATCCAGCGCGGCGAGCCGCCGCAGGATCCGACCCGCATCCTCCAGGCCTCGCTCGCTTCCGACAACGTGCCGCCTCCGACCTCCGCCGCGCCGAGCCGGATGGAGCAGGAGATCACCGCTGACATGCTGAGCTCTCCCGTCCAGCAATAGGCGGGTGCAGCGACAAGGCGGCGCGTTTCGGCCTTGCGCCGTGCGCGAATGGGATTAAGCGCACGCGCCATGCGTGTCGACCTCTTCGATTTCGAACTGCCGCCAGAACTGATCGCGCTGCGCCCGGTGCGCCCGCGCGATGCGGCGCGGATGCTGCTTGTGCGAGGGACGGACCCTTCCGCCCCGATCGAGGACAGGGGCGTGCGCGATCTGCCGGACCTGCTGAACCCGGGCGACATGCTCGTCTTCAACGACACCCGCGTCATTCCCGCCCAGCTCGAAGGGCGCCGCAGGGACGGCGAGGCGAAAGTCGGCGCGACGCTCCACAAGCGGATCGACCTTCGCCGCTGGCAGGCTTTCCTGCGCAATGCGAAGCGGGTGAAGGAAGGCGACGCGCTGGTTTTCGGCGGCGGCGTCATCGCCATCGCCGAGGAGCGGCACGGCGACGGCTCGATGACGCTGTTCTTTGAGGGCGAGGAGCCGGTCGAAGTGCTGCTGGACCGGGCCGGGACGATGCCGCTGCCCCCCTACATCGCCAGCAAGCGCGAAATCGACGACGCGGACCGCGAGGATTACCAGACGATGTTCGCGGCGAAGGACGGCGCGGTCGCAGCGCCCACCGCTTCGCTTCATTTCACCCAAAGGCTGGTCGATGCGCTCGATGAGCGGGGGATCCTTCGCGAAACGCTGACCCTGCATGTCGGAGCGGGCACGTTCCTGCCGGTCAAGGCGGAGGACACCGAGGACCACCGGATGCATGCCGAATTCGGCGTCATCCGGCCCGAGGTTGCCGAACGGCTCAACGCGGCGCGCGCGAGCGGCAATCGGATCGTCGCGGTCGGCACGACCTCGCTGCGCCTGCTTGAAAGCGCGGCGCAGCCCGACCGCACCATCGCCCCGTTCGAAGGCGACACCGACATCTTCATAACGCCGGGCTACACCTTCAACGCGGTCGATGGCCTCATGACCAATTTCCACCTGCCCAAATCGACGCTGATGATGCTGGTGAGCGCGCTGATGACGCGCGAGCGGATGATGGCGGCCTACGCCCACGCGATCGCGAACCGATACCGCTTCTATTCCTACGGCGATTCCTCGCTGCTTATGCCCGGAGGGTGAACACCGCCCCCCGCGCACCCTTGCAATCCGGCGCGGCCCTGCCACACCGGGCGCGTGAGCGACACCATCCTGAAAATCGAGAATCTGTCCAAGGTCTACAGCGGCGGCGTGCGCGCCCTCGACAATGTCGACCTGGAAATCAAACGCGGCGAAATCTTCGCCCTGCTGGGACCGAACGGGGCGGGCAAGACGACCCTGATCGGCGCGGTGTGCGGGCTGGTCAGGCCGACCTCGGGCACGATCACCGCCTTCGGGCACGACATGGGTTCCGACTGGCGCGCGGCGCGGCGACGGATCGGCCTCGTCCCGCAGGAACTGTCGACCGACATGTTCGAACAGGTCCAGCACGCAGTCGCCTATTCGCGCGGGCTGTTCGGCCGCTCGCCCGACAAGGCGCGGATCGACGAAATCCTGAGATCGCTCAGCCTCCATGAAAAACGCGCGGTCCAGATTCGCGCGCTTTCGGGCGGAATGAAGCGCCGGGTGCTGATCGCCAAGGCGCTCGCCCACGAACCCGAATTGCTGTTCCTCGATGAACCGACCGCGGGCGTCGATGTCGAATTGCGCAAGGGGATGTGGGAACAGATCGCGGCGCTGCGCGAACAGGGCGTGACGATCATCCTGACGACGCATTACATCGAGGAGGCCGAGGAAATGGCCGACCGCGTCGGCATCATCAGCGGCGGGCGCATCCTGATGGTCGAGGACAAGGCGGCGATCATGGAGCGGCTCGGCACGACCGAAGCCGTGATCGCGCTTGCCTCGCCGCTCGATTCGCTGCCCGAGGGGCTGGGGCGCTTCCCGCTCGAATTGCGTGCAGGCGCAAACGGGGCGGCCAGCGAACTCGTCTATCGCGGCGGCGACGGCAAGGGCCGCGGCCGGGCGGAGATCGCCGAGCTGACAAAGGCGCTGGTTGCGCTTGGCATCGACTATGTCGGCATCGACATCCACGACAGCTCGCTCGAGGACATCTTCGTCTCGCTTGTCGGCGAACAGGGGAACGACGCATGACTTTCGGATTCAATGCGCGCGGTGCGTGGTCGATCTATCGCCGCGAACTGATGCGCGCCTTCCGCACCGCCTTCCAGTCGATCCTGTCGCCGGTGCTGACCACCTCGCTCTATTTCATCGTGTTCGGCACGGTGATCGGCGGGCGGATGGAGCCGGTCGACGGGGTGGCCTATGGCGCCTTCATCATTCCGGGCCTGCTGATGCTGACCCTGCTGGGCGAGACGACGAGCAATTCGTCATTCGGCATCTACATGCCGCGCTTTACCGGCACGATCTACGAATTGCTATCCGCGCCTGTGGGCGTTGCCGAAACGCTGATCGGGTTCGTCGGGGCGGCGGCGACGAAGGGCCTGATCCTTGCAGGCATCATCCTGCTGACGGCGACCTTCTTCGTCGATTACACCATCGCCCATCCGTTCTGGGCGGTGGGCTTCATCGTGCTCGTCATCGCGAGCTTTTCGCTGTTCGGGTTCATCCTCGGCATCTGGGCTGACAGTTTCGAGAAGCTGGGGATCATCCCGCTTCTGATCCTCACCCCGCTGACCTTTCTGGGCGGGACTTTCTATTCCATCGACGACCTGCCCGCGCCGTGGGACTCGCTCGCACTCATCAATCCGATTGCCTTTCTCGTGAGCGGGTTGCGCTGGACTTTCTACGGCACGTCCGATGTCGCGATCGGGGTTTCGCTCGGCCTTACGCTCGCATTTCTGGCGGCGTGCGTCGCAGTGATCGCGGTGATATTCCGCACCGGGTGGCGCCTTCGCGAATGATCGCCGTTCGTCGGTCCGGATCTGACTTTCGACAAATCTGAATCGGGCGTTCACTTGCGTGCAAGCTCGCCTGTCCTAGCTGCAATTTCGCAACCCCGCTCAAGGGGTTGCCAATGCAGAGGGAACAATAATGAAAAGTACCGCCATTCGCGCGGGCCTGGCTCTTGCCATGCTCGCGACCCCTTCGCTCGCCTTCGCGCAGGACCAGGGCAACAAGCCCGAAGTCACCGTCGGCGCGCAGGCCGGCTACCACGATCTGGGCATTTCGGACGAAGTGTTCGACATCACCGGGATCGAGGTCGATGACGCCAGCCCGATCTTCGGCGGCTTCGTCTCGGTCGACTTCCCGCTCTCCGACGCGCTCTTCGCCGGCGTCGAAGGTAATGCCAATTTCGGCACCGACGCGCTCGATGCCGATTACGGCGCTTCGGCGCGGCTTGGCATCCGCACCGAGAACGGGACCAAGTTCTATGTTCGCGGCGGCTACCAGTGGGTCGATATCGATTATGCGAACATCCTCGACGTGCCGGACGATGCAGTCCCGGCCGGACTCGATTCGACTTTCGGCGACTACCTTGTCGGCGTTGGCATCGACCTGCCGCTTGGCGGGGTGAGCCTGCGCGGCAATGTCGACACGATCGCCTTCGACACCGTCCGCGCGACTGCGGGGGTCGGCTTCCGCTTCTGAGCTTTCGCTTGCGAGGCAGAACCGGGGGCGCTCGCCGTGCGGCGGGCGCCCCTTTTCGCGCGCGGCAGGTGACAGCGCGCCCGCGCGCGGCTAGCGGCGCTTGCATGACCGTTCCCCGTTTCCAGTTCACCCTCCATGCGACCGACGGAAAGGCACGCACCGGCACGATCGCCATGCAGCGCGGCGAGATCCGCACGCCCGCCTTCATGCCGGTCGGCACGGCGGCGACGGTAAAGGCGATGAAGCCCGAGGCCGTGCGTTCGACCGGTGCCGACATCATCCTCGGCAACACCTATCACCTGATGCTGCGCCCCGGCGCGGAGCGGGTTGCGCGGCTTGGCGGTCTTCATCAATTCATGAACTGGGAGCGCCCGATCCTGACCGACAGCGGCGGGTATCAGGTGATGAGCCTTTCGGACCTCAGGAAGCTGACCGAGGAAGGGGTCGAATTCCGCAGCCATCTCGACGGGTCGAAGCACATGCTCACCCCGGAACGCTCGATGGAGATCCAGCGCCTGCTCGGCTCGGACATCGTCATGGCCTTCGACGAATGCCCGCGCGCGGATCGTCCCCGCGACGAAATCGCCGAAAGCATGGAACTGTCGATGCGCTGGGCGAAGCGCAGCCGCGAAGGCTTCGATTCGGGCGAAGACCATGCCGCGCGCGCCGCCCTGTTCGGAATCCAGCAGGGCGCGCTCGATGAAGACCTGCGGCGCGTTTCGGCGCAAAAGCTGACCGATATCGGTTTTGACGGATATGCAGTCGGCGGGCTTGCCGTGGGCGAGGGGCAGGAGGCGATGTTCGGCGTGCTCGACTATGCGCCAGGCCAGTTGCCGCTGGACCGTCCGCGCTACCTGATGGGCGTGGGCAAGCCCGACGACCTCGTCGGCGCGGTCGAGCGCGGGATCGACATGTTCGACTGCGTGCTGCCCACCCGATCCGGCCGCAACGGTCAGGCGTTCACCTGGGACGGGCCGCTGAACCTGCGCAATGCCCGCCATGCCGAGGATACAGGTCCGCTGGACGAGCGCTGCACCTGCCCGACCTGCGCGAGCTACAGCCGCGCCTATCTCCACCACCTCCACAAATCGGGCGAAATCCTGGGGGCGATGCTGGTCACCGAGCACAATCTCGCCTTCTACCAGCAGCTCATGCAGGCCATGCGCGCGGCTATCGGCGAGGGGCGTTTCGCGAGTTTCGCGAGCGATTTCCGGCGGGATTACTGCAAGGCCTAGGCTTTACTTGTCCGCTTCGCCGGATATGCTGCCTCCAAGTCGCAAACGGGGGCAAACACATGAAATCTCTGGTCAAAGGCCTCTCCGGCCTTCTCGCCGGCGCGGCGCTTTGCGCGCTCGGCGTTCCCGCATCCGCGCAAGGCGCTCCGACAGCCCCCGTCGGCGCGAAGGACGACCTCGACAAGACCGCCGAACGCTTCGGCATCCGCGCCTCGGTGCTCGATATCAGCCTTTCGCCCTCGGGCCGCAAGCTCGCCTGGATCGCACCGGGGCCGGACCACACCGAGGTGCTGCGCGTCTACGACCTCGACAGCGATGCCGGCATTCAGACCATCGCTGGCAATTCAGAGATCATCGCCGACCTTGCGCGCTGCGAATGGGCGACCGAGGTGCGCATCGTGTGCCAGGTCCACGGCATGGCCAAGACCGGCGACGGCCTGCTGCTGCCCTTCACGCGGATGTTCGCGATCGACGAAGACGGGTCCGAAGTCGACCAGCTGACCGAGCGACAGGACTGGAGCGCAATCGGCTTCAATCAGGATGGCGGCAACATCGTCGCGCTCGACGTGGCGGGCGAGCCGGGCCAGATACTGATGACCCGCGAATGGATCAAGGAGGTGGAAATCAACACCCGCCTTGCCAATGACAACGAAGGGCTTGGCGTCGACCGGATCGACGTCGAAAGCGGTCGGCGCCGTATCGAGGAACGGCCGGACGATGGCGCGGTGTCCTATCTTGCCGATGAGGAAGGCGCGGTCCGGTTCAAGACGCGCGCCCTGTTCGACGGGCGCGGATATGACACGGGCGAGCGGGTCCACATGGTCCGCCGCAAGGGCGAGTCGAGCTGGGAGACGCTCGAGGGCGTGACGCTGGGCGGGGCGGCGGTTCCCGGCTTTTCGCCGGTCGCTGTCGACGGGGAGCGCGACGTGCTGTTCGCCTATGTCTCGATCAACGGCTATCGCGCGCTGATCGAGATCCCGCTTTCCGGCGCCCCGCAAGCCAAAATCCTTGCCGCGCGCGACGATGTCGATGTCGACGGGCTCATCCGCATCGGCCGCCAGCGCCGGGTAGTGGGTGTGAGCTATGCGACTGAAAAGCGCGACGTCGAATATTTCGACGATGAATTGGCCGGCTTTTCAGATGCGCTCGCCAAGGCGCTGCCGAACCAGCCGCTGATCGACATCGCCGGGGCAAGCGCGGATGAAAGCCGCCTCCTCGTCATCGCCTCCTCGGATACCGACCCGGGCACGATCTACCTTTACGACAAGACCACCCGTCAGCTCGAGGAACTTCTCGCGCTGCGTGAATCCCTTGTCGGCGTGCCGATGGGAGCGATGCAGCCCGTCACGTTCCCGGCAGCCGACGGAACCGAGATCCCTGGCTACCTTACCCTTCCGCCGGGTTCGGACGGCACGAACCTCCCCGCAATCGTCCTTCCCCACGGCGGCCCGGCGGCGCGCGATTACTGGGGGTTCGACTGGCTGGTGCAGTTCTTCACCGCGCGCGGCCATGCCGTGCTCCAGCCCAATTATCGCGGCTCTGCCGGTTATGGCGAGGCATGGTTCGGACGCAATGGCTACCAGGCGTGGGACGTGGCGATCGGAGACGTCAACGACGCCGGGCGCTGGTTGGTCGAACAGGGCATCGCCGATCCTGAACGGCTCGCGATCGTGGGCTGGTCCTATGGCGGTTATGCAGCGTTGCAATCGCAGGTGGTCGATCCCGATCTCTTCAGGGCGGTCGTGGCGATCGCTCCGGTCACCGATCTCGAGTTCCTGCGCGACGAGGCGCGGCGCTACACCGCCTTTCGCGCGCGCGACGAACAGCTCGGCAACGGCCCGCACATCGCCGCCGGGAGCCCGCAGCGCCACGCCGACCGCTTCAAGGCGCCGGTCGCGCTGTTCCACGGCACGCTCGACTTCAACGTCTCCGTGCGCCATTCGCGGGCCATGGCGGACGCGCTCAAGGACGTGGGCAAGCCCGTCTCCTACATCGAATTCGAGGATCTTGAGCACAGCATCGACGACAGCAAGGCGCGGGCCGAGATGCTGACCGAGATCGACCGCTTCCTCGCCGGCGCGTTCGCCGGGTGAGGTCGCCGCGCAAGGCTTTTCCAAGCCTCTCGACAAACGCTCCGCTACGCGCCAAGGCCTCGCCATGACAGACGTGCCAGCCAAGCCGCCCGAGGAATGCGAAACCATGATCGAGGTGCGCGTCGGCGTCGATGCGACCGACCGCGAATTGATGGACCTGCTCGACCGGCGTTTCGGATACATGCGCGCCGCCGCGCGCATCAAGCAGGAACGCGGCGCCGTGCGCGACGAGGATCGCAAGGCTTATGTCATCGCCGCCGCGGTCAAGGATGCCGAGACGCGCGGACTTCCCGCCGACGTGATCGCGGATCTGTGGGAGCGGCTCGTCGAGGGCTCGATTCGCTACGAATTCATCGAATGGGACCGGATCAGGGACTGACCTTTGCCCTGAGGAAATCGGGCAGGCGCGCGCTTTTGTCCTGCGGTTTCTTCTGGCGGATCGATGCCGCCAGTTTCGCGATGCGCCTTTCCCATTTCGCCAGGCGCCCCGCGGCCTGTTTTTCGTCGCAGGGGCCGAGCGTCAGCATCCGCACCGGGGCAAAGCCGCAGAAACCGAGCACCTGCCCCTTCCAGCGGCGCACCAACGGATTGCCGTAATACCAGCGCAGCACGAAAGGCGGGGTGTCCATCGTCGCGATCACGTCCGCGGAGCGGCCCGCCATCAACTTGTCCCACCACGGATCGTCGTCGTGATAGGCGAAGGTGAAGCCGGGCAGGAACAGGCGGTCGACGAGGCCCTTCAGTTCCGCAGGCTCGCTCCCCCACCACATCGGGAAGCCGACGACGAGGTGATCGCACGCATCCAGCGCCTCGGCGAGGCGGGCGATGTCCGGTTCCCATTGCGTGCGCACGCGGTATCCATGCCGCAGCACCGGCGTGAAGGCGAGGTCGCGAACCGCGACGCGCGTCACCGTTGCCCGGGCGGGCAGGGCGCGTTCGTAGGTGTCGAGCAGATGGGTGGTAAGGCGGCCCTCGTCAGGATGGCCGTCGATGATCAGCACGTTCATGGATGATCCCCCTTTTCGGGCGGAGTGATCGCAAACAGTGCCGCGGATGGAAAGCGCAAAAGAAAAGGGCGGCCCGTAAAGGACCGCCCCGTTTCTTTCGCATCGCGCGGAAAATCAGCGCGAATAGAACTCGACCACGAGGTTCGGTTCCATGGTGACCGGATAGGGCACCTCGTCGAGCTTGGGCACGCGGGTGAAGGTCACCTTGTCGGTGCCGTCGGGCGCGACATAGTCGGGAATGTCGCGTTCCGGCAGGCTCTGCGCCTCGATCACGAGAGCCATTTCCTTGGCCTTGGAACCGAGGCTGATGACATCGCCCAGGTCCACGCGGCGCGAGGCGATGTTGCACTTCACGCCGTTGACGTAGATGTGCCCGTGGCTGACGATCTGGCGCGCGGCAAAGATCGTCGGCGCGAACTTGGCGCGATAGACGATCATGTCGAGCCGGCGTTCAAGCAGGCCGATCAGGTTCTGGCCCGTATCGCCCTTCATCCGGGTCGCATCCTTGTAGGTGCGGTGAAACTGCTTTTCGGTGACGTCGCCGTAATAGCCCTTGAGCTTCTGCTTGGCGCGCAGCTGCAGGCCGAAATCGCTCATCTTGCCCTTGCGGCGCTGGCCGTGCTGGCCGGGGCCGTAGGAACGCTTGTTGACGGGGGAATTCGGGCGACCCCAGATGTTTTCGCCCATCCGGCGGTCGAGCTTGTACTTGGCGCTCTTGCGCTTCGACATAGGTCATATCCTTCAAATATGCTGATCCACCCCAGCGGTGGACATTCAACCCGGCATCGCACCGGCGAGGTCTTATCCTCGACGCGGCCACCGCTTCACCGGGGTGCGGGGCCCATTTGCGAAGGCGCGCATTTAGCAGGATTGCGCCCCCGGTCAAGTCGGCATGGAGCGCAGGATCCTGGTGCTGGATGAAGGTCGATGGTGAATTCGTGAGGCCGAACCGCGGCTTTTCCGCCTCGGCTATCGGGTCCTTCCATTGATCTGCGGTCAGGCAGATGGTCGGATCGCGCCCGCGGTCGAGGCAAAGGACGCGTTCGCCATCATGATCATCTTGCAAGGCTGATTGGCGATCCCTGGCGGCCGACGCCGCCGGACGCTCGTCCGATCAGCGGCGCTGGTTGAACTCGCGCCATTCATCGGCGGTCTTGCACACGCGCGTGCCCCGGCGGCTCGACATGTCGAGGCGGATGCGGCGGCAGATGCGCTTCTCCTCCTTTGCCTCGGGCAGCGTTTCTCCCTGGGCTTCGCTGGCCTGCGAAGGGGCCTTTTCGCTCTCTTCGTTCGTCGGTGCCTGCACCACTGCCTCTGCCTCGGATTCGGAAGCGTCCTGGGGCGCGGCAAGAGCGGGAGCGGCAAGCAGCGTGCAGGCGGCGAGGGCCGCAAGGCGGAGGCGAGCAAAATTCATGAGGGAATCCGTCTGGTTAGGTAGGGAATGGCGACGGGAGTGGGTCTAGCGGGCGTGGGGGGTAGTGTCCATGCCGGTCGGGTCGAACGTGGTTCTATCGCCTCGGTTCGCGTTCGAGCGTGCTCAATATGCCGCGCAGGGTGCGCACTTCGAGATGGTTCCAGCCAGGCTTGGTCAGCACGCTGCGCAAGGTCCGGCGCGTCGCCTCGGCCCGGGTTTCGGGAAGGAAATAGCCCTTGGGCTCCAGCATCCGTTCGAAATGGGCGACAAGCCCGTCGAGCTCGTCCTGCGGGGCGGGGGGAAGCGCGTCCTCGGCGGTGGGCTGGACGAGGTTTTCCACCGCGCGGCCATCGGCCTCGGCCAGCTCGCGCCCGATCCGCGACCATTCATAGGCGACGAGGATCACCGCCTGCGCGAGATTGAGCGAGCCGAATTCGGGATTGATCGGGACGGTCAGGATATGCCGGGCGAGCGCGACGTCCTCGGTTTCCAGCCCCGATCGTTCCGGGCCGAACAGGACCGCATGGCGGCCTTCATGGGCGTGGATCAGCCGCGCCGCCCCGTCCGCGCCGACGACGGGTTTCGTCACGCCGCGTTTCCTGACGGTGGTGGCATAGACGTGGGCGCAATCCGCGACCGCTTCGGCAGTTGTCTCGTAGACCTTTGCGCGATCGAGCACCGTGTCCGCACCCGCCGCCGCCGGACCGGCCGACGGGTTGGGCCAGCCGTCGCGCGGGGCGACGAGCCGCATTTCGGTCAGCCCGAAATTGAGCATGGCGCGCGCCGCCTTGCCGATGTTTTCACCCAATTGCGGGCGCACCAGCACCACGACCGGCCTGCGATCCTCTGCCATGGCCATGTCAGTCCCCCCCTTTTCCGGTGCCCGATGTCTTCGCTTCGCCCGCTTCGGTGACAGTGCTCGCGAATTCCTCGAAATCGCGCGCTTCGGAAAAGTCGCGGTAGACGCTGGCGAAACGGATGTAGGCGACCGAATCGATCTGGCGCAGCCCGTCCATCACCAGTTCGCCGATCTTAGCCGAGGCGATTTCGGATTCGCCCGCGGTTTCGACCTGGCGCTGGATACCGCTCACCAGCTGGTCGATCTGTTCCTGCGCGATCCCGCGTTTTCGGCAGGCGAGCGCGACCGAGCGTTCGAGCTTGGCCCGGTCGAACGGCTCACGCCGCTGCGGGGCGCCACCAGCCCCGGCCTTGACGATCGTGACCTCGCGCAGCTGGACGCGTTCGAAAGTGGTGAAGCGCGCGCCGCATTTGGAACATTGTCGCCGGCGCCGGATCGCGGACCCGTCCTCTGCGGGGCGCGAATCCTTCACCTGGCTGTCCTCGTGGGCGCAGAAGGGGCAGCGCATGTTTCGTGTCGTTCTCTCGCGGTGCGCCCGTGGGCGTCACATGCCGGGATAGACCGGGAAGGCCCGGCACAATTCGGAGACGCGCGAACGCACGCTTTCCTCTACCTGCGCATCGCCTTCGGGGCCGTTCTTCGACAGGCCGTCCACGACCTCGGCGATCAGCTTGCCGACGGTGCGGAATTCCGCCGGGCCGAAGCCGCGCGTCGTGCCCGCCGGCGTGCCGAGCCGGATGCCGGACGTGACGAAGGGCGAACGCGTGTCGAACGGGATGCCGTTCTTGTTGCAGGTGAGCCAGGCCCGATCGAGCCCTTTTTCCGCGTCCTTGCCGGTCACGTCCTTGGCCGAAAGGTCGACCAGCATCGAATGGTTGTCGGTTCCGCCCGAAACGATGCGCAGCCCGTTCTCCTCGAGGCTCGCGGCAAGCGCACGGGCATTTTCGACGATGCGGTGCGCATAGTCCTTGAATTCGGGGGTGAGAGCCTCGCGGAAGGCGACCGCCTTGGCCGCGATGACATGCATCAGCGGGCCGCCCTGAAGCCCCGGAAACACCGCCATGTTGAGCGGCTTGGTGAACTTCTCGTCGTTCCACAGGATGATGCCCGAACGCGGCCCTCGCAGGCTCTTGTGGGTGGTGGACGTCACGATGTCGCACAGCGGAAAGGGCGAGGGATGCGCTCCCCCGGCGACAAGGCCCGAAATGTGGCTCATGTCGCACAGCAGGATCGCGCCCACTTCATCGGCGATGCGGCGGAAGGCCTCGAAATCCCAGGTCCGCGAATAGGCCGTGCCGCCGCAGATGATGAGCTTCGGCTTGTGTTCGCGCGCGATCCGCGCGACCTCGTCCATGTCGATCCGTTCGTCCCCTTCGCGCACGCCATAGCTGACCGGGTTGAACCACTTGCCGCTCATGTTGACGGGCGATCCGTGGGTGAGGTGGCCGCCGGAATTGAGATCGAGGCCCATGAAGGTGTCGCCGGGCTGAAGCAGGGCGAGGAACACCGCCTGATTCATCTGCGAGCCCGAATTGGGCTGCACATTGGCGAAATTGCAGCCGAACAATTGCTTGGCGCGCTCTATCGCCAGCGTTTCGACCACGTCGGCATAGTCGCAACCGCCATAATAGCGCTTGCCCGGATAGCCTTCGGCATATTTGTTGGTGAAGACGCTGCCCGTCGCCTCGAGCACGGCGCGGCTCGCGATGTTTTCGCTGGCGATAAGTTCGATCTTGTCGCGCTGGCGGCCCAGTTCCTTGGAGATGGCCGCGGCTATTTCCGGATCGGCGGTGGCAAGATCGTCATTCCAGAACGCGTCCATTGCGGGCGTGTCGACGATTTGGGCGGGAGCGGTGCTCATATCGGGGGCCTCCTTGGGGGGCGTTACTGGTGAGTTTCGATGCGGTCTGCGGTGAAGGGCGGGATGCCGAGCTTCGCCACGCGGCGGCGGTGGCGGCCTTCGGGTTCGTCCGCATCCGCGAATTCGGTCGACAGGAATGTCGCAACGCAGCTCTTCGCCATTTCGATCCCGATCAGCCGCGCGCCCAGGGCGATCACGTTCGCATCATTGTGTTCGCGCGCCAGCGCTGCGGAAAGCGGTTCGGACACGGTCGCGCAGCGCACCTGCGGATGGCGGTTGCAGCTCATCGAGATGCCGATGCCACTGCCGCACAGGGCGATGCCGTATTCGGCCGTGCCCTCGGCGATGACTTCGGCCAGCTTGTAGCCGTAATCGGGGTAATCGACGCTCACGCCCTCGTCGGGGCCGAGGTCGGCGACTTCGTGGCCTTCATCGATCAACCACTCGGCAAGCTGGGCCTTGAGGTCGGTCGCGGCATGGTCTGAGGCGATGGCGATACGCATGGCGCCTACATAGAGGCTGATGCGCCAACACTCCACCCCGCGCGCGCTTTTTTGCCCCTTGCAAACGCCCCCCTTGCACAAGGCGAGCGAAGGCTTGCGCAAAGGTGCAGAACATGCACTCTACCCCCCTTCACGCAGTCTCCCCCATGCCGGTGACAGCCATGCGAAACCGCCCCTTTCCGCTTGCCCTGATCGTAGCCTGTCCGCTGTTGTTCGCGCCGGCCGCGCTGCTGGCCGAGGAGGAACGGGTCAGCCGCGCATCAGCGCTCGCGCCCGGGCACGGCGCCGTGATCCTGTCGGTCAGGAGCGAGCTTTACCTTCTCGATGAACTCAATGTCTGGTTCGTGCGCGAAGGGGGAAGCATCGCCAATCAGGAGGATCTGGTCCGCTTCACCCGCAGCCAGAGCGCGCTCGT